>Ga0325405_1006785_pt1 | contig 11550 bp, 8 predicted proteins | sample PopdelMetagenome_21_FD_205663 | JGI IMG/M metagenome (GOLD analysis project Ga0325405, IMG submission 205663) | Populus deltoides microbial communities from Bellville, Georgia, United States - Xylem-Control-R2 | ecosystem: Host-associated > Plants > Phyllosphere > Stem > Wood/Secondary xylem...
AAGACTTTCCCTTGCAAAGGGGAAAATTTTGTTTTTATTTGGACTTTGCAGGGAATGTATAGTGTGATATTCAAGCCAGATTATTTAAATCTAATTAAGCAATAAAATAAGAAGGAGAGAAGGAGAGAAAGAAGTTGTTAGAATGGAATATAAATTATATTTTGAGATTTTATTTAAAAGTTTAAGATGTTAAATTAATATTAAACTAAGCATGAGATATTAATGGATTTGTTTAATTTGATAAAATTAAATATAAAATAACGATGAATTTATATAGTTTTCAAGTAAAAAAATTATATTTAAAGAGGTGTATATGAAAAATAAAAATTATATTTTAGAAATGATAGTTTGACAGCAGTGTTAGAATTGAAAGAGAGGGAAGGATTTCGTGGGTCTATCAGATTTTCTTGCATCTTTTTTTCTCAAAAAGATATAAAGTCAACCTCAAAATAAACCCACCTAGTGGACACTGACTTTCAAGCGAGCATTAACAACTAGGATGAAGATGAATGAGGCTGATAATACCAAAGGGAAAATGAAACGGAATCTAACTCGTCATCTTGCCTCCAACATCATCTCATCTCAGATTATTATTACATCAGTACTAACTATATATACACATAGGATAGGAGAGCGGCACTGCTTAATTCTCTCCTCGATCGCCTTTACATGAAAAGCCATGATGTTAATAGCCCATTAAACATTGTTGGGTGCTACAGCATTATGAGCCATCTCCATCCCATGATTTTTATTCTCCATCTCCTTTTCTTCTTTCATCTTAAGATATAGACCATAGACATAAGAACAAAAACCCCACCCACAAAGAACAGTGGACACTACCTTGACACCACCAAACTCATCTCCGTAGACGACCACCCCTCCTAACACGTTCATGGCCAAGAGGGCAGTCATGCAAATCCCTCCTGTTAGTGATGATGTTAAGAAAACCATTCCTGCTGTGCCCATGAAGCATAACTGCCAAGTAACCACGTTAGCAAACACTGTAACCCAATAAACCCTTGCTCCTTTATCAAACCTGACCTGGCTTTCCCGTTTCATCTCTGAAAAACCACCGGCTGATGCCATCCCCATGGTGGCCAGAGCTGTGGCTGCAATCTCCATCACCAGCTGCATTTCCACCACCATCTCATAACAGTAGATCCTTCTGTATATCTTCTCCATGACTGGTAAATATAAGGCAAATAACAAGCCCGCTCCTATTGTCGATAAGAAGCCAATGAAATATTTTGCACGGGTTAGACCTTGGGACTTGTCATGGCTTGAACCTAAAGCCAAAAGAACTGAACTTAGGGTCAAGAGGATTACACAGTTGAAATTTTGAAAAGTGATCTTTTGTTTTACTATGATCACTGAGAGGATGAGATTGAACACTAGCTGTGAAGACAAAAGGAGAGATGAGGTTGATACTGGGAGATAAGAATTACCCCAAGAAAAGAGAAGGTTGTTCAAGCCTAACATGAGACCTATGAAGATTGATAAGATTAACAGTTTTGGAGTGAAGAGACTAAATGGACGTCTATCAGTGCATTTGAAGACATAAAAAGGGAGGTAAATAGGGAAGAGAAGGAGAGGGAAACCCGCGGATTGAACCCATGTAGAGACCCATCTGCTAGAACCTTGATGGTTGAAATAAAACTTCGAGAGTAAACTAGAAGAGAGCGAGCCCACAAACAGGAACGAGTAGTTGATCACCAAAAGAAAGATATATCTCTTGTTTGTCCTGGCCTTCTGGTCTTCTTGCACACTAATTGAATCATTGCTCATGGTGATCACTGGAGATTGTGATATTGATGAGGAATCTTGGTGTGGCTTTTGTTGTTCCTGATCAATTGTTTCGATATTGTTTTTGGTTTTGAGAGCACTTGGAGAGTAGAGATGGGATTTGGGAGAATTTGGAGGTGATGCGTGTACCAAGACATCCATTAAATTAAGAGGAGTTGAAACTAGGGAAATTGGTAGTCTCTTGAAAATGAGGTGGATGGCTTTTGATTCCTGGCTTCTTATATAAGGAGGGCTCCAAGTTGATTTTAGGTTAGAAAAATGAACCTGAATTATAACTTTAAAGTGTATTGTGCTTACATAATCGTGGGGTCCATGTGATTTTTGGCTCCTATATGTGAAGTTTCCTGTGGACGGCTTCAACAGAAAGCTCCAAGATTCTAAAAAATAAGAGAGAGAGAAGGACCCTATGATATAATCATATATTAATAACTTTACAATTAATCTTGCCTCTGCATTTCTTCTCTGCCTTCAATAATTTCTGCGTTCGGTTAGGCTAGAAATACTCCAATAAAGAACGTTGAGACATATATGGCAATTTATCAGTGTTAAGTTTATCTATCCTATTGGTGTTAGGTTGATCCTATCATGAAAAAAGAAAGCCATTTATTTATTAATTCAATTTTATTCTAAGAACATTAATGGGGGATACAGCAATTTATTTGAAAGGGTAGGTTTAGGCTTTTGTATATATCTTCGTCCCCTTGCCTACAAAGTTCCAGCGATGAACCAGACTCTACATGGTATCCCTGATAGCATGGTGCGGGGAGTCTAAGACAGTAATGCAGCATCATAAATGATTGTCTAAAAAAGGACTGCGAACGCAGGCTTGATTGGGAAAAGCATGAGAGAAGGAAGAGTTTTTGTTTCTTTCTTCAATAAATCTTGACAAATGGCTCAGATACCACATGGTAATCAGAAGGAAAGCACAGGTGGAGGGAGAGTTTATGCTTCGAAACGGCTAACTTCGACTGATTATTAATTATCTCTCCCGTTTATCCTTTTCTTGTTGTAACTCCCCTGCCTCAGCCCACTTGTTCTTGCCAGATATCAACCAGTGAGTGAAATGTGAGCATGCAACGAGGTGGCATGATGGCAATGGCATTTCCTCACTTTTTCAGTTTTGGGTTTACTGGGTCTCTCACAAGTGTCCGTCTCCCCCTTTCAGAAGACGAAATTCTTGCTCTTGAGGGGCTAAGAGTCATTATATTGATATTGGAACTGTCACTGCATGATGACTCTTTGTTTGTTTGTTTGTTTGTGAAATGGTTTTTTTTTTTTTTTTTTTTAAAGTGAATTTCTAGTGTATTATTTTTTGATAATTGAAAGTTTTGTAAAAGAAATATAATTGTTAGTATAAATTATCTTTTTCCACCGATGTATTTTTTTCAACATATCTTTCTTTGGCTATATATGTTGTCTATGGTATAAAAATTGTAAACAATTAAGATTAAGATCGAAAAAAAAAATTGAAATAAATCTAGAAAAACGAATCTTTTTAATCAAATCATGTTTCCTTTATTGATGCAGTTTTTTTATTTTTAAAAAATATTTTTTGATCAAAAATCTTTTCTTCACACAAAAACTTAACATAATCTTAAAAATAAGTTCTGACAAAACAGTACAATAAAAATGAATTGATAATTTTGATGCAAATGTATTACAGATACAACAAAATAACTAGTATTGAGAAAAATCACGAACAAATTTAAAATACAAAATTTTAAATAAATATTTAACATGCATTGAAAAAATTATGCATGTCAGCTTCATATTTACCTCTAAGAAATAAATTGGTAACTTTATTATGAAATACTTTAATAATATTTAAAAACTGTTTATAACAACAAAATTATCCAATTGTTTCAATAATTGTTTTCAATAATTGTTTCATAGAAAAACATGAAAAATATCCAATGAACCACTACAATCTTGTTTATAACAACAAAACATATTTTAATTGCTCTAAAAACACAAATTAAAGTCAAATAGAAAAAAAAATATTTGAGCTCTCATTTACATTTTTAGTATCATTGAAGGTCACATCATATCCATTAAATTTCACCTTGAAAGATACGTTTATAGGCACCAAAATCAAAATTATTAGTAATTGAAATTCATCAACTCCAAAGTTCTCTCTCTCCTTAAAATATTCTGACAACTTTCTTTCTCATCTCTCAAGTTTCAATAATTGAAATGTAAAATAAATGAACTTTGAAAGCTAAATGAACATTTCTAAACCATAAAGGACTAAACTTGAAAAAATAAAATTGAGAGATAAAACCGTAGATTTATATTCTTTGTAACAATAAACATGGAAAAGGAATGTTATTTTTTTTTTAAATACTAAATTTGATAATTTTTTTTAATTTTTCCCAATAATTTAAAACTCTTCCGTGTAAAATGAACATGTCATTCAAGAATGGAACAGTCTTAAACACCTAAGGAACACGATCAAAGGCAACCCAAAGAAAATCAATAAAAAATTCAGGATAAAAACATAGGAACTTTTGAGGATTAAATTGAAAAAATTTAAAGTTGTATGACCAAAACAAATTAAAATAATTAAATTGAGGGATAAAGAACTGAAAATTTGTATAATGAACAATGATATGAATATTATTTTGTGAGAAGATGAAAAAAGTTTTACACAGCAAAACCATAATTTTTTTAGTTTTTTAATAATTAATAATAATAAAATAATTAAAACTCTATATTTTAGTTATAATATAATATAATTATTCATTTCTGAATAATTTGTGTTTTAAAAATTCGTACAAAGCCGGGTGGACATTGCTATTCCCATTGGATCAGGCAACCTATTAACCGACACCAACCAGGAGCAGTAAGAAAATAGCGAAGCGCCAAAGCCCATTGCGAAATGAATCTCTATTTTTGGCGCGAAAGAGCTCAACCTTCCTCTGAGACAGAAGAGGGCATACACAGTAAAGTAAATTTTCCTTCCCTTGCCTGTGTCCTCCGGCATCAAACACCAACCCACTAAAATTTATTCCACTACAGAAGCCCATTTTCAAAATCATAGCAATGGTTGCGTTCGGCGGCTACTTCGTCGACGAGAAAGCAGTCCTTGTTGAGAACATTTTCCTCAACTTTCTCAAAAGGTTCGATTTTGGTTGTTTTTTTTATATTTAATTTAAGATAAAAAAATGAATTACTATAATGTTTTGTTGAAATGTTTCTTCTTTTCGTTTGTTTGGAGCAGTTTTAGATTAGACGGACAAAATCGAAATTTAGGAGAAGCGTACTATATAATGCCGAGATTGAAGCAATGAACCGACAACGATGTCTAAGATTTCTCCCATATCATGCTTTTCAGTTATGTTCTTCAAAATTCCATTGCCGAAGAGTACTTGAGGTATCAAAAGAAAATCACTTTCTTAGTAGAAATCTGTTCAAATTTTGTTCATTTTGTTTATTTATGATGGTGACTATTAGGTTTGAGCCGTATTTGAAGAATGCGTGCAAGAGGTTGTGATGGAGCTAAGCTCAACATTTATATCCGATGATAATCCTAACAAGGTCATCAATGTTGCTTTCTTTAATATCCCTTTTTCACTGATGTACTTCTTCTCTTTATTTCCTTCATTGGTATTTCTGGGTTTGTTTTTGAAGTATAGTTTCCTTAATTTTTGATGATTTTGTTGATGGGTTTTAGGAAATTGATCGAAATCCTTACTCAAATAGTTGATTCTCTGTAGATTGATGCACGTAAAATTACCAATTACTGCCTCAGTTGATGAAAAGGAGGATTGGAAATTGATATTAGTGTCTCAATTGTATAGTTTGCTACCGTGTTTACAGATTAAGAGAGCTAAGAACAGCAGAAATTGGGAAACTGGTGTCAGTACCGGAGTGGTGACTTGCACAAGTGAGGTAAGGGCGGAGCTTTTAGGTGTTTGGAATGTGGTGCGTTGTCAAGAATGTTGAACAGCAATTCAAATATACTGAGGTCAGTTTGTGCATCAGTGTTCTATTGCAACTTCAGTTTTCAGGTTTATATTTTGTTTGATGCCAACTGTTAAATCTGCTGCCGTGATTGCGATTTTTTTAGCCAACAATCTGTACCAATGCGACATGTACCAATAAAATGAGATGGGCATTGCTTCGGCAAGAGAGCAAATTTGCCGACCGCAGAGGGTTAGAATGCAGGAAGCTTCTAAAGAGATTCCTGCTGGTTCCCTTCCCAGATCTTTGAATGTTATTCTTCGCCATGATATTGTTGAACAGGCCAGAGCAGGTGATATGTAAGATATTCTTTTCAGTTAGTTATTTTGATTACCACTTGTGTTTCTCTCCTCTTTTAAGTAAATGTTAACGTGTCGTATAATTCAGCTTTGAACTTTGATTTCGTCCAGGGTCATTTTCACAGGCACTGTGGTTGTTGTACCAGATACTGGCATTGGCGTCCCCTGGAGAGCGAGCATAACCGTCGAGATTCTTCTCAGTGTAAAAATTCTGCTGTTGGTGGTGAAGGTGTCAGAGGGCTCCGAGCACTGGGAGTGAGAGACCTCTCCTATTGCCTTGCATTTATAGCCAATTCAGTGCAGGTTCCTCTACAGTTGGCTTGATACCTGATGTTTGGCCAATGGTGATGCATGTGTATTACAATTATTTGTGATTCATAGATGCATATTTGTTTAGGTTTGTGATGGAAGAAGGGATATCTACATCAGGAATAGTAAAAAGGTTGCTGATGAAGATGATAACCGGTGATTCACGGTCACTTATCCTGTTTCTGCTTTTGAAGTAATTTATCCGTGCTTAAAATGTCGCGACCTCTGATAATTTATATCACCATTTGTTCATACAATGATAACCCTATTACGATAGTATTAGCCACTGACATTCTAGATAAATGTAACATTGTTTGAAGTTTGAAGTGGGTCATGTTATTTGTTGGCCCCGCTCATCTGGTACTATGTGTGTTTAGAGTCCAACACACTAGACTTTTCTCACTTCATTTTACTTGACAGGTAGTGAAGCTAGATGAAGTTCAAAGAATGAGAAACGCACCTGATTTCTTCAACAAGCTTGTAGATAGTATTGCTCCAACTGTTTTTGTCACCAAGATATCAAACGCGCACTCCTGCTTATGCTCTTCGGTGGTGTCCACAATTTCACTCGTGAGGGTATTAACCTTAGAGAGGACATCGATGCTTGTATTGTTGGTGATCCCAGCTGTGCAAAATCTCAGTCCCTCAAGTTAGCTGCCTTTTTCACGCTGAATCTCACTCTTCTGCTGCTGCTTCTTTTTTGAAGTAGTTTATGCAAAGGATGCATTTGTTTATTTATGTTTGCTCTTACAGGTATACTTCAGGTATAGTTCCCAGATCCGTCTACACATATGGAAAATCATCATCTGCTGCTGGGTTGACAGCAACTGTGGCTAAAGAACCAGAAACTGGGGAATTTTGTATTGAGGTAGCATTCACTTATTGTTACTCTTTTGTTGGCTGAGAATCAGTGGATCTGTTTTAGTCCAAGCAGTTGTCACCTGTTTATGGATATTCCTCTGGACAGCACAGATCAATCACCTTTCTATTTTGGAAGAACCTACACGTGACTCTATGGCTATCTAGATTTAAGCAGTTATTAAACAATTTCTTGAAGTTTGATTTATATTAATGTGCCTTGCTGTTCTTCTAAGAATGGCATTTACTATAGTTCTGAAATGACGCATGATATTGAGCATTCATTATTTCTAATGCAACTGCTAATCTGTGAGAATTTATTTTTCTGATTTATTTGATGTCCTCTCAGGCTTGTGCATTGATGCTTGCTGACAGTGGCATTTGTTGCATTGATGAGTTTGATAAGATGGATATTTGAGATCAGGTAATCTTCCTTCGTTAAAGTCTAACCTGACATTCCTCGTAACAATTTCTGATATCAATCTAAATGAACATCAAGGTTGCAATTCATGAGGCCATGGAACAGCAGACAATAAGCATCACAAAAGCTGGGATGCAAGCAACACTCAATGCTTGAACATCAATTCTAGCTGCAGTTAACCCCACTGGAGGACACTTTGATAAATCTAAACCACTCAAGGTCAGAAATTCTTTCACTTGATTTTATAGCCGCGTGAATAACTAAAAATTGAATCTCTTATGCTATTACCTGTTTTATTAAGTTTGATCTTCTTTTCCCCGGACTAATCACTTCCATGCACTCTCCAGTATAACGTGGTTCCCCCCCTTCAATTCTTTCAAGGTTTGATCTGGTATATGTGATGATTGGTGATCCCAGTAATCAAACTGATTACCACATTGCGCACCATATTGTAAGAGTTCATCAAAAGCGTGAAGCTCTTGCTCCTCCATTCTCAACTGCTCAGATAAAATGTTATATTGCATATGCAAAGATCTTGAAACCAAAGAATCGCTGTTCTTAAATACCTACATACATACATTCATTCACACATGCGTGCGGACACGCGCACGCACACACCAAGAATGACTTAAATTTGAGAATTCTTATACTGTACCTAGCCACACGCTAGCTGATCCTTAATGCATCTTAATTTTGAAGCAAGAAAACTGTTGGTGGACTCTTATGTTGCTCTCCGCAGAGGTGATACAACTCTGGGGAGTAGAGTTGCTTATCGGATGACTGTTAGACAGCTGGAGGCATTAATCAGACTGTATGAGGCCATTGCAAGAAGTCATTAGGAAACCCAGGTTTTCTAATATTCCATTTGAATCTTAAGATTGCTATGCACAATTGCATTTTCAATATAGACTTGAGACAAACAACTTTTTTCACAGGTACAACCAAGGCATGTTTGCTTAGCAGTGAAATTGCTGAAAACATCCATAATCAGGCAAGAAAATTTTGGTAATGAGTTGAACATCTTTCTTGATCTGCTAGCTTTTCATATTTATAACGTGTGCCTTTTGTTGTCCTTGTAGTGTGGAGTCAAGCGAGATTGATTTATCTGAGATTCAAGAAGCAAATCATGATGATGGTGATGGTGGAAATGATGCACTGGTCATGCGCCTAAGACAGCATGAAGAAGCTGTGATGCGAGATGGTAAAGAGCTAGGACCCTTTCATTTACGTTAAACCCTTTTATTTATGTCAAATGATATGTGTTTTTTAGTACGTGTATTTTTGCCGTTACTATTCTTTTGCCGTTACAATTGAGGCTTTCACGTTAAAGCTTTTATTTAGTTTCTTTTTGCTTGAGGGCGCAACCTCAATAATGATAGCAGTGGAATTTGGACACTATTTTCATGTTGTCCGGTAGTGATCCTTGCAATAGAAACGAACCAGTTGGCCCTTTGCTTTCATTACCATATTTACTGTCTTTGAAGCATGTTCTGTCATCATTTTCAGGGACAGGGAGAGTTGATAAGATGGTATGTAGAACAACAGAATCAGAAAAATAGCTACAGTTCTGTGGAGGAAGCAAAGAATGAAGCTTCAAAAATCAAAGCTATTATAGAGGCAAAACTACAGCAATATCTGAGTCTTGCCAATATGTTTAATTATTCTATTTTAGCAATAGATTTGCTGGGACTATTGGACATGACAAATGTTGTACTGCAGAGTTTGATTCGGAAGGAAGGCTATTTGATTGTGGTAGATTATGGCAGCCGACCAGAAGCAGAGGGCGATGGTGCAAGGCAGTCATCGTCAAAAGATGACAGGATATTGGCTGTCGCTCCCAATTATGTGGTAGAATGATGTGTGCTTTGACAACTCGTTAACCACGATACTCATTTATGATTTACGAGGTCGCATTCATTTAAATTCAACTTGACCATGTATATGCTGCAAGTTCGGCTCTTCTATCGCCACTATTTTTTATATGTAAAAAAGGACGAGTTCAGTTTAGGACAGCTGAAAGCTTGGCATTGGAATCGGCCCATTGTTTTAATTGAAAATGCATTTGTAAGATAATCTTCTCAAAATAGCATCAAAATTTAGGTAGGTGCTTAAGAATTGATGTTTTTTTTTTCCTAATGATTGTTATCCAAGCAGAGACATTTAATGGTAGCTCAGAGCTGGAATGCACGTTACCGGACTCAGCATGACACCTGCTGAAAGCGCCCGACCCAGAAGAGATGCTAGTACGGATTAATAACTCAATTCTGCAGCGAAGAGTTGCAGATGTCAGTGACCCTTGCACATTCTCAATCTGCGAGACCGGGTTGCCTGGTTATCCTTTGCCTCCGTGGGTGTGTTAACTTTATATTTTGAAAGTGTTTTTTAAAAAAATTATTAGTTTTAATTTTTTTATTTTAAATTAATATTTTTTTAATGTTTTTAAATTATTTTAATTTACTGATATAAAAAAATAAATTTTAAAAAATAAAAAAATATTATTTTAATTTGTTTTGTAATGAAAAACACTTTAAAAAATAACTATTATTAATATTCTTTACCTTTCAATCTATCTTTTAACTTTATTTTTATGAGTTTTTGTTGGTGTTTAAGCTTTTGCTTCCATGTACATTTTTAAAATGTTTTTGGTTTTAAAAGATATTAAATTAATATTTTTAATGTTTTTTTAAGTTTTGACATTAAAAAAAAAATTAAAAAAAATTATTTTAATACATTTTTCATATAAAAAAACATTTTAAAAAAATATAATCCATCACAATTTCAATCCCTACCAGACAGCTTCCTGGCTATAAAGCGAACATGTTGCAAAGAGATATGGCTGATAGGAAATCAGTGACTGCAGTTATTTTCACTAATCCATCATTTTCAAATTCCTATCCTTCTAGCAATGTGCAGCGCAATCTATCGTACTAGCTTGGAAGCTACAACGATAATTGTTTTGGTACTTCTAGGCACTCGATTTTCATCGTTGCTGTCTTGCACTTTAAAATAACGCCACCTACCCTCACTTCTCTGTCTTGCTTGGATCAAGAATGTACAGGTTCCCCCATGTCATTTTCTGCTTGGGGCCATCACAGATTAAGATTATGAAATAAGTGTCTGCCTGTCAGGGAAGACACAGAGAGAGAGAGAGAGAGAGAGTCGGTGTCGGGTGGCAGCTTGCCTGTCATTATGCTGTGATAGAAATGAGTCGACAAGGTGATAATGTGAGTTCAATCCACCTTACTGATGCGTTGAAAAGATTTTCTCATAACGCAGAGTCTGGTTCCTGGTGTGCTAGATTATCGTTGTCTTTATAGGTTCTGAATTTTTGTTGGCCCCAAACCAATCAAGAGTAAAATAAGATGCAAAGTGACTCTTTGTTCTTTCTTCTTTGTTCTTTTATTTATTTATTTTCTGAGTTTTCATCCTTGCAAGTTGCAATCTGGTAAATTGAACGTGTCAGACGGATGCACCATCGCGCAGGCTTAAACCTGGGACATGATATATCTATGAAAAAAAAAATCTCTTCGTTTCTGTGGGTACATATGTATGTATATGCGTGTCCGCGCTATTTCCCTATCAAATAAAATCTAAATGGGTATCAAATTTAAATTATGTAATTGTTAATATCATTGTTACTGGAAACTTATATAATTATTAATTTTAAAATTTATAAAATTAGTTGAGATACGTGTAAACTGACCCAAATACCCACGTTAATAAAAAAAATCTAAATTCTATAAAAAATTAAAATCAAAATAGTTCAAATGAACCTGAATTAATAAAATTAATTCTATATCAAACATTCAAATAAGTCACAATGTAATACTGTTTTAAGTAAACTATAAACTCCAAGCAAACAACAAACCATAAGCTTTCATAACCGATTGTAAACAA
>Ga0325405_1006786_pt1 | contig 11550 bp, 10 predicted proteins | sample PopdelMetagenome_21_FD_205663 | JGI IMG/M metagenome (GOLD analysis project Ga0325405, IMG submission 205663) | Populus deltoides microbial communities from Bellville, Georgia, United States - Xylem-Control-R2 | ecosystem: Host-associated > Plants > Phyllosphere > Stem > Wood/Secondary xylem...
TAAATTAAGCAATCCGATCAATTTTTTACTATTAAATAAATTTAATATTGAAAAACAATTTTAATTCACTTTACAGTAACTTTAAATAAAACCTGTAGAATTTATTCCAAGGAACCTTTAAAAATCTGAATCCAGAAGCTCACAATATTGTTGGACCCCGTCTGGAAGCCCTTCAATATACTGCTCGTCTCTCTCTCTCTCTCTTGATTTTGCTTTTGTGCAAGATTTGAATATGAAAATTTAGTTTTCCTATTTGCTTATCCTATAGTCTTTTTTTTTTAGAGTAGCTTATCCTATAGTATTGTTTTCTAATTAAATACTATAGGAATAAAAGGAGAAGCAATTTACTAATTTGATTCTGCATACAAAAAAACAAGAATTTATTTTTTCTTGACGGAATACAATACAGAAAACCTTATTGAATGGAACGAATTCACGGTTGATTCTGATCTCCTCATGTTGCTCACTCACACACATGATCTAGACAGCCAATTAATTAAAGTTTTACTTTTTAAGCAAGAGCTGGAACCATCTAGCTGAACTTTTCAGATATCGTTTCAAATTATTCTTGAAATCAACATAAGTCACACCGAAGCGAACAGTGTAGCCAGCATCCCATTCGAAGTCGTCCAAAAATGACCATATATAGCATGCCTTCACGTTAGCCCCCTTCCTGCATGCGAATGTTCAACCAATAGCTTAACATCCATCTTAACTATATCTTAATCCAGATATTTCTAATAGTTTTTATACTAAGATAGAAACTATAAAAAGTGTAAATTAGAAGGTCCATAATTCAGAATTTTTTTAATATGTTTTGCCCTAGAAATGACGTTCTAGGAATTAGTGTACATGATAATTAAGATTAAGATGTTGAAATACTAACTGGATAGCTTTCAAAAGATATGAGAGGTGGGCACTGTGGTATCTTATTCTCCAACTATCCTTGAGGGCAAAGGCAATCGGTCGCGACGCATTTTCAGCAATTCCTGCCAAGAAGAACACATTAATCAGTCGTTGACAAAACCATGTTAGTTCGTTCAAATTATTTAAAAATAAAAAATAAAATAGCAGCTGTCTTGCCATTTTCAGTAATAAAAACTGGTGGATTTTTGTAATTATCTTTGATGTACAGCAGAACATCTTGTATTCCCCTCGGGTAGACGTAAAGCCAGTTCCAGTCAGTCTGCAGCAAACCATTTACACTGTAATTAATCTTCTTATTAATTAGATTCTGTAAGGCAGTGAATGATTCAAAATCCTTTGCCCTTAATCTCTATATATTCGGAAATCTAAAAAAAAATAACAAATAAAAAACCGTACCGGTGTGCCGATGGGAACTCCATTTTTCTCAGCTGTGATGACAAAAATATATTTGTGAGATAAATTAATTTATATATTTTGTCAAATAAACCCTAATTAAAACAAGGCACAGAAAATTGAGCATACTAGTTTGACTGACACGCCTATCGTCAGTATAACTAAGGTTAGCCCCAGTTGTTAAGGAAATCACAAACGAAATTAGCATTGAATAGGTCATAAACCAAATCAGCACTGAATACGCCGCAAACTTGTAATTAAATCGTTAATTATTTGTTTCCTTGTTTGTAAATAATTAGGCTTGATTATAAGCAATAGTGCAGGATCCTGATGCAGAACTATCAGTATATATTATAATCTTTTCGTTGATTGAAATAATAAGAAGAATATTATTTCTCTTCATGGTGTCAGAGCCATAGTCTAGGTATCAAAATAAAACACAAAGCCTTCAGCCGACTCCTATGGCAGACCAAGGAAGCACAACAGCAGGCGCAAGATGGGATCATCCCAATCATCAATTTTATCTTCACCATTCAGACTAACCTGGTGCTGTTCTTGTGCCACAATCCCTGGTTGAAGACAACTATAGTACATGGAGCCAATTCATGACTATGGCTCTGACAGTTAAAAATAAGATTGGGTTCATAGATGGCTCAATGAAGGAGCCTGATGAGAAGAAATTTGATGAACATCAACAATGGAACCAATGCAATAGTTTGGTGAAAACTTGGCTATTAGGATCCATGTCCAAAGAAATTGCCACAAATGTCATCAACTGTAAAGATGTCAGACAGATGTGGCTTGACTTACAGAAACGATTCTCGCATGTAAATGTGGTTCAACTATTTAATGTTGAGAATGAAATTCATGATTGTGTGCAGGGAAACATGTCTATAGGGTCTTACTTCACAAAGCTAAAGGGCCTATGGGATGAACGTGATGCACTTTGCACTTTTCCAACATGCACTTGTGGGGCAATCAAAGAAGTAGCTGCATATATGGAGACACAGAAAACCATGAAATTCCTCATGGGTCTTAATGATTCATATGTAGGTGTTCGCAACAACACTCTGTTACAAGATCTACTACCCATAGTAAACAAAGCATATTCACTAGCCATTCACTATGAGAAAAAATCAGAGGTGATAACAGGGAAAAGCCATGCTCAGCCTGAGGCTGCTGTCTTCGCTGTAAGGAATTCAAACCAAGAGATTGAAGCTGAACTGAGATGCTTCAAGTGTAACAGAACAAACCACACTGCCAAGGATTGCCGTGCACATCTCAGATGCACCTTTTGCCGCTGGAAGGGACATACAGCAGAATATTGTCGCAAAAAGAAAGCAGTGACTGAAGCTGAGTTTAATGCGACAATTTCCAAAGGCAACCAAGTGGCATCACACAAGAATGAAAGAAAGGAGATGAGTTTTCCCTTCACAGCTGAAGAATGCAAACAAATACTCAGCATGATAAAGAATAAAATAACTTCTGCCAATTATGTTAGTAACTACCCAACTCATGATGAACTCTCGGGTAAGGCTTTTTCACTCATTTCTAATGGCAACAGAAGTACATGGATTTTGGACAGTGGATGCACAGACCATATGATTTCTAATCAAAACCTGTTCACATACTCAAGACCTGTCAATGGCCGCACTGTTGAATTACCGAATCGGTCAATAACACAAGTAACTCATATTGGCAGAGTTCACCTATCCTTTGATTTAATTCTTGATAATGTTTTGTGTGTCCCATATTTCTGATTGAACTTAATTTCAATTAGCAAGCTTGCATCTGATTCCTCTTGTATAACCATCTTTCTAAGCTAGTTTTGTGTGATTCAGGACCTACGTTCGGGGAAGATGATTGGGATGAGAATTGAAAGGGAGGGTCTATATTTTCTCGACCAAGACAAGAAAGGAACATGCAACCATGCCCAAACTCTTCATCCGAACCTTTGGCATCAACGTCTTGGACATCCCTCAGCCAAAGTATCCTATTTATTTCCTAAAGTTAATTCTTGTTCTCACGACAAATGTTTAATTTGTCCGTTAGCAAAACAAACAAGACTTCCATTTTCTTCAAGTTCCATTACCAGTACATCTCCATTTGATTTAATCCATGTTGACATTTGGGGTGGTTATTAAGTTGCTTCTATTTCAGGTGCAAAATATTTTCTCACTATTGTTGATGATCACACTAGATGCACATGGATTTATCTTATGAAACACAAATCAGACACTAAGGATCTTCTAGTCAATTTCATCAACATGGTTGAAAATCAATTTGATTTTAAGGTCAAAATTATTCGTAGTGACAATGGTCTTGAATTCAAACTCGAAAGCTTTTACGCTAATAAAGGTATCATTCACTAAACTAGTTGCATTAATACTCTACAACAAAATGGTGTTGCCGAACGTAAACATAGATATTTGTGAAATATGGCACGGGCCTTACTTATTCAGGCCGGTCTTTCTCATCAATTTTAGGGTGATGCTATTCTTGCTTCCGCTTACCTCATCAATCGCACACCAACCCCCATTCTCCACGGAAAGACACCATATGAAAAATTATTTAACATAATTCCTAATTATTCACACTTACGAGTATTTGGTTGCTTATGTTTTGTTTCCACTCATTCACAGAGTCGCTCCAAATTTGATCCTCGAGCATCTAAATGTATTTTTCTTGGGTATCCTTATGGGAAAAAGGGATATCGAGTCTTTGATCTAGCTACAAAACAGGTCATAATATCAAGGGATGTCATTTTCTTTGAAAATATATTTCCTTCCCTCACACCAAGTGCTGGTACTTCTCCCACTCCCAATTCATTTTTACCTTTTGACATAGACTTTGCACCCCCTCCTCCTATTACCCATCAAACACTCAATGATCTTCCCTCTCCAGCCACCCCTACCCCACACATACATGATTCCCACAGATCACTCAACCCATCTCCTCTTTTATTCCCAATCAACCTCTTCATCGTGGCCATCGATCGATTACCACTCCTTCTTATGTGCAGGACTTTCACCTCGGCATGACCCTCCCTTCAAGGACTGAACCGTCATCCTTCACGAACTTGGTTCACACTTCAGGTATTGCTTATCCTCTTTGTTCTTACTTATCTTATGCTTATCTTTCTCCCAATCATAAAGCTTATAACACTCAGCTCACCCTTCTCAAAGAACCTACCAGTTTTTCCTAGGCTGTTCAGCATCCACAGTGGCGCGAGACCATGCATCTTGAAATCGCTACTTTACAAGCTATTGAAACTTGGAGCTTGATTCCCTTGCCTTCTCATAAACGACCAATCGGCTGTAAATGGGTCTACAAGATCAAGTTGAAAGTTGATGAGATAGTTGAATGGTATAAGGCCCGGCTGGTGGCTAAGGGACACAACCAAATTGAAGGCGTTGATTACTAGGAAACCTTCGCCCCTGTCGCAAAAATGGTCACTGTCTGTGTCTTACTCAGTGTGGCAGCTTTGCATGGTTGGCATCTCCACCAATTAGATGTCAATAATGCATTCTTGAATGGCGACTTGGATGAGGATGTTTACATGTCACTACCTCCTGGCTTCGGACGAAAGGGGGAGACACGAGTTTGTAAACTCCATAAATCCCTATATAGCTTGAAACAAGCCTCCAGACAGTGGTTTACCAAGCTGTCCAATGCACTCAAGGCTGCATGATTCCACCAGTCTTTATCTGATTATCCTTTGTTCGTCCGCAGCTATTAGGGTAACTTTCTAGCATTACTGATATATGTGGATGATGTGATATTGGCTGGAAACAATTTGCAGGACATAGAGAACACCAAGCTTTTCTTGTCCAGACAATTTAAGCTGAAAGACTTGGGACAACTTAAGTACTTCCTTGGCATAAAAGTTGCAAGATCATGGAATGGGATCAGTTTGTCACAGAGAAAATACACCCTCGACATTTTGAATGATACAGGATTTTTGGGTGCCAAGCCATCCCGGTTTCCTTTGGACCAAAATGTATCATTAACACAATCTAATGGCAAGTTCTTGGAGGATGGATCAGCATACAGAAGGTTAGTTGGAAGGTTGATATATCTGACTATAACTAGACCTGACTTGACTTATGCTGTGCATATCTAAAGTCAGTTCATGGACAAACCTCGGCAACCCCATCTAGCAACAGCTCATCAAGTCCTCAAATATATCAACCAAACACCTGGACAAGGCATCATGTTACCATCCACGGGTAACCTTCAGTCACAAGCATTTTGTGATGTTGATTGGGCTCGTTGTAAGGACACAAGGAGATCAGTTACCGGTTATTGCATTTTACTTGGAGGAGCACCTATTTCTTGGAGGACCAAGAAACAGACGACGGTATCATGTTCAAGTGCAGAGGCAGAATACCGCTCTATGGCTACTACATGCTGCTAGATTACATGGCTGAAAAATATTTTAAAGGACTTAAAGATAAATCACACACAACCAGTGACTCTGTTCTGTGATAATCAAGCAGCAATGCACATCGCATCAAATCCAGTATTTCATGAGCGAACAAAGCACATCGAAATAGATTGTCACTTGATACGTGAGAAGATTCAAGCAAGAATGATTCAAACATCATACATTCGAACTACACAGCAACCAGCAGACTTATTTACTAAGCCATTAAGCTTCACACAGTTTGAGAATTTACTTAGCAAGTTGGGTATAATTAATATACACTCCAACTTGAGGGGTAGTGTTAAGGAAATCAAGCACTGATTAGGCAACAAACCAAATCAACATTGAATAGGCAATAAACCAAATCAGCACTGAATAGGTAGCAAACTTGTAATTGAATCGTTAATTATTTGTTTCCTTGTTTGTAGATAATTAGGCTTGATTATAGGCAATAGTGCAGGATCCTGATGTAGAACTATCAGTATATATTGTAATCTTTTCGTTGATTGAAATAATAAGAAGAATATTATTTCTCTTTACCGGTAGCTTTCAAAGGAATGCTTTCTGCATAATTTGCTGTATAGTAGTTTAAGCCAAGAAAATTGAGGGATCCTTTTAGCATTGCAGACTGTTCTTTGGTAAATTTGGGCAGTCGATTTCCAACCAAAGATCTCATGCTATCGGGGTAATCACCAAATGCAAGCGGATGTGCAAACCTATAAAGGATTAAAAAGAAATTGATCAATATCAATAATATGATGTTTAGGCACTAATTAATCAATCATCATTAAAGAAAATAATTCGAAATACTACTGAGTCGTTAAGTATTAAATTACCATCCAAACATGAAATCCAAAGCTCTGGAAAGAGCTATGCGGTCAGCAGTTAATTTTGGTACAAACCAATGACTTACAATTGTAATTCCAATTTGTCCCTTTTGAATCCAAGCAAGCTCATTGAAACTTTGAGTACTATATGCTTTAATAGTTTTTAAATGATAAAAGATAAAGCTTAGTTCAATAATTTTAAAGGATACAAACCTGGTACTTGTCCTTGTATACTTTAACGGTAGCTCCATGGCTAAGAATCATGTTATGGGCAGCAAAATAGGGCTTGACGGCAGAGTTGCCCCCAGGGCAGTTTCTAAGAGTTTTAGAACATCGACCAGGTGCAAAGGAACCGAAAGTGTAACCATTAATAGCCAGCCCATTTGATTCGTTCATTGTTATCCAATATTTCACTCGATCACCAAATGTTTTGAAGCAAAAGTCTGCATACTCTGTTTTTTTTTGTTGCTAATCCTTTCAATATACTACTCAAAACCAAAAATGGCTCTCCCTGTCAAACCCTGCACCCTCCACAAAAAACCACCCTCTCCTTTCCATTCTCACAGCATCAACCCTAAACCTTCACAAAACTTCCTACCAACATGGTAAAACCTTAGCCCAACTGCCCACAACAACATTACCTTACTCCAAACCTGCAGACCACCATCTTACCTTTACTCCACACCATGCCGCTTCCCCTGTTATACCATTGGAACCTACCACAAAAAATCTTAACCTGACATCTTCAGCCAATACCCTTACTGATACAGACCATATTAAGCTGTTTTTTTAGAGATTACCTTCATGGGTGGAATATCAAGACCTGAAAAAGACTTTTTTTAAGTTTGACCAGGCTACCAAAATGTTTCTATCTAAGCCGAAAACAGCACTCGGGCGATGTTTTGGCTTTGTGGACATATTATCACCCTTATCTGTGTCTGATCTCTGTGATCAAGCCAGTAATCTTTGGTTCGATACCTACAAGTTAAGAGTGAATCCAGCTAAACACTAGTCCCTTAAACCTCCCTTACCAGCATCAAAACCCCTATCCAAGCCCACACCACCTCATAAACCCAACCTTATATTCAGAGATAACATATCTTTTGTTGAGGTACTCACATCCACAAAACAACAAATGGCCACGAAGGAAATGTGAATGGTATAATATAACTCAACGGATGACGATAAGGAATGGTAGCATAGGAGCTTAGTGGGAAATATCTTGCCAAATGTTGATGTAGCAACACTAGATATAACGGTTTTAAAATCAGGTGACAAAGCTGTGAGCTTTCATTTCTTATAAGTTAGTCAGGTGATTATTACTTTTGTGGATTAGTTAGATTCAACACATGAACAAAGGAATGAAGGGTCTATATTGTATTCACTTTTCAGCAATCTCAGACAGTGGGAAGAAAAGAGTAGAGCTTATGACAGATTTGCTTGGATTTTCATATTTGGTTTGCCAATGAAAGGGTGGAACAGAAACTGTATTGATATTCTTCTTCGGAGTTGGGGAAATATTGTTGGCTATGACACATCATGTGTTAGTCAGGGGTCTATATCAGGTATTAGGGTTCTTATTCGAACCACAAAGCTTGAAACTTTACATGATCAAGTGATGCTCCAGCTTAATGGAGTGCAGGTTGAGGTCAGTTTGAAAGAAATTAAAGGTGAGTTCATCCCTTCTCTCACAACAGTCAAACACTCCATAGATATCTCACTATATACAACATCTATGTTATCCAATGACGATGAATATGATCTTTGTGAGGAAACTAATAGGGCAGCACCAACTCACATAGATACAAGACAAAGTGTCGATTTTGAATCTGATTTCACTGGATTGTTGGGCAATCAAAATCAGATTGACAACACACTCAGCAAGTCTGTTGTATCACCTTTGTAGCTCTACCCAGAAATTACTGAGTTATACAGACATGCAGTTTTATTTGATGAATGTACGTACGAAGTTGATAACCGTTTAGCCCTGGTACCTTACGAATATGTTGAGGTGGCTACAACTAAATGTAGGGCTGTAGATGTGCAACAAGTCTCTTACTTATCTGAGAGAGATGGGTTGGATCAACAAAGGGATTATTGTAGTGGAGACCTGACGAAGATGGGCCGTAAGAAAAAGCAGAAATCTTCCAGCATAGGCCCGTAAACAAATGTTAACTCAACAAGTACTTGGCCATCTTTTTCTACCTTCATTACTCCTATTGTTGACCCATATGAACTTTGTGCTTTGAAAGTAGGAAACATGAAATCTCACAGAAAGAAAGCAAAGAAGCTCACACGCAGAACACAATCTTTCAAGAGGAGGAAATCATGTCAAATAGGAAACCAAAGCTTTAAGCATTCTGAGATAGTAATTGTTGAGTACTCAGTCTCTGATAATGGAATCAAGAATAGGAATGCTATTATTAGATCTGGAAAGGAATTGGTTAGTGAGGATGAGGCAAATAGTTCGATCTATAGACCTGCTACAAATTCTAGTGATCAAGCAAATGAGCCTGCACACCCTGACAACTGGGCTGAAGCCAATGCTTGCTGGGATGTGGGAAAAGCTATTCTACAAGGGCACGATGATAGCCGCCTCATGACACAGACACTGCAGGGATTCATAGAAAGAGAGCAGGAAGAGTGGATCAGAAGGAAGAAGACATAATTTTACTTCTTTATCTCGTCTGAAGGTATGGTTTCTGTAATCATTTTTATGGGCAGTATTATTGTTTGGAATGTGTGTAGCTTGGGGGCAGAGAAAAGAAAAGACGTGTGAGGAATCTTGGTAGAAAGTTTAGGCATAGATTACCATGATGAATGCGAATGAGCTAGTGGAGCATGTGCAACATGAAAATTCAATGCTGCCATCTTAGAAGACTTAACGACTAAAATGACATGAGTGCACAACACTGAATAATCTCGAATTTGATAGGGGTGTAGACATCTTTGTTAAAATAATTAAGATCAAACACAAAAAGTAGGCTAGAATTCTCATTGATTTGTTTTATTATGCGTGTTTAGTGTTAACCTAAATACAAAGAAAGTATATATAGATTAAACTGAAAATACTATTATACCTTTAATAAATAAGACTACATAAATATTATTTAACAATCTTGATGCTTATATTTCCGTGGAAGCTGCTTTCCACTCTTATATATATAAAGTTCTAGGGAGCTTGAGGTTTTTGGCGTGGAATGACGAGATTAATGGCTAGACCCTATCCTATAATGGCCAAATAAGACTTTAGAATACTCACTATATGCACATATATTGTATTGACACAAATGCCATCTAGAAGGGTTTGGTGACCGTTAATGTTGAAAACCCCCTAGCATATTATTCTACCCAAACTCCTCTGGATAGTACAATTGTTTGTGAGCGCTAGGTGCAACTTGCTGTTGTGGAGCTGTAAAGGAGGGTATTGTTGCAGGTACCAAGATTTATTGAGATGACAAAGTTTGATTTGACTCTCGAGCTGTCAACACAGCTTGGGTGAAGAGTTGCACCTAATTGATAAGTTGTTTAAAGTTTGGTTGGATAGAAGTGTTTGTGTGGCAACGAGGTCTGTTACACGTCCTATTTCAAGAGTGTCTTGATTATCTGTCATTGATGATGATTAGGGATGTCAATAAAACAATTATAGAAGAGCAATTAATGGCTCTTATAAAATTTCTTATACACTAAATGATGATGTTCCAAAATTCTATATGCTCTAGATTGAGGTTATTTGGTGTTTGAATAGTAGTTAATCACAAGTTCATGTCAATATTCTCTTCTTCAAAGCTCACGAAGTAGATGATTGGTGGTTGAAAGCTTAACACCTGTAAAACAGTTTTTTTTATAGGGTTTAGGCAACCTCGATGATAAAATCAGTAACTTTTAGTAAAAGATTATATTAAATGCTAGAATGAGCTTTAAGTTCTAAGAACAAATATGTTTATTCTTGTTTTTGTATGGTAAATGCTCTAAGAATAAAAATACAAATATTTAGAGAATAGAAATTATGAACCCTTTACTTAGGTGATTCATGATGTATTTTTAATCCCTGAACCTTATTATTTTGATGGAGAAAAGGAGTTGGAGAGTCATTTTCTCTTGATGATATTAATAACGAATAAATATCTCTTACACGATATTAATGAAAAACAAATATTTCTTACACATCATTGATGCAACCATATTATTCAATAGTTTCACCCACATTTAACTAGTGTTTTGCCTATGCTTTATATATAAAATGCCTTGATATTCTTTGTTTTATGTTTTGAAAGCACTTTTGGATGAAAGATGCAAAAAGGAGTAAATTTAAGATAATTGGCAGATTTGATGTTCAGTCGATGTTTTGTGCAGAGCGTGAGCTCTGGAGGTTGAAATGAAGTGATTCTAGTGGCATTAAAAAGCTAACATCCATACCTTTCTGGAAATCTAAGGCAAGAAAATAAAATAAGGAAGAGCATGGGAATCGTAGCCTTCAAAGTCAAATCTCGCAATCTGCCAATGTTGACCTTCGGCTATTCCAACTTGAATATCTAGAGTTATAGAAGTCCAATTGATGCAAACTCAATTTTTTTGGATTCATGACTCAAATTTCTATACACGATCCAAATTTCAGCCAAACACAATGTCATATGAGGGAGATATGATTTTTCAAAGATGACATTTGAATTCTGCCAGCAAACAGGTTTCGTGAAGAAACGAGTCCAAATTATGTTCCGAAGCATCTAAACTGATATTCAAGTTTTTATTTCAGCAATTTAGCTCTTCTAAGTCAAAGCTTGAAGATTTCATGCAAGGCTATTTCTCCTTTTTTAGGAAAATAGTTATTGAAGTACTTAAATGTAAAGAGTCTACTTAATGGAGGACTATTTTGTAAAATAGAGACCTAGGGTTTCCTAAGATATAAAAAGAATGAGAGAAGAGAAGGGGAGCAGCCAGCCAAGAAGAGAAAAACGCCCCCTTCCTCTAAGAAAC
>Ga0325405_1006788_pt1 | contig 11547 bp, 4 predicted proteins | sample PopdelMetagenome_21_FD_205663 | JGI IMG/M metagenome (GOLD analysis project Ga0325405, IMG submission 205663) | Populus deltoides microbial communities from Bellville, Georgia, United States - Xylem-Control-R2 | ecosystem: Host-associated > Plants > Phyllosphere > Stem > Wood/Secondary xylem...
TTTTTACCAAAACAAGAGAAATGACTCCCATAATTGCATCATATAAAAAGTTTGGTGTGGCAGCTAAAAACAAGTCTTGTTTAGTCAAGAGGCAAAATGTGCTCCAACTCTGTTCATAGTACTTCTCTGTGCAAGTGTTATAGCATGAAAACTTCTAGTTATTGAAGGTGAACGAGGGAGAAAAATGAGTAGCAATTGAGCAATTGGTGTAAAATGAATATGATCGGCCACCAAAAAATTGAGAAAATATACATGTATATCGCCTCAGACGACTAGCTCGTGTTTACTAGGAACTGTTATCTGCACACCTGAAATTGAACCTCTGGAACAGCTCGCATTTCAGATGAATTTGGCTTCAAGATATTGTGTGAGAATTGGCTTTGATAGAATGTAAGCACAGCAAAAACTTGTAGCTTAGATTGCATCTCCAGAAAAAGCCATCCATATCATCATGGAGAGAGAAGCTTCTCCTGGCACATACTTGACTACAAGGACCGCTAGAATTGTGGTCCAGGAGTTGCAGAACTATATAACAAAACTATTGGCCTGCAATTTACAAGTCAAGTTTAGTAAAATATGATATGAGAGTTCTATGAGAGGTTAGCTAGTAATATTTTACAAGGCAGTTCATTTAATACTAAGCTACAATTTTACATCAAAGTACTGAAAATGAGAACCCGTTTTAGGCTTCCAGCTGAGAAAATATGTTTGCTATAGGTCATATAAGAACCTCTTGCACGATCAAAATTCAGAATAGCAAGAAGTATGTATTCCAAATAAAACACCAATGACAGATATACTGTAAACAGATAAATATTGGAATATTGAGAATTCTTGAAAGGATTCGTTGCACTGGAGTTTTCTAAGCATCAACATTATAACTCAAGTTCATCAATTGGTTCTTCATGTATTAAAAACAGATCTCTTTCAACCAAGCTATTAAAATATGTGCTGCGTAATGTGTGTTAGCAGCTTGTCTGCATCTTCGGACGGATACAATATCTAAGGTAAATCAAAATGTGCCCTAGAAGGTTGTTCACAACTGCTTGAAGTGTATGCACTTCCTCTTAAGTCTGTTTTCAGCAACTCTATTAGAACGAGTACAACCAAATACAAGCGGGAAAATAGATGTCTTTTGCCTGTGAATACCATGGTTTGCATAATTCTACTTACAATAAAGATTCTAATTTCTATACCAGAAAAATCATTGATTGTGAACCTAATTTACTGATAATATAAAGGGATACGCAAATACCTAATCAAGTATAGAAAAGGTTGACTAATTCCATGGCTGTGACAAAGAAACAGTTGGAATGGACGCCCCTAGCCCTTGTTTTCCATGTACAGCAGATTTAAGCACATTGTATTGCTCAGTCACAGACTTATACAGAGCCTCTGTATATACCTCCTTAGCCTGTTACAGCAAAGCCAGCTCATTAGATACAAAACATCCAGGGGACAATATGCAGGCGCCAACAGTTCCCAAGAAACAATTGAGTGTTTATAGAGTTCATACTATCATATCCATGAAACTTTCTTGATATTTATCATAAGTTTGTCAATAGATAATTACAATTAATCATTTCAGCTAAAAGCACTACTAGTCACTGATGTACACTAAAACAAGTAACTACAGATTAAAACAATTGTCAATGAATTCATGGATAACCAAAATTCATTGTGACAGGAAGGAAACTAAAGAATGCTGATGCATGACCATAGTCATCTGCAGCTCTACAGTGAGTAGAATGCTACAGGCAGACATTGTTTCCTCAATTTGTTACTTCCTGGTTGTAGAAGGAGAGCAAAGAATTCTGTGAGAATGATATTTATGCTACTTTGGAAGAAAACATTTTAATTTGTACAAGGCTCAAGGTGCACAGCCAGTGTATCATGTGTAACCAACCTCTTCAGGATTTTCATATGCGGCTGTAACTTCAGAGAAGCTGATTTCTGGTGCAACTGATAATCCAGCTCCATGAAATGAAATAACTCTTCTCTCTCCAATTTCCTTTTCCACCTGAAGATTTCCAAAGGAGTTGAGCAAAGAGAAATAATATTCCAAAAACTACAAATCAAACAAAGGCATACCTGAGGCGGAGGGGGCATGATGTCATGGCATAATAGTGCCAGAGGATAAACATGTCCTGGAGCTCCAGAATGTTCAGCAAGCCTTCTCATGTTGTCTACTGAAGAAGCATCAAAGTGTGCCTGCCAACCTTAAATCAGTATGAATGACTATGAAAGCATCACAAAAATAAATGTAACAACGATTATCATCGTCTTTTTGGCAGGACAAGGAAGATGAAAACATCTTCCCAGAGTCATAATAAGATATCAGTGTTGAAGGAAAGAAAATTGAACTAGTCTTAAGAAATTGCTATCACAAAGGAAACTCATCTAATTAATGCTAGATCAGCTATGGGCCCTATCTAAGAATTTAAGATATAAAAAATGCTTCTGCATTAGTATAAACCATAAAGAGATTCCACACAAGCAAACATTGAATAATTTCAAACAATGAATCAATGTCAAAATCTTTGAGCAAGGATGAACTAATCCAAATTGTATCTAAGATCATAAAAAGGAAATAGCAAAAGTCGAGCTTCTCTGTATTTCTATTTTCTTTCCCCAAAAAACAAAGTCAACAAAAGAAAAACTTACCGGATACCACTCTCCTGACAAGGGATCTGGACGGTCCCTGCCACCACTTGGTGCAATCCAGACTATTTGTGAGCCACCCCTACAGTCAGAAATACTTTCAAAGGTTGCATATATAGAATAACAGCATGTTTATTTAAGGACATAAGAAAATACAGACTTCCCATTGAAAGAAACTACACATATAATATGCGAAAATCATGCATGTGAGATGGATCATATTACACTTTGAGAGTTGCGAGCTGAACCCATATTACATGTTTTTTATACATTCCTGGCAGATTAATGACAAAGCAAGCTCAGGCAGATTAATGACAAAGCAAGCTCAGGGTACAAGTTAACGCAAATTGATGGCTGGTTGAAGTAAATTTAAAGTTTGTTGGACAAGAATAATCAAACAATAACATAAGGTTTTAGGGTCAAATGGAGAAGTGTGGTCTTAAGGGATGCTGGGCTGGGCACTGATAAGAGGAAAATTCTTGCCTTAACCCTCTTACCCATAATTGCCAATGTGGATGTTATATGACAGAAATTGAGGGAGATTACAGAATACAAGATGCTATTGCTTACAAATACAAGTAAAATACCAAGTACCAACGATATCAAACACTGGATGATGATCATCAATGATGCTTAAGCCATTTTACAAGATTCCATATATTATCACTGTTTATTAGTCAGTTAAGATGTAGGAATTAACTGCTAGTAGAAATTACAGTTTCAGAGGACGGTAAAATGATTCAACAGGGTATGATGGTCTGATGTTTTGAATGGACTTATTCACAGACACTCATCCACTTGGATATTATCCTCATTCTATCAATCATTCATACCATCCTCATCGGATCCAATAAAGATTTGTTCATTTTTGGCTCCTTTGTCAGTAAAATCAGGGTGAAAACAATGCCCCAGATGAATGTGCTAGAATACAAAAGGAACATCTGGGTCAAAACCAAAGAGGGGAAGCTCTTTTCGACTTGAATTATCAACTAGCAGTCTTTTTTACCATTTTGGAATAGGTATTAACAGTATTGGTATTGGTTATAGAACAAGTCCATGCACAAGTTATAAGAGATGTATGAAGCAGAAATATACAAACTAGTTGAAACAAAATAAATCCAAACCGGACTATGAAAAAGAGACTGCCAATGGTTTTGAAACTACATAATAGTACACCCTCTATATCAATACAACTTCACATACCCCCCCCCCCCAAAAAAAAAAAAAAAAAATCTCTAAATAATTTAATTGGTCACCCACTTATTGTGCTTCTATTACATGAAAAAGGAAACAGAAATAAATGATGGCAGAAAATATAGCTATAAGCACTATTAATTGACAGTCCAAACAGCCTAATTCTTGAGGGAGCAACCACATTATAAATGACAAAAATCAACAATGATAAATAGATCCCGAACCAAGTTTCAAAAATTATTTTGTCACGCCCAAGCTTTTGGTCAGGCAATAAAGAAAAAAGGTAGTTTGGGTACCTTAAAAGCAAAGCCATCTCTTTCAAACTTCGGATATTTGCTTTTCTCTTCTCCTCTGAATGTTCAGGGTCATCATTCATGTGCTTTTTTGAGTATACACATATAAGATTCCTGGCAAATGTGCGGAGTTTGAAATGGTGCAACTAATCATTAAAAAGGCATAATAGAGAAAAAGCATTGTTGTCTAAGTCATAAGTACCTTCCCATGCTGAATGGCTTGCAAAGAGGATCTGTGACAACTCTATCCCCAGCAACATAGATCTGCAATGGAACATGTAGAATTTGGTTATGGAAGCATTTCAAACACACAAAATAGCTCTTTCCAGCAGGCTAGGATAGACAGTATCAAGTTCACCAAGTTTTCAGCAATGTGAGGGCTTGATGTTTCAAGCAACAGTGCAATGACAGCTGGATCTGCTTCAGTTTGGTGGTTTGATATCAAGACAATATTGTGACCCTGCCACCATGAAAAAACATTTTGTAAGCAATCTATGTACTGGTTACTATTTAACCCAGCAAAAAATAAGCAATTTAGATAATTTTACGAGTTTAAGTTGAATAGATGAATGTTGGTATGGTGGTAGAGATGTTGGAAGGACGGAAAGGATTACACAGGAAAAAAGGGAGACCAAATTGCCATTTTTTGTCATGAAATTAGTGCCAGGCGAGGGATTCTACTGCTTTTAATGAGCACAAGCCTTAGATTATTTACTTGACTTCTCTAATCTCTATCCACGGAATTTATTTTATCAGCTGGAGTTCATAGATGTCTTGAGGCTAAAGCAGACACATAGTTCTATTTTCCCATTACTATCGTATACACATCTTAGTGTAGCAGATTTACCCATGAGCATGTGAAATTACAATGCCTGAAACAACAGAGCAACTACCCAATGCTTTATGAAACATGCTGCGAAGTATTAAATAATCAACAGAGAAAGAATGCTTAAAAATGTCTTTAGAAGGAGAAAAGGAAGAGGAAAACCCATCCAAAATTACAGAGTAACGGCAATTGAACAAAATTCACTGAAGTTTATATCTAGCAAATGAATACCACTATTAAAAAAAAGAAAGCACCTGCTGAAGCTTCTCTTGAATTTCATTGAAAATGGAAACATTGCCTACATATGAATTTCTGCAATAAATAAGGTCAAAGGTAAGGTCAGCAGCAGGGTGAAATACAAGGCTTAATCTGAGCAAATGAAACTGAAGCAGCATAATTATAATTCACACGTCACCCTCTTGTTACCACTTTGTTTAAGGACATGAGTTGCTCCACTATGTATTTCTTAATAAGAAGAAGAACAGAAATTTGAATCAGTGGAATATCTCAGAAACTGCAATGCCCCAATCATTTCCAACATCACTACAGAAAGGGTAGATATAGAGCTATCGTCGGAGCATCAAATGAAGAAGAGAGGTGTATATTTGTGTGTGCCTGTCACATCTCAAATTTTCAGGAAGCTTTATGCACACCGAATGAATGTGTGATATTGATACAATGAAGGAGGGAAAATATAGAAGTTGTGTACTCACCTAAAATCAATCAATGGACGGATATACTTTTGACCAAATTCAAAGTAGTCATATGGCTTTCTCAAAGCTTTGTGATAAGGTGAGAAGATAAACGGGTCCTGAAAAATTACTGTGCATTTCACATGAGAGGTTCATATAAGCCAACAATTCTGACAAAAAAGCATCTTGATGGTGGGTAAATGAGGGCCAAATCACCTCAACATCCAAGAATATAAGATCCAATGCAGCAGCCATATTTTCCAATACAATCTCATGTGCGTTGGGAATTCCACTTTGCAAAACCTGAGAAGCAAAGACATGAAAATAAACTTTATGGAAGATAGAGGCATTCCCAGAAAACATAAGCATGAACTCGCTGATATTAGAAAGCAAGACAACACCCTAGATGAGCAAAAATAATTTTTCCTCAATCCTCATAAAGGACATCTGCAAAAGAATCCTGAATTAACTTTAGGGACCTGCTAAGCTCTAATCACACGGCATCAATTTTTCCTTTGAATTTGGAGAGACAGAGACAAAGACAACGGATGGGATTCATGAAAGATAGTTGAAATACGGGTACATATGGAATGTCATGCCCTAGAAAAAAATCAATTGAAAGAGACATGGAAATTGAATGGCTAGAACATGAATATGCGCACTGAAGCATGATTTGAGTTTATATGTTTACTGCGGTTTTGTAGTTCTGATACAGATCTTTCATTCCTGCAGCAACATTTGAAGGAAGTTTTCCTGCTTCTGATTCCTTCCTGATTCCCGACAGTAACTCTGCAGAGCACATTCATTGTAAGACAAGAAAACCAATCCTCCGCCTAGCCCAACTAAAAGTGAACCACATGTGAAGTTTCAAAAGAAATCCTTTCAACTAAAACTAATTCTCCAACCTGTTTAAATTTCAAGACACGCTATATCATGCATTACATAAAAAATGGCTGATAGAATATCCTCAACCTCTTCTGCTAAAGAAATCAAAGCGCTATTCAAGTCAAAAGCCATTTGTTTTTCTTTTTCATGAGATAATTTATTCTATTGCCTTCACTCAACCTTGGAGCAGAAAATATACAAGCTTAGTAGGTTAGAGAATTAAATAATAAAAAGTTACTTTATGACTAAGTAGAAATATACATATGAATATATTAAGTGCTATTCAACCACACATATTAGAGGAGAAACTAAACAAGCCTTGTATACTGTGGAGTAAAATATGCAGGGTGTGTTTGCTTCCCTTTTCTTCCCTTTTTTTTTTTTGAAATTGAAATTCTTAAACGGACTTTAAACAATTATATGCTACCAAATAATTCCTATCATCAAAAGATTTTTTTAATCATATCATTAAAGAAAACGAAAGAAAAAGGAACAAATTGAGAAAAATAGGGGGGAAAAGGATTGAAATTAAGAATATAAAGAAGAAATAAGCATAGGAGGAACTGCTAAATAGAGGTTAATATTCCTTTTCCTTGCATTTTCTCAGCAGCCACACAAACAAACCAAAAAAAGAAAACTCCAAGAAATAGCAAGTAATGCAATAATATTAAAACAGGACAAGTAGAAGAAGCAAGCCTTAACACGTCTCTGCTAAAATCATACCTATCCAAACGAATGTAAAGATTAATTTTCTTCCATTTTCTCAGCAACCAAACAAACAATAGGAAAAAAAAAGTATGAGACACCTTGTTCAGTTGTTGCATCAAGAAACGAGCGAGAACGAGTCCTGTTTTTCTTCTTGCTGTAATCAACTTCAGCAGAAGCGAAGACTTCTTTATCCTGAACGAGTTCAGCCATTGCGTGAAGGTTGAGAGAAGAGAGGGCACAAGGAAAAGTAGTGGAGCGTCGAGCAGTGGATCTAAAACGAAGGGAAAGAGAATAAGAGGGGGTTAAGAAGCAGAGTTTAGAAACCCTAGGAAAAGGTGGAGACGGTTTAGTAGTAGTGAGGAATGCCGACGAAGGAGCAGGAGTGGAAAGGATCATGTCTTGACTTAGAAGAGAAGAGTTGAGCTTTATTATTATTATTATTATTATTAAGATAGGAATGGAGTGAAGGAGGAGCAGTTTACTATTTTTATGTGGTGGAAATCAAAAGGACGGGGGTTTTTGGTGTTGATGGGTAGCTGATTGATGATTGGCGGTGACTGAGTCCAGCGCGGGTTTTGGAGGATATGGTCGGATTCCTATTCTCTGCAGACTGCCACTCTCTCAGAACCTCTAAAATCAGCGTCTTCACTCCTCACCCAATCACCCGCACCCAATCACCCGCACTCGATCCTGGTTCCTCGAATTAACGCATCACATTTCGATAAGGCCTCTACTGTCATTGTCATTTCTATTCAACTGTATTTTTATTTTTTTATTTTAAAATAATTTTATTATATTTTTTTTAATATACTTGATAATAAAAATAAATTAAAATATATTTTTAAATAAAAAATACTTAAAAAAATAACTTTTATTAAACTCTCAATAATGACCTTAATCTTCTTTTATATTATATTATGAATCTTCAATTATATTTTTTAATTAAATATGTTCCTCGGTTAAAATAGAAAATAATAATTAATTTAAAATATGTGACATACTTATAAACCAACACCTATACAAAATATGTTTTTTTTAGTTAAGGAACATATTACAAATAAAGAAAAAAATTAAAAATAAAAATAAGTTTTTCAGTAAACAAAATATATTTTTTGAGTTTATTTATTTATGATTTTTTTTTTCAATAAAATTAATAGGTTTTGCTTTAAATTTATTCTGAATTTTTTTATGAAATTTTATTTTAAATTTACGATTTTTCTTAAAGTTTTAAAAGGAATTTTTTATATTTTTCAGTATTTATAGTTTGAAAGAAAATTTTTTTATTTATAATTTTCATAAAAAAAACTTAAAATAAATTTTCCTGGAATGTTTTTATAGAATGTTTTTTAAAACTCATTCTTTTTCTTTTTTATTTTAAAAATTTTATTTATTTATAATTTTTTCTTTTATTGAAAAAAATTCTACTTCTAAATTAAATTTTGGATACGTGTTAGCTTATAAAAAAATGTCACACGTCCTAAACTAATCTTGGTCTATTGTTTGCTCGGTCGATGGACATATGGAGTGAAAAAGATATAGTCAAGGGACATATTGAGCCAATTTAAGTACTTTGACTCTTTAATATTAATACCTTCCTGTTATTTTAACTCAGAAAAAAAAAAGTGGAAGTTATTACACTATATACAAAGATAAAAGTCATAAAATTATGATTGAAGACTTAAAATCCATGACATTCCAAGCATTAAAAAAGAAATTCAATTTTTAGAAAATTACTTTAAAAAAAACTATTTCTCAACAAATATTTTTTTAAACAAAATATTTTATATTAATTTTTTTAACCCAAATGAAATATCAGGTTATAAATATTAGGATATATTACTAGATTGGTGTCCCGCACTATACTACGAGCCTAACCAAATTTTTTCTAATATAAAAAAAATATACTTGAGTGATGATAACATTTTTAAATAAACAAGAAAAATTAAAGACTTGCGTCATCAACTTGATTTGATCCAATAAACTCAATTAATTTGATATCATGATAAAAAGGAAACAATAATAGATAAATTGAATAAAACTTTTTTTTTTACAATAATTAATTATATAAAATAATCTATCAATATCATGGAAAGATATTCTCCCAATTTTCTTAAAAGATCTCCATGGTTTTATGTGATAACAAAGCAAAACTTAAATGAGAATGAAATAACTTCAAAATGAAAAAATAAATTTGAAGCTTAATTCCTAGCAAATCAATGTTAAAGGAAAAAACTGATTTTTTTTAAATGACAAAAATAACCCGAGTTGATCTAAGTTTGCTCGCCAAATCAGTGATCTGTTCATGACACCGAGATCACCTTATGTAAAGCAAATTAAATGAAATATGAAGCTTAATTGTCAATTTAACCCAATATTGAAGAGCAAAATTTAAAATAAATTTGAACTTTTAAAAAATCAACAAAAAAAAAACACGAGTTAATATGTTAAACTCACAACCCAACATGTTAGATCAATATAACCTTACGGAAAGAAAAGAGAAAAAATAACAAAGCCACTCTCCAACAAATCCAATATTGAAGGATGTAATTGTAAAAAATGACATAAGTCATCTCAAGCTAAGCTTTTAAACTTGTGACCCAAGTCTTGAGATTGGAATTACCCTATAGAAGGTAAACTCAAAAAAGCACGAAACCATACAAAATATCATGAAGCAACATATCATGCTTATATTTAATCAACTAATTTAATTTAACTTAAAAATAAATATTTTTTCTAAAAAAGATAAATTTAACAAAGAACGACAAATAAAAAAACTCGACATAACTCGGTCATTTTCAAAATCAGCAAAAAATCTTATAAAAAGCAAAATTTTAAAAAAATATCAGAGCTCAATATTCAATTAAATGAGTGTTTGAGGATTAAACTAAAAAGGAATGATCTTAAAAAAAAAAAAAGAATAACCAACCAAACATGGACGAGTCTCCTAAACTTGGGCTAATCTCTAAAACTTGCCTCGTGAAATTTTAAATCCGGATTCAATTAAAAAGCAAAATTTCCAACCAATTTAATGCTCAAGGATGAAGCCCAAAAAAAAATTAATTACCCCCCAAAGTTACAAAATAGAAATCAAAAGAATGATATGAAAAAAAAAAAGCAGAAGGAAGATGAAATCAGAAAAAAAAAATTCTAAAAATCATCTCAAATAAAACAAGTATTAATCAAAAGAATGGAGACCAAATATGACAAATAAAAAAATTAGAATTTTTTTTTATGAATTATTTAAAATAAAACAAATAGCAATCAAAACAATAAAGATTGAATCTGAAGAAAAAACAAAAGTGAAGGGTTGCTCTGAAAAATTAGAGGGTTAGATTCTAAAATCGAGGTTAAGAGAGAGAAAAAGAGAAAAAAAAAGGGTACTGACGCTAAACCAGAGGTCTATAAGCTACACATGTCAGCTTGCGAGGGAGGGTTTGTTAGGACAATTCCAAAAACATTAACGTTATTTTTTATCGTCGTAACCTGCCGCACGTGATGCTCAAATATAGCGGAGCAACAGATGCACCGACCTATTTTGGTTTTTTAGTTATATTTTATATTTATTAAAACATCAAATTTTCTTTTAGTTACCTTAATAATAACTAAAAAACCAGAATGGAAATATAAAAAAGCCTTTGGATGCAATTAAAACAAAAAAATGCTCTTAAAGGTAATTTAATAATTTCATTGTACTTTTAAAATATAAAAAGATTTATTTATCCTCAATCAATTGGATAATAGCTAAACCATATTATCTCCCATAACCATTTTATCAAAAAAAAAGAAGGAAAAATAGAATAATAATTACACTATTTCAATAAACAATGAATCATCTTGTAATAAAACAATGTTTTTCCCTCTCCAATTAACTTTTGCTAGTATGTATAGTTTTAACAAAGTTAATTCTAATAAAATTCTGAGAGGAGTAGCTCAACTAGCCAGATTCTAGATTTGCTCTCTAGAGGTTACCAGTTTGAGTCCCACAAATTTCAGGGCCACTGGAGGCTTACATGGTCGTTAATTTCAGGGCCCGTGAGATTAGTTAAGGTGCGTGCAAGCTGACCTGGACATCCAGGTTAATAAAAAAAATTTAACTCTAATAAAAAAAAAAGGTAGTGGCCAAGTAAGTTTTAATTAAAAAAAAAAGCAATTAAAAAGTATCGGGTACCAAGCCAGCCCATCTCAATTAAACACATCAGGTGTTATTTTGGAAACAATATATTGATACGTTGAACAAATATAGCATGCATTCATTTCTCAAATACAACAAATGGTGGCAAGATAATAT
>Ga0325405_1006799_pt1 | contig 11539 bp, 6 predicted proteins | sample PopdelMetagenome_21_FD_205663 | JGI IMG/M metagenome (GOLD analysis project Ga0325405, IMG submission 205663) | Populus deltoides microbial communities from Bellville, Georgia, United States - Xylem-Control-R2 | ecosystem: Host-associated > Plants > Phyllosphere > Stem > Wood/Secondary xylem...
GACATAGGCTTTATTTGCATTGATACGAGTATTCGTAAAAAATAATAATAATAACAACTATTAGATTAGTTTCTTATGACATCTGCTATTCTGGATTATTATTTGATGATATGTGTATTCTTTTTTTATTTAATTAGAATAATATTTTTTTCCTTTTTTATTTGTCTTTTTTTTCCTAAATAAAGGCTTCATCAAGTAAGAATGGCAGGATTCCTGAATTATTTGATGATACGTGTATACGATTTTAACAAATGAGTTTTTAAAATATAATATTTTTGAATTGTGTAACAACTCTTAGATAGTGTAATTAAATGTGCGCGTACACGCTTTTATGAGTCAATTATAACTCAGTCCCTATAGTTGAGCAAAATTAGTCAATTAGTCTTTATGATTTTATAAATTATACATTTATTTCGATGAAAAGAAAAATCTAAATATTTATATATTATAAAACTAAATCAATGAATTACTATAACTAAGAATTTTATATGAACTAATAAATTACCATGGTTGTGTGTGGAATTTTACATATAAAATCAAGTTGAAATAGAAAAGGGTACAGCAAAAATTATCATAAAATATAAATCATTCAATAAAATACTTCAATGGATTTGATATTTTATTCTCAATAAAACATGTCTAATCAAAAGACTTCATGACTTGTCAATATTTTAAAATTTGACATAAAGTCAAGATTTTTATAAGTTCAAATCCAAATATAAAAATCAATGGGGTGATTTTGAATCATAAACCAAAAACATACCCAATATCAACCTAGACCACAACAACCCCAAGTTAATCAATCAAATAGCAGAATGTAAATTGAGGATATGAAGGACATAATGAAATTACTTGGTTCAAATACCTTGTCAATTCAACAAATATGAAGTGATTTCAGCATAAAATAAGGTTAAGTATCCAAAACTTGGAGAAACAAATAGGACAACAAATTCAAGTTGTTAGTAAGTTGGAATCACAAGTTTTTGTAAAATTGCCTTTACAAGCTATGCTTAGTAGAGAGAATAAATATGTTATCACATTGGAGGGTGGAAAATCATTGGGTGGACTTGAAAAGTATATTAACAAATTGAAGGATCAAATAAAAGTTGAGGTCAAAACATCCCCATTTATGATCGAACCTTCTAGAACTTCTCAAAACATGACCAAACCATTCTTCATGCCACCTAAGGTAAATTCTCAACCTTCAATCCCTTTAAGCTAACTTTACCTTTTTAGGTTACGCAAGAAAGAAGAACAAGAGAAGGAGATTTTAGAGATGTTTAGAAATGTTAAAATCAATATTCCACTCTTTGATGCAATTAAGCATATCCTTTACCATACAAAATTTCTTAAGAAGTTGTGCATAACAAAAAGGAATGAGAAACTCAAAGGTAATGAAATAGTAAGTATATTAAGAAAATGTATTTACTATTATTCAAAAGAAACTCTCACTCCAAGAAAAATATAAAGGTTCATTTTGTATTCCTAGTTATATTAGTGATACAAGTTTTAAAAAGGTTGTGTCACTTAAGAGCTTCGATTAGTGTAATGTTGGAATCTATTTATGAAAATCTTAACCTTGGTCTTTTAATTGAAACTGGTATTATTATTCAATTTGTTGATCATTCATTTGTTTATTATATTGCCATGTTTGATGACGTGTTAGTGCAAATTAAAGGTCTAGTTTTTTCCGTTAAAGATGATAACTCAACTAAATCATCACTTATTCTTTTAGGAAGATCATTTCTTATAATAGCTAAAACTAAGATTGATGTGTACGTAAGAACATTAACTATGGAACTTGATGGTGAAATAGTTGAATTCAATATTTTTAGTGTCATACGATTTCCTGGTAATATATATTATGTTATTTGTATGTAGCAAAAGTGGTAATAAGCCAAAGTTTGGATTTGACTTGTACAAAAATAGGGTTAGTTATCAATGATGATTTGGTTTATTCGATCACGATATTGCAAGCTTTATAAGCTACGTCATACATATATAATTTCATTATTTCTTTTATCTCTTGCAAGAGGCTTTTACCTTTTGTTTTACAAGCACACGAGCTTGAATTAGAACCTCTACTCAATTACTTAAAGTATATCTTTTTAAGTAAAAATATGATGTTATATATGATCATTACAAAGAACTTGATAGACATGTAAGAAGAGAGACTTGTGTGTATCTCCATGACCATAAACCGTAATTAGATGAAACTTGGATGACTTTAAAAAAATTAGCTCTTTTACTTGTATACATCAAATGCTTTAATTAGAAAACTCAAAGTCAATAAAAGAGATGCAAAGGTGTTTGAATCCGTTTATGATAGAAGTAATGAAATCTAAAATTTTAAAGCTTTTGGATGTTGGAGTAATCTATCCTATTTCGGATAGCAAATGGGTAGATCTAATTTATATAGTTCCTAAAAAATTAAGGATTATTATTGTATAAAATAAAGATGTTGAACTTGTCCTCACACGCATTAAAAATGGGTGGAGAATGTGTGTTAATTATCGCAAATTGAACTTGAACGCATATGAAGTTCATTTTCCTTTACCTTTTTGGGGACTAAATGTTTGAGAGATTGATGGGTAAGTCTTATTATTGCTTTCTTGATGGATATTGTGGTTATAATCACATTGTTATTGCACCTGAAGAAGAAAGACTACTTTTACTTACCCTTTTGGTACTTTCACGTATAGGAGAATGCCTTTTAGTTTATGTAATGCACTAGGTACTTTTCAAAGATGAATGATGATTATATTTTAAGATTATATAGAAAGAATCATGAAGATTTTTATGGATGATTTTATTATTTATGATAATTATTTTGATACATGTCTTGAAAACTTAACTCTTATTTTTAAAAGATTTATGAAAACTAAAAATGTCATTTTATGGTTGAACAAGGAATAGTTTTAGGGCGTGTAGTTTCTATTAAAGGTCTGGAAGTTGATAAAGCTAAAATAGATATTATCTTTTACTTGTCTTATCTCATAAGTGAGCGAGAAGTTCGTTCTTTTTTTGGACATACAGGTTTCTATCAAAGATTTATCAAGAACTATTAAAAATAACATTGTTCCTATGCAAATTATTGGTGAAGGATACAAAGTTTATGTTTGACAATACTTGTAAGTATGTGTTTAATGAACTTAAAAAGAAACTAACTTCAACACGTTGTGCAACCACCAAATTAAAACCTTTATTTTAAGGCTATATGTTATGCAAGTTACTTTGTAGTTAGAGTTATGTCAGGTCAAAGAGTTGGCTGGAATTTACATGTTATTTCTTATGCATCACACACATTTGATTAGGCTTAATGCAACTATCATACAATGAAAAAATTTGTTTGATATAGTTTTTGCACTTAAAAAGTTTAGATCATACTTGCTTGGAACTAAGGTGATTGTGTTTTCTGATCATGCAACTCTTAAACACCTTTTATATCAAAAAAGTCAAAGCCTAGATTAATAAGTTGAAACTTGCTTTTGCAAGAATTTAATCTTGAAATAAACAGCAAGAAATTAGTTGAGAACCATATTGTTGATCATTTAAGTAGGTTGTCATGCAAAAATGATGATAATCTTGTAAGAATTTCATCCTAAATTGTTTTATATTTGGGGTTTTGATTTCATAAGTCCTTAAACTAGGTGAGTTTGAAGGAGGTATAAACTGAATAAATGGGTTTACTCGTAATATTTAAAGCTTAATTGATTTAGGGATTGACTTTGAAAATATCTTATTAGCTTAGTGGATGATTTTAACTTTTATGAGTTTTTGAGACTCTAACATGAATATTTGATGTGTGATATTCATTCAAAGGTCATGTATTTTTAAAACTTCTTTAATATCTTGTAGAGATTACATTTATATTACATATATGCATGAACATGACAAAGGCAAGTAAGAATTTAACCATTTGAACCTAAAAGGCCAATGTAGAGCATGTTATCCATTAATGAGCCATTTTGAGCTTATTTATCTTTTATTTGCTTTACCTATGTTTTATGAGCCTTGACTTTTTCATTTTTTTTCTCTGGCTAAGGACTAGTAGAACATATATGTGATGTTTATATCGGTTTATAATTGGAAGTTTTGAGAAACTATGATTATTCGGTTATGTGTTTAAGATTGGTTGTTGATACAGTTCAGTATACGGTTCAGCCTGAGGTTTTTCATGATGGGGTTTTACCTAATAATGTATTCAGTCAGATTGAGGTATTTATGAATGACAGGTTCGGCCTAATTCTTTTGGTGGGTAATTCAGTCAGATCATGATAGGTTATGTATGAGATGTTTTTGGGTATCAAAGAAAGTTTATTTCGAGTGAATTTTGGGTCTAATTTAGTCCCTATTAATGAACATGGGTTTGGTCCACATAGGGTCCAAAATTGGCTTGGGTTAATTAAAATGTTGGAATCAAATCAGATTTATTTGGGGTTGATTTCCTAATTCTACAAAGATTTAAATCAGCAAAATATTCTCCTAAAATTCAAGAAAATTCCATTCATTACTTTTCCTATTATTTATGAGAATAATTATCAACAAACGAGGAAGTTTCCTAGTCAACAAAAGATGCTTGGGGGGCTTGTCAAATCTAATTTCCTAAGCTAGGAATGATTAATTAATGATTTTCCTAGTCTAGAAAAGAAACTAAATTGACAGGTAAAAAAAACAAAGATTTTCTTCATTAATTGTCTATGTAAAACAAGGAAACCAAGCACAATAAGGTAAGAAGACTTCAGAATTAATTCTATATTCAGTTCAGATTTTCTAGTATATCTAAGACTTTTTAAGAATGACAAATTTGATTCTAGCATATGTAGGATATTAATTTTGGATTTTTATTATTTTTATTATTTTCTTCTTAGTTTGTGGTTTATTATTACATATTTGGTTCAATTTTACAAGTGGGCTCAAATCAGCCTATAAATAGGGATCCATTAAGGTTATTTGAAGCATTATATAAGTTTTTTGAATGTTGAAAAGTAGGTGGCCATGGATTTATAAAATAAACTTGTGTTTTGCGTGATGCAACACGTTATTTTTGCTGGGACAAAGATCGAAGCTGACTTATCAAGGTATAACCGACTTTGTGGCGTCATTCAATTCAATTCCGATAGTGCTGGTGCCTTGGCATAGGTTTTCATTGTGTCACACTTCTCAAACCTAATTTTCAGCTTTCTTGGGGAAGTATCATCTTTGTTGAGGGTTGCTTGACCACATGATCAAGAAGTTTGCATCAGTTGGTATCAGAGCTAGGCTCTGAAATCAAGTTATATCCTTTTTGTTTTCGTTATCTATTTGTTTCACATCAGTTTCTCTTCATCTGTCTTTGTTTTGTTTTATGTCAGTGTTTGTTTTCTTTCTTGTGTTTATTCTTGTTATTTTGTGTTTGTTGTGTTCTAATTAGAGTAAAAACAAGAGGAAGCAATTAGAAAATATTATTTGGGTTAAAACAAGTCTGTAACACATCTGTTTTGCGACAGTATATCAAAACTTATTGTAATTAAATCAAAAATATTCTGATTATTTAGTGTGAAATCGCACTAAATATCAAGTTTCAAGTCATTTGAACATCGTTGGGCTTAGGTTCTAAATTCGAGTTTTAAAAAGGTTGTTTCATGTCCATATATCAATTCAACTCGGAATCAGCTTAAAATTTATATTATGTTTACTGGGGGTCCTCGTTGCAAAAGTTTCTAAATTTGAGGTCATTTGGATATATTTTTCTTTAGGTTCTAGAATTAGGTTTTGTGTTGCCATAACGAGTCTATTTTGAGTTAGCTTTCAAACTTTGTTTTGTTTATGTTGATTTCATTCCTACTAGTATATTATCATTATATTTGGGATATTTGGTTATTGTTTTAGTCATTTTCATTACTTTCACATGTGTTTGTTTTCGATTAGTTCTAGTCCAAACAAAAGTTAGATTTGCAAGTTCAAGTCTAAATCAGTGTTCTTTATGTAGTAAACTCTATTTTTTTTGTGCCTTCTTCTTCTTCTTCTTTTTTTCCTATTTGTGTCATATATTTAGTAAGGGAGAGGGAACGAAGGAGGATTCTAACTCAAGGATGCAAAAAACTAAGCCATGGTTTTGGGTTTTAGAACGAGAAATTGATAAGTGTAGAAGATTATTCTATGAATTTCAAGCTTCATGGGAAAAAGAGGTACAACGCCAAAAGAATGAAAGATGAAGGAGAACTATTGTGGTTATCATTCAAAAGTATGCACGCAAGTGGTTAGTACAACGTGCTTATTTAAATTTTATCAGTCACTATTTTCATATAGTGTTGTTGGAGAAAGGTGTTACCAAGAAGGGAATCTAAAGGCTTAAACGAGAGGCTAATAAAGTCGCTATTAATCCTATTCAAGATTCGAGGGTGAATCTTCTTGAAGAGGGAAAGGATGATACGATTCAAGTTCAACCTTGGATTTCTTATAGTAAGCATTTGATTATGTGTTTGAGATTGGTTGTTGATACAATTCAGTATATGGTTTAGCCTTGGGTTTTTCATAATGGGGTTTTACCTAGGGATGTATTCGGTCATATTGAGGTTTTTATGGATGATGGGTTCGACCCAATTCTTTTGGTAGGTAATTTAGCCAGATCAGGATAAGCTATACATGTGATGTTTTTGGGCAGCAAAAAAAGTTTATTTAAATTGTATTTTGGGTCTGATTTGGTCCCTATTAATGAATATAGACTTAGGCCACATGGGGTCTAAAGTTGACTTGGGTTAATTAAAATGTTGGGATCAATGTTTGAGGTTGATTTCCTAATTTTACGAGGACTTAAATCAGTAAAATATTCTCCTAAAATTCAAGGAAATTTCGTTCATTACTCTCCCTATTATTTAGGAGAATATTATTAACAAAGGAGGAAGTTTCCTTATCAACAAAAGATGCCAAAGGGCTTGCCAGATATAATTTCCTAAGCTAGGAAGGATTAATTAATGATTTTCCTAATCTAGAAAAGAAACTAAATTGGCATGTATAAAAGAGGGAGGTTTTCTACATTAATTATCCATGTAAAACAAGGAAACCAAACACAACAAGGCAAGAAGATTTCAGAATTAATTTCACATTTAGATCAGATTTCTTAGTTTAAATGGGACTTCTAAAGGGTGGCAAATCTAATTCTAACATATCTAGGATATTAATTTTGGATTTTTATTATTTTCTTCTTAATCTCTGGTTTTGATTACTTATTTGGGTCAATTTTGCAAGTGGACTCAAATCAGCCCATATATAGGGATCCATTAGGGTTATTTGAAGCATTATATAAGTGTTTTGTATTTTGAAAAGAAAGTGGCCATGGATTATGAAATAAACTTATGTTTTACATGATGCAACACATTATCTTTGCTGGGACAGATCAAATCTGACTTATCAAGGTATAACTAACCATGTGGCGTCATTCGATTCAATTCCAATAATTTTGGTGCCTTAGGACAAGTTTCCATTATGTCACACTTCTCAAACCTGATTTTCGACTTTCTTAGAGAAATATCATCTTTGTTGGGGGTTGCTTGACCACGTGATCAAGAGGTTCGCATCAGTAGTCATTAATGATATGAAAAGGGTCACACATGACCAGGAAGACTCTTGTATAAAGTTAAAATCAATGCACAATTCAAGAAATCAAAATTAGTATAAGAAAACTTTAAAGTAATCTAATTAAGAATTAGTTATTAACTAGAAAAACTTCTCCACCTCCTCAATCCCCTATAATCGACCCTGACCTTTATAAAAAAAAACAGATCACTTGCATAGAAAATGAGAACATAAGAGGATTTTAATGTTGTTAATTTTTATTTTTTTTTGAAGTTACGACACATGAATTATATGCAAGCTTAATTTTTAATTTTAAAAGGCTAATGCTCCTGGTTATTAGATTACCATAAGGATTCATGTTTAAAATTATTTTATATCTGATTGTGATACATATTTATCTTATATTTTTCTATGATTAAACTTGATGATTGATGATCAAAATTCTATATGATGCACAATATGTATTTTTTATTTTAAATCTATTGCTGGTTGATTATTTTATGTCAGATGCATGACTAATTAACTACTAAAGTAGTAAGAGTATATAATTTTTGAACTCATGTTTGATTATTTGTTATTTTAGAAACATAATTCTTTATTAAATTAACTCTATGTATGTGTTTAATTATCATAAATTAATTGCACATATCTTAATCTTAATGATATCACATAATTAAATATTTTATGCATAATGAAAGTTATTACATGATTAGGTTTAATTGATATATGGGTGCTAGGTTAACTAAAAAGTAAAGATAAGTAGAAAAACTTGTTTTCCATGGTTGATTTCTTCATGATCATAAATTATATTAAAAACATGTTTTAGTTGACTTATTCATGATTATAAATTAAATGATTAATGTTTAATTATTCTTAAAGAACACCTTCTTACAATTGAAGTTAAAATTTTATCTTTATATGTTTTACATTATGTCGATTATGCTGTTTACTTTTCAAAATTGATTTCTTTTGTTTTCTTAGTTTTCTAAGTTGTTTTTAGTTAGTTTAATTTGTAAACAAAACCCTATTTTTAATTACTTATTGTTAAATTATAAATTAGTTAATTCAATCAAACTAGTATGTTTAGTAGTTTTGTTATGTTTGATAATAACTAGCTTAGATTAGTTTAATTCTTTTAGTGAATTCAAACCATATAAATTTAATTTAAAGTTAAATAACTTATTTTGATTAGGTAATTAAGTTTTAACACTTGAATTTTTTAGGACAACACCTTTACTAACAATAATACAAATCATTAATTTTAAAAGTGAAAGTTTGCACAACTTCAACACTCAGTTAGCCCTCCAATACTTAAGTGATGCAAACCTCTTGATCACGTGATTAAGCAACCCCCAACAAAGTAGATAACAACCCGGAAAACTAAAAATCAAGTTTAATAGAACTTTAACTCAGAGATAACCATGTACCTAAAAACCAAAGGTATTGGAAAAAGACTTTGACATAAAGATAACATTGTATCTAAAAACACTAAGTATGTAAATGATCCACGAAGCCAGTTAATCTTTTATAAGTCAATGTATAATCTTTATCCTTGCAAAGAAAGGTTGTTTTGCCACAAACAAACAAAAGAAAGACACACATTTATTCTCCAACTTACTACTTAAATTTACAGCTAAAAAAACATAATATTTCTCTAACTAATCCTAATGGATCCTTTTTAGTTTGCAAGCTAATGAGTTTAAACTAGTAATCAACTAACATAAGTTTAATAATGAAATAAATTCCTTAAACAATATCTAAGTGGCCAGAACAAACTCAAATTAAAATTAATTATTAAAAATTATATAATAAATAAAATAGGATAATAAAAAAAAGTCTTCATAACAAAATTCCTCCATGTAGCATGAATCTCTAATTTTTGAATAATCTTGTAGATTTTCAATCTTGACTTCAAACACACCGTTCTCTTTTGTCTGGATGAATTGTTGAGCTTACCATATATGGTTGGAAGGTTTGAGATGCTAGTTTCTAGACCAGTTTGAATCACATAACAATTCCACTTATATCTAAATATATGTCCCAAACAGTACACAAAGGTTTAGTTTGGCATATTTGATAAGATTTGTCTAGTAACGTTGACCCTCTAAAATAATATGTTCCCGAACTCCATTTGACCTATAAATTTACCAAATTATAATTCCATGTGTCTAGTATCTTCCTAAAAAAATTTAGCTTATTACAATGAACAATTTGAGAGATATACATGATCTTGTAAAACTAATCAGCGGATATTTTAAAGCCAAATTTCAAACCTAACTTGGTTCGTATCATCCTTCCCTTCTTTAAAAAGACTTGACCTCAAATATATATTATGGAAAACATATTTTAAGGTAAAAAATCTATATCAAGAAAAAGAATAGTATCATCATCAAAACCAAAAACTTTGTTAGCAAAAAAGGTCCCTCTGATATACAAGCTCTCTTTTTTGAACCATTTTCTCCTTTTTTAATTTTAGTTGCTCCTCATATATTTACTTAGGTGTCAAAGATATAAAAGTTATAAGTTTTTCATTCATCTCAAATGAATACCTATTTGTCATTCTATGATGCATAACTCTCATATCATACAACCATGGTCTACCAAGCAACAAGTGACTAGCTTGCATTGGCACAACATTACATAACACCTCATCATAATACTTACTAATAGAAAAAACAATCAAAACTTGTTTATTCACTTTCACTTCACCACCATTATTCAACCATTATAATTTATAAGATATAGGATGTTTGGTAATATGTAAGTTCAACTTTCTCACCAATTTAATAACAGCTACATTAATGCAACTACCAGCATCTATAATTAAGCTACATAACTTATTATGAACATGACATCTCGTATGGAATATATTCTCCTTTTGACCTTTGAATAATCCATCTTGACATACATATTTAGTGTTCTCCTCACCACAAATGTCTTTCCCTCAATCAGATTCCCAGCACAAAAATCATTGATATCCTCCAATGATAGCATCTTTTTCTTTTCTTCCTCCCTATCAGTCTCAACCTCATTATTAGTTTCATAATCATAATGTTTTTTTTTACACTATAAAGCAACATGACCAAAATCCAGACAAAAAAAAGCATTTAATGTCATGATTACGAGAAGTAGGAGTAACATTGTTACCTTTAACAATGACTGAGGTGTCTTTCTTTTCTCTAGGGTATTCGACTTTGTCCTACTCATTCTGCTATGATGGACCACCCTTAGTGTTAGCCTTTTAATTGGGTTTTCAAGGTCTCAAAGGGCTTAATAGTTGGCTTTGCTGATTGGTACCTTTCTGTTTAAGTTGTTTATCCACCTTCACGACCATATGTACCATCTCCTCCAACTCCATATAATGATGTAACTTCACAATACGAGCTATATCATGATTAAGGCCATTCACGAATCTAATTATAGTAGCCTCTTTTTCCTCCTCAACTTTAGCTCAAATCATAGCAAGTTTCATCTCTTTAAAGTACTCATTAACACTCTTTGCACCTTGACTTATACTCTACAACCTTTTATATAACTCTTTATAATAATGGGTAGGCACAAATCTCATCCTTATAAGGGATTTCATCTCATCTCAAGTATCAATTTGCCTGTTATAATTCCTCCTATAGTTTGTCACTAACTAATCCCACCACACAATAACATAGTCAGTAAAAGTAATCATAGCAAACTTGACTTTCTTAGGTTCCAGATAATTATGACACTAAAAAATCCACTCACCTTCTCATATTCTAAATAAACTTCAGGATCATTCTTCCCCTGAAAAGACGGTATTTTCAACTTAATTATACTCAAATCTCCACATAACTTAGCATTATGGTCCTAGTACCTATAATTACCTCTCTGGCCAAAATTATCACCATATCTTTCCCTTACATACTGATAATTTTTTTGTTATCTAAAATTCTCCCCATATCCCACAAACACATCTTCAAAATCAACATCATTCATGTCCACATTATCA
>Ga0325405_1006800_pt1 | contig 11539 bp, 13 predicted proteins | sample PopdelMetagenome_21_FD_205663 | JGI IMG/M metagenome (GOLD analysis project Ga0325405, IMG submission 205663) | Populus deltoides microbial communities from Bellville, Georgia, United States - Xylem-Control-R2 | ecosystem: Host-associated > Plants > Phyllosphere > Stem > Wood/Secondary xylem...
CAGGAAATAATCTTCTCGACTCGCCCATTCAGTAGGGCATTATTTTCTCTCCTTTTTTTTAACTTTATACTAAAATTATAATTTATAAAAATTTCTTCTACAATAATTTAAAATAAGTTATTTAATTACTTCAAGGTGTTCGCGTTATTTAATTACTTCAAGGTGTCGAACACCTACCTGATGTCTGTATGCGTAAAGAAATCCCTTGTTGTTGATTAGGTCTTGCGGCCTCTTTTGTACTAACACAATTTACTACGACATTGTTCATTCATTTGAGCCGGTAAAATTCTAATACTAATTATAAATTTATTGATAAATCAAACACCCTTAATTAAGCTTAATTAAACGTTTAATTCGAGCAGGATAAAAACCCCTTTTTTGAATTTGTTTTTTTTACAAAATTCATTATTCAATTTAACCTATCAACATAAATTATCTTCAATTTGGCAAGATTTATCAATAATATTATCAAAACTCAATTTTCTTCTTCTTTTAGGTGAAATTAACCTAAGGAAGAAAGTAAAGATTTTTCTTTTCTCTTTGAAAAATTCTTACTCCTTTCATATAATAAAACTTATAAAATTATATCTTCCCACATTTTCCAAACAATTGTATTAAAACCTTAAATCCTTTAATTGTTTTTCTTTTAGCCGGAAGTTCAATCAAAAAGAGGGAAAATAATTTTGTTTCTTTTATTTAAAATTAAACACTTACCTAATCATAATTCATGCTTTCTAACTTTGATCATAATTTGCATTATTCTTATACTTTATAACACAAACCCACAATTTCACATAATCATAATTTTACATAATCCTTCATCAAATATAAAATTAGAGGAACTAATCATTTGGAGCATGTTATTTACCTCACTTTGATAAGGATTTAAGGAAAGAATGCAAGAAAAATCAAGTTTTCTTCTCCTTCGTCTTCAAACCCTAGCTTGAACTTCTTCTTCCAAAGCACTCACCACCTTAAAATCACCATCTTTTGAGGTTTAACTAAGTTAATTACTCTAATTACTCACTTTAATTGGTGAAATCAACAAGAACTTAAGTAGAAAAATCACACAATTTCTCTCATTCTCTTTGTTTTAAACTCTCAGCTAAGAGAGAAAAAGATGGAGCATTATAGTCTAGCTTTTACATATTTACACATTGGCCCTCATTACTTCTAATTTCTATTTTGTCACTCAATTCTTCTTTTTATTTAATTTACACCATAACACCTTATCTTTTATTCTATTGTATCCATTTACAATACCTGAAATCCTTTTATTTAATCTATTTGGTATTTTATTTATTTTGTTTAGATTATAATTTATCGAGTTTTCACCTTTGTGATAACAACAATCACTAAAAGTCAGGTATAAACTTTTAGTGTTGATGAGGTAACTTCACTAAGAAAAAATCTTAAAGATAACATATCTTCAAGTGGGAAAAATCTTAATGTGGATTTATCAATTGGTGAAAAATCTTAAAGATGAAATATCTTTAAGTGGTGTGAAAATTTTGGTGTGGATTCATCAAATGGCCATTGAACTCATAAACTTGGACTAGTGAATGAATATAATATTCAAGTATAGTTTGGTACTTAAGGTGTGGATGTAGACTTGTTGAACCATATTAAAATGAGTTTGCAAATTCTCTCCCTTATCTATATATTTTAAGTACTTTATTTATATTGTTAGTTATTGTATTTATTTGAATTAATCTGTATTGTTTATTAATATTAGTGAAACACTTAATCCACCCCATTTAAATGTTATAATTGCTTTAATCTTAGAACAACGACAAGGTCAGGAAAAAACCTCATTTGGATTTGAGCTTTTCTTGACTAACAAGTGGGCTTAGAAATATAATTTTGGCCTTGGACTTTATCATGCTCTCCTGCAAAACAAGTCCCCTTGTTATAGGAGTAGGAGGCCCTCTGATGCTTAGGTATTGCATGTGTATGTGATATGTAATTTGTAAAAATATCATAAAGATGCTAGAAAAGAGCAAAAAAAGAGTGAATGAAAATGACAAAGTGTCATCATCTATTAATATGTGCGTAAAAAGATAAAATTGTTATATGTGTGTGTGTGTGTGTGTGTGTGTGTGTGAAATAAGTTGTATAAAATATGGTAAGGACGCTAAAAAAAGGGTAAAGGTAAGAGTAAATGAAGAGAATAAATGCTCTAATATGTCTTTTCTTTTCCTTTGTTGCTCTACACTTTACTATTTATAGGCAATATACACATAAACTTCTATTAAACAAATGGAGCATTAATTGATGGAGCTTTCATCAAGCTTTAATGGAGCATTAAATGCATTTAATTATGTTTTTTTTATCATCATTTGCCCCTAGTTTTTAAAATTGCATTCAGTTTTTTTAAAAATATATTTTCTTACCAAGTTGAGAAAGGACCACTAGAGATCTAGTGATGAATATTAAAAATGTTGTTGGTGTCCTCTTTAGGATGTTTACCTCCTTGGTTAGGGCAATTAAAGTATTCGTTATGACTTGTTTTACAAAATTATTTTGTTGTTTATTTGATATGGAGATTCAGTCAAAGAATAGTAAAATAAGATAAATATAAAGGAAAGTAATATGGTATGTGTATGCATTTAAGAATGTATTTTGATGGATAAAAGTTTCGGATACTGCTGGAGATGTGTAATCATGAAAACCTATTGAAGGAATTATGATTCTTTTGTAAATAAACGATAACAAAGACCTGGCGAAGGATTTATGATCCTTTTGAAAAAAAATGGTCATAAAAACACTACTTTATTGAAAAGTTCAAGAGATAGAGATATAATTCATAAATATTATCTAATCTCAAGTTGTGTATCATAGAGATTGTTCCTTTATTTTTTTGAGGTTGCATCTTCTTCTTCTTCTTTATAAATTGTTGGAGGTACCATTTGGTAATCAATATTTTTATCATATTTTGTAGGGCATGTCATTTTTTAGTGTCGTGCTTATGATTATAGTGAAATAAACATAATTTATTAAAGTTTTTTGTGTTTGAACCATTTTTTATTGGAGGTGAGTATTACACAGTCTTTTTTTTATGATGGCCAATACCTCAACACGTGTGTGTCAATATATTCTTCTTCTTTCCTTATTTAGTTTCTTTCATAACTGTATATCCCTTGATTATCTCTTTAAAATTTTCATTATTGTTCTATATATTCTTGCTGTAATCTTTCCTATAATAGGCCTATGATTAAGGGATCTAATTATGTTTACTATATTAAACCTTAGAATTAAGGGATTTGATCATTTTTAATGAATATATATATATATATATATAGTAATTCTTTTAGTGAAAGAACTCAGCAAAACATTTCAGAAATTCTCTTTTATTATTCTGTAATGGTATTAGAGCCAAAACTTTGAAATCATTTCATCTTGTTTCTGGTTCTTTATCTAGCTCTAAGATCTTATTGTTTTGTTCCTTTTTTTCTCGTGTTCTTCTATTCTGTTTTCTTGGATATGATCTCTTAGTTCTTGTTTCTAGTTAAATCATGTCTCTGGAATGATCTGAACATTTTCTTATTCGATTTAAAGGCAAGAACTATTCTGCCTAGGTATTCTAATTTTAGATTTTTGTTAAGGGAAAGGAATTATGGGGTCATATTGTTGGGACAGATCTTGCACCTAACAGTGAGAAGGAGAAGGAGAAATATGTGAAATGAGAGGTAAAGGATGCTCATATTATGTCTTGGATCCTTAAAAATATGAAACCCTTCATGCTTCTCAACCTCAAGCCTTATAATTCCTCTAGAGAAATGTGGAATTACCTGAAGAACATTTACAACCAAAGCAATACAACATGAAGGTTCCAATTAGAACTCAAGTTGGGTCAACTCAGTCAAGATAGTATGTCAATGCAAGAGTTTTATTCTTTTTTTTGCAAATCTTTAGGTTGAGTACACCGATATTGTGTTTGCAAGTGTACCTCCTGAAGAACTCATTACTATCTAAAGTGTGGATGAGACTAACAAGTGTGACTAGTTTTTATTGAAGTTAAGAGAGGATTTTAAAGCAATCAGGTCTAACCTGATGAATAGAGAACCAGCTCATTTATTGGATATTTGTGTAATAGAGCTTCTCAGGAAAGAACAACGGATCGTTACACAGGTTGTCTTGGAGCAGAAAGCTTAAAATTCTACTTCAATTCCTGTTGCTTACACTGCTTAAGGGAGGTCTAAAGGAGGCAGAGATATGACTAATGTTCAGTGCTATCGTTGCAAAGGATTTGGGCATATTGCCACTAATTGTGCAATTATTGTAAGAAAACATGGCATATCATCAAAGATTGTTCCACCTGGCCTTCAAAGAAATCTGAAACTACCTATAATGTCTTCTATTACTCCTAAAATTGTCCAACAAATGATAGTTTCTACCCTTTCTGCTTTAGGCCTTTCAAGTAGAAGAAATTATATTCCTAAGCCTTGGTATTTTGATTCTGCTGCTTCCAATCACATGACCAACACTGCCTTACCTTTAAATAAAGTTAAAAAATATAAAGGAGATATTCATATTCGTACTGTCGATGGTAATCCCTTGCCTATCACAGCTGTTGATGATATTTCAGCCCTTTTGAATACTGTTTTTGTGTCTCCTAAGCTGTCCACTAATCTTATGTATGTTGGCTTGACAACAATTATGATATTCATTTTTCAAATTTTGGTTGTCTTGTGCAGGATCAAGTGTTCGAGAAGATAATCGCGAAAGGACTTAAAGTGGGACGTCTATTTCCATTGCTTCTATCTCCCTCTCCTATGTCAAATTATGTTGCTTGTAATGTTGTTCAATGTGATAATTAGGTGTGGCATAGACGTTTAGGACACCCTAATTCTCATGCACTTCGAGTCTTGCTTAAATCTGGTTTACTTGGAAATAAAAATTTGACTTCTTCTAATAATGATATTGTTGATTATGCATCTTGCAAACTTGGTAAAAGCAAAACGCTTCCTTTTCCATTGCATAAAACCTGCACCACCAAACCTTTTGAAGTCATTCATACTGATGTATGGGGTATTGCACCTGTAATTTCTCATGAACATTACAAATACTTTGTTATATTTATCGATGATTTCACTCGCTTTACTTGGGTATATTTTCTTCCGTCTAAAAGTGAGGTCTTCTCTATGTTCAAAGCCCTTCTTAACTTAGTTGAAACATAATTTTCTGTCAAAATCAAAATTTTACAATCTGATTCAGGTGGTGAATATATGTCAAATAAATTTCAATTTTTTTTCAAATTCATGGGATTATATCATAACGTTTTTGTCCTTTCACCCCACAACAAAACGGTATGGCTAAAAGAAAGAATCATCATCTTCTTGATGTTGTTCGAACTCTTCTAATTAAGTGTTGTGTTCTTTTTTATTTTTGGTGTGAAGCTTTGTCTACTACTGTTTATTTGATTAATAGATTACCATCTCCCAACTTGAATAATGATTCTCTCTACTTTTATTTGTTTGAACATGCACCAAATTATTCCAACCTTTATAATTTTGGATGTGTTTGTTTTGTTCACCTTCTTGCACATAAGAGAAATAAACTTACTGCCCAATTTGTCAAGTGTGCTTTCTTAGGATATGCTAGAACCCAAAAAGGATTTCTTTGTTATGATCCATATGCCCGTCAAACTTGTGTCTTTAGGGATGTTATTTTTTTTAAATCAGCCCTTTTTTCACACACAACAGACTTTAAAATTTCCTTCTCTATCTGTTTTACTACATTTTCCTGAGTCGCCAACACTAGTATAAAGGTTTACACTTGGTTATGTTATTATATATGCACTCTTCCTGCATTTGATCCTTCTACAGGTCTCACTGAGATTCCTTCACATCTTCTTGCGATATCTGATCTTGTTCTACCCATTTTCTATGATCCACCTCCTCTTTATAGAAGCTCTAGACCTCACAAACCTCCTGAAAGGTATGGTTTTTCAACCCCTATGGCTATGTCTACTACTTTATCTTCTATTTCCATTCCTACTTGTTATAATCAGGCTATAGAACATAAGTGTTGGCAACAAGTAATGGAAGCAGAACTTCAAACACTTGAGGCAAATCATGCTTGACACATTGTTTCTTGTCCTCCACATGTTAAGCTCATTGGTAGTAAGTAGGTTTATACTATGAAACTCAAGTTTGATGGCTTTTTAGATAGATACAAAGCTTGATTGGTTGCTTAGGCAATAAACAAGAATATGGCATCGACTATGAAAAAACATTTGTACCAGTTGCTAAGATGACCACAGTGAAAACAATTCTTGCTATTGCAACCTCTAAAGCTTGGCCTTTACATCAGATAGATGTAAAAAATGCCTTCTTGAACCGGGATATTAAGGAAGAGATTTACATGAAACCTCTACTTGGTATGTTCAGACGACTTCTGATAAAGTTTGCAAGCTGAGACGCTCTTTATATAGGTTAATTTCTTGAAAGTGTAAGAAATAGGACTGTGTCTCTAAATCTTCTACGGAGGCTGAGTATAGAGCTATGCCTGCAACTTGTTTTAAAATTGTGTGGTTACGTGGTCTTATTTCTAAACTTGGATTTCCTCCAACTGATCCTACTCTACTTCATGGTGATAATACTAGTGTCATTCAAATAGCTACGAATTTGGTATATTATGAATGCACAAAGCACATAGAGGTGGACTGTCATTGCATTAAAAAGACCTTTACTCGAGGTGTTATCACTCTTCCTCATCTTACTATTGATCTTTAAATAGCTGATGTCGTTATGAAAGCTTTGACACACTAACAACACAAGTTTCTCAGTAGCAAATTGATGCTGCTAGACTTAACCACATCAATTTAAGGGGGGATGTCAATATATTCTTCTTTTCTTATTTAGTTTCTTTCATAACTGTATATCCCTTGATTATCTCTCTAAGATTTTCATTATTGTTCTATATATTCTTGTTGTAATCCTTCCTATAATAGGTCTAAGATTAAGGGATTTGATTATGTTTACTATATTAGACCCTAGAATTAAAGCATTTGATCATTCTTGATGTATATATATTATAATTCTCTTAGTGAAAGAACTCAGCAAAACATTTCAGAAATTCTCTTTTATTATTCTTTTATTGTGGTGGTGAGATGTATGGTTAAGAGCTCGAGAAATATCAAATGATCATGAATATGCCCTTTAGTGTTCCTTTTAATTACTCTAGTAGGAGATTGATGATGTCATGGATATTTTGTTATATGAAAACGAGGGACCTTATCTAGTCACACTAACTTTGCTTGTTTTGTCTAATTCCTTCGTGGAATTGAGGTCATCTATATATATATGGTACATGTAATGAAGCTAGATATTGTATTGAGGAAACAGAAGAGTGCAAAGCTTTTTATATAAGGCTTAAACAACATTATCAAACATTGGCATATGGTGACTGAGTTGTTAGAGATTAGAGGGGCGAGAGTTATTGTGGTAGGAATATTGATCACTCTCTCCTATATTAGAATTTCATCAGTCATGAAAAGTATTTTGATAAGAACAAATTGAAAATGAACCAATTTTTTATTCAGGTTCCTATAGACAACACCACTGAAAGGTTAGGAAAAACCTTAGTTAGATTTGGGCTTTCCCTAAGTGATGAGTGGCTTGAAAATATAATTTAGGCCCTGGACTTGATGCACACTCTCTTACAAAATAAGTCGCCTTGTGTATAAGGGTTCCTTTTATGCTTAAGTTAGTCAAACATGACGAGAAATATATCATATATAAAAATTCAAAGCATGCACATAAACTTCCATCAAACATTAATAAAGCATAAATTAATGAAGATTTCTTGAAGCATTAATGGAGCACTAAGCATATATATATATATATATATATATATATATATATATATATATATATATATATCCACAGAGAGAGAGAGAGAGAATTCTTCTTTTTTCTCCATTTAACCAAAATCCTTTTCCTTTCTCTCTCTCTCTTCAACCCATATATTGTCCTCTTTTATTTTATCTTTTATATTTTTTGTATTAAAAAGATAAGTTTATAAATTAAAAATTTTATATGATTTTAGGGTTTTTTTTATTTGTTTATAAAAAACTTAGATTCTTATAACTATGGTTTTTTTTTAGTTTTTATTTTTTTTAAAAAATCTTTAGATTCATTTCTTTAAGAAATTTTAGATTACTCTAAAAAATATTCATGAGCTTAGGTAAAAATATTCTTATAACTTTTGATGAAGTTCAGATGTGATTTTATCTTTCATCATCTAATCAATCCATTGTGCCATCCCAAGATCTATGTGAAAGTCAAGATCCATATGAAAACCCACCTATGACTAAAAAGATAGAGTGAACAAGCAACTTTAGGGATGAAGAAGATATTTTCCTTGTAGAGGTATGGATTAACACTAGCATGAATCCAGGAAATGAAAAAAGTAAGGCGTATTGGAAAAAAATCACAAAAATTACAATGAAAACAAAAGGTTTATATTTGAGCATACATCAAGTTCTCTAATGCATTGTTAGTTAACTATTAAACTAGCAGTTAATAAGTTTTGTTTGTACCATGCTCAAAACAAAAATAGAACGAGAGTGGTTTCACTTACAAAGATAAGATATTGTTTATATAAAACTCTTATATTTAAATTCATTTAACTTATCAACTTTTTAATTAATGCATTCCAAATTGCTTTATTATTAGGTCAAAGAAACGAATATCATATATTAAGAAATTTTTAAGCTAACCTTTTTATTTCAACATTGCTCGGAGAAATTAAAGAGCTAACTTAAACGAATGATTGCAAATTCAAAAAAACAACTCTAAGAATATTAGAAATGCAACCCCCACAACTTATTCTCTTGTTATTCAAAATTCAATCAATTTAGAAGAAGATAATGTTGTACTTGGCGACAACAGCAATATAGAAAGACTGATAAGTAAAAATATAACAAAAAAACAAGCTGAAAAGACAAAGCTAGCACAAGTTCTCATGTTGAATGAATCTTAAAAAATTACAAAGAACAGAAAATGAAAATGAAATGTAAGAAAATGGATTTTTTTTTAAATCATATACTTTAGAGGAATAAAAAGCAAAGGCCAGTTATGAAAAGACAAAAATATAAAATGAGACATGATTATTATTCAAGAATAACTTTAATTGAAACAACAATAAAAAAAAAAGAATAATGTTAATAGATAGAATAAACATGCCTCGATATTTTGTTGAATATTATAAAATATATCAAATGAAGATATTAGCTAAACAATATAAACATATATTTGAATATTCATCTCGCATATAATTTAAATAATAAAAAAATAATCTTGACTTCTTGTATAAGAGAGTATGGACATGGCAAGAGTATTTGTATTTTTATGTTTCTCATTACCAAAAAAAAAAACAAATTAAAAAAATTCAAAGATGCGAATATCACATATCAAGAAATTTTTAAGATAATCTTTTTATTTTAACATTACTCGGAGAAATTAAAGAATTAACTTAAATGAATGATTGCAAATTCAAAGAACAAATCTAAGAATACTAGAAATGCAACTCCCACAACTTATTCTTCTCTTATTCAAAGTTCAATCAACTTAGAAGAAGATAATGTTGTACTTGGCGATAACAACAATATAGAGAGACCGAAAAGTAAAAAGATAATAAAAAAACAAGCTAAAAAGACAAAACTAGCACAAGTTCATATGTTGAATCAATCTTGGAGGATTACAAAAAACATAAAATAAAATGAAAATGAAATGTAAGAAAATGGATTTTTTTTAAAAATAAATCATATGTTTTAGAGGAAGAAAAAGCAAAGACAAATTATGAAAAGACAAATATAAAATGAGACATGATTATTATTATTATACAAGAATAACTTTAATTTAAACAACAATAAAAATAAGAAAAAATAATGTTAATAGATATAATAAACATGCTTGGACATTTGGTTGAATATTATAAAATACATCAAATGAAGATATTAGCTAAACAATATAAACATATATTTGAACATTCATCTCATATATAATTTAAACAATAAAAAAATAAAAAAAAATCTTGACTTCTTGTACGAGAGTATGGACATGGCAAGAGTATTTGTATTTTTATGTTTTTCATTACCAAAAAAAAAATAATTTAAAAATTCAAGCAGCTAAAGTTTAGGGCCTTAATTTGAAGCCCAATACCAATTGAAATTAAAAAAAAAAAACCCAAATCTCCACATCTCAGCCCATGCCATTCTCAAATCGACGACAACCAAAAAAAAAAAAAAAAACAAATAAAAATAGCGCAGTTAATGAGTTCTTCGTCTTCCTACTGAAAGCAGCAAAGAAAGACATCACCATAAAAATCACACACTTCAGATCTCTTTCTCCTATCGGTTAACACAATGGCTCCTGTTGCTCCTCGATCCGGCGACGCAATCTTCGCTAGCGTTGAGCACGTGGTATGCCCTAAACTTTCTCTTCATTTTCTCATTAACCAAACACGAACTCGTGAAAACCTAGAATTCAATCCGATTTAATTTTATTTTCCTCCAATTTTACTAGAAAATCAGGAAATTCTTGTGATGATAGTGGTTTTTAGATGCGTAATTTATGTTTGTTAGTGAATTTTGATGTAGAATGCGGAGTTATTTACGTTGACTTATGGAGCAATTGTGCGTCAGTTGCTTACGGATCTTGAAGAAGTTGAGGAAGTTAATAAACAGCTTGATCAGATGTATGTGTTATGTGTAACCTCTCTGTTCAAATTTTAATTATGCTGTAGCAGTCATTTTAATTGCTTAATTATGATTTAAAAATTAAAGTATTGATTTTTATTGTGTGCGCGTGTGTGGCTTTTTTTACCTTTAAGTATGAAGATATATGGATTCAATGTGGAAAACTAGTGAAATAACGATTGTACTAAAATTAGATATTTACCAATAAAAGAAAAATGTTTGGAATTTGAGAAGCAACTTTTATATTTTGTTTGTTGATTTAACTTGGTGATAAGATCGTCTGTGTCAAACTCTGAATCGATCATATGATTAGTTGATTATTGTTGCAGGGGTTATAATATTGGAGTTCGACTGATTGATGAGTTTCTAGCAAAATCCAATGTTTCCAGATGTGTGGACTTCAAGGAGACAGCTGATGTAATCGCAAAGGTCTGCTTACATTATTTGATTCATCACACAAAAAATTAGTTGGCCCAAATTTTCCTCATGATTGTTTTGAGGCAAGTTGTTAGACACGGTTATTTGGCTTCTTGTTTATGATGCATGAAGTGTGAACCAAAATAATCTATTGCTTATTTCTCCAGCCAGTCAATGTGCTACTGTCTCTGTTATCTTCCACTGTTTTCTTGTGTATATTGAGCAAGTTGATAATGTGAATGATAATAAAGAGTTGAATCTGTAGATGAAGATAGTTAAGTTGATCTCGTCTCTAGCATTGAGCTAAAAATGATGATCAACGTTGAATTTGATCACTAATTAAACCTTGTTTCCAGCATGTATGATACACTGTTACTGTGTGCTTAGTCATAGCCTTGAAGAAAAGGCAATCTGTCC
>Ga0325405_1006801_pt1 | contig 11539 bp, 9 predicted proteins | sample PopdelMetagenome_21_FD_205663 | JGI IMG/M metagenome (GOLD analysis project Ga0325405, IMG submission 205663) | Populus deltoides microbial communities from Bellville, Georgia, United States - Xylem-Control-R2 | ecosystem: Host-associated > Plants > Phyllosphere > Stem > Wood/Secondary xylem...
GAGGGTAAGAGGTGAAGAGCACACATGGTAGTGCAAATAGCAAAAAAAGGTGTGGACAAGAAAAAGCAAAAGGAAAGAAGGCTGCTGCGGTATCGCATTCCCTTCTTTTGTCTTCCTTCTCTCTGAATTTCCTCTCTTTCCTCCTCCTAGGGATCGAAGGGTAAGCAGCGAAACCCACCTACCTACCCACCTACCCCACTCATACACAGTCCAATCTAATCCGCCATGGATTGATCGTTACGCTGCTCAATTCTCACTTATTATCACTCAGGCAAGTCACTCTATCTTTTAAGCTGATATGATTTGTAGATCGCCTTCCCTTGTTTGCTCCAGAAATCAGCTCCATTTAGCTACAATTTCGGCTTAGATGTGCTTATTGGCTAGTAATACTTAGGAAACGAAAAGACAAAACTGTTACTCAATCACGGATTTATTGAATTGTAGATTTGCAGTTTTGTTTGTTTGTTTGTTTATTTTCTGTTATATTTCGCTGTTTCTGATGGTTAGGCTTTGTTTCTTCAGGGTTTCAGTCATTTTGTTTGTCTGTTTTTGCTCGATCTCTTACTTGTCTGTTGATTTAAGCTCACTTTCAGCTCGTTGAGGAATCAGCGGTAAGTTATTATTGCGTGTTAATTTGATTTCTACCTCCTCAACCGTTCCTCTGTGATGAAATTTCAGAATTGTTTTGTTTTGAGCTGCTGTTTGCTCTCACTTGTTAATTTATTGGGTTTCGAGTTTTAAAACATCTTGGAGGTTTAGTTATCCATGCTGTTTAGGGTTTTGAGATACCTGATGTGTGTTTGTGTGACTACCAAGGCTAGGTGATAAACTCGCATTGCACAGCTGTATCACATTCAACTCATTAAAAAAAAAGGGGAAATATATTCTTGCTTCGATTTGATTTATGTAGTTTAATAATAGTAAGACCCTTACAATTGTGCTTGACCATTACAGGTTACTGGATCGTTATCTGTACTGTCAGTTTTGGTTATGAAGAGAAGCGTCTTCGAGATTGTGATTTTTTTTTTGTGTGTCGTCATTTTAGGTTACATCAATTATTTGCTGCTCCTGGCTGAACCTGGATCAGCCTGTAATTATTTACATTCTGTGTTAAAAATAAAAATAAAAATAAAAATAAAAATATAGGCAGTGTATTCTGGTCTTTTCTAAAGAAGCTTTTACTGAGGTGGTTGTTGGTATTTTGTCACTTGGATTCATAGTCCACAACAAAATTGACACTTAGTTAGCATCTGTTCCCTTGATGGAATTTGGGTTTATCTTATTCAATAAATTCATTGCAGTTTAAAGGGGATAAGAAAAGCGGTGTAGCAAAGGACCTTAGATGATTGCATTTACTATCTTGGTGCTTTAATGATCTTAAATTGTTAGTTTGAAACGAGTTCATAGTACTTTTGGAAAGCTTTCAGTTTTAGTTTGTAGGCCTGTTCCTTCACAATTCCTCCAACATCAAAGTCAAATTAGCACCTGGTTCTTTGATAGAGTTTCTTCACCCTGTTGGATTTTCACCTGGGCTAGGCTCTAGGTGGATAAAGATTGTCTATTTCTATTCTCTACCACATGCCATCTGATGATTTTCATGCTGCCATACTTTTGTTCTTGGGTCAGTTAAAATGTTATAAAAAAAGATAATAGAAGAATAAAACCTTTGACAACAACTATATGTTCCACTTGAGTTCCTCTCTGGTGCATCAGAAGCCTTGATTGGAATGCTGTATTTTTCCTTATTCTCCACTATTACTTCCTCAGATTGTTTGAGTTCGTAAGGGGGAGCTGCCTTCTTCCAAACCAGTTCTGTAAAGGGGACTTACATATTATGACGATGCATATATGAACTGACCGGACACGTTTTATACCAACCTGCAAGCCAATGTGTTGGCATTGATTGTGAATGGAGGATAGTTCTGATGTCAATGTCCACTTTATAGCGATTCATGATTTTAGCCATACCATTTGTTGTCCATGTTGTTTATTTCACATGACCGAGTAGGTGTATTACACCCTGGAGTAGAACTTGGTCTCCAAATCTTGGAGAATTCTGACATCAGTTTTCATACTTTGGTCTTCAAAGATGTTAGAAAGAAATGTTGTCACTATTTTGTTATGACTGATGAGCAACTTTATTCAAGTACCTGACCTGTCATTTTGTGTTAACCTTAATATGTAAACATATTTTTTCACTATATTGTTTCCATGTACTTTGATTGGTTCTTTCATTGGGTTTCACATTGATCTGTTCTGTGTACCAGAAAGCCACCTGCATCATCTAGCATATGATAGCTGTCAATTTATGTACTTTTTTTCTAAAAAACAATTGTCATACATAGCCTTCCTTCTGTTTTGTAATATCATTTGTCTCATTTTCCTCAGCTTTCTGCTATGGAAGATTCTGAATCAGTTGCAACACTCATGGACTCAACAACGTCTAAGATACATCAACTTCAGAAAGCATTTGCTGAACTTGAAAGTCACCGGGCTGTAACACTCAACCTGAAATGGAAAGAACTTGAGGAGCATTTCCATGGGCTTGAAAGATCTTTGAAGAGGCGGTTTCACGAGTTGGAAGATCAAGAAAAGCAGTACGAAACCAAAACTAGGAGAGCCAGGGAAATATTAGAGAAACGAGAAGCTGCTGTTGTGGCCAAAGAACAAGATTCATTGGAGAAACTCCAAGAGAAACGAGATGCTGCTATCTTTTCCATTTCGAATGCTCTACAGAAGCACAGGAAGGTATCTTCTGTGGAACCTGCTGTTGTGTCCTATGATGACCAATTTGGATCACCAGCTATTGATGACCAACCACCTGAAGCCATGACTGCTGAAAGTAACTTAGGTGAAATAATAGATCCTTCTGAAAATGGAAATTTGGAGTATCCGCAGTTAGTCGAACTATGTGAACAGATGGACTCAGAAGGACTGCACAAATTTATTTCTGACAACCGTAAGAACCTTGCGGTCCTAAAAGAGGAAATTCCACTTGCTTTAAAGGCTGCAGCAAACCCAGCTCAATTTGTGTTGAACTCTCTGGAAGATTTTTACCCCAAGGAAGTGTCAAATGTTGATGGAAAGAAAGACTCAACCTTATTGGGTGTCCGCCGAACCTGTATCATGTTGATGGAATGCCTTAGCATTTTGTTAATGTATGCAGATCTAGTTTCTGTATCTGATGTAATTTCAGAAGATGTTAAAGATCAGGCAAAGGCTATTGCTGAAGAGTGGAAGCCAAGATTGGATTCTTTGGACGTGGATGCTAACAATGGGAACTCCTTGGAAGCACATGCCTTTTTGCAACTTTTAGCTACCTTTGGGATTGCTTCTGATTTTGATGAGGAAGAGTTATCCAGGCTAATCCCAATGGTTTCTCGTCGTCGCCAAGCAGCTGAACTATGTCGTTTTCTAGGGCTGTCGGAGAAAATGCCAGGTTTGTTGAAATCCTGTTGCACTTAAATCATCATATCACGAAGCATATCATTGCTTAAGTTAAAAAATGAAGGCAATAACACAAATTCTGTGGCACAGTGTTAAAAACCTTATTACTGAAGATTATATGAAATCTTCCCTTAGAAAGAAAATATGAAACTTTCGTGTTAGATTAGAATCATGATGATTCGATGACTTTGTTTTGGTGTTTATTGAACCAAGCATGTAAATTTTCCTTTTTCTGGATTCTTGTTTAAAGCAACATTGCATAAATCTTGTTGGCTTTTGCTCAATTGGTAAGTTCATACCTTGGACAAATGAATTTGGTACAAACTGCAAAGAGCATAGAGGCTATTTGTTTCCTTTTTTTTTTTTGTGTCAATCTTGCTACTTTTTATTTCCCACTGTTTTTCCTTTTCATTTGACCTCTTATACACATGGATTCTTCAGGTGTAATTGAAGTATTGGTAAATAGTGGAAGGCAAATTGATGCAGTGAACTTGGCCTTTGCATTTGACTTAACGGAACAGTTCTCACCAGTTACTCTACTGAAATCATACTTGAAGGAGGCAAGAAAAGTTTCTTCATCAGTCAAGCCTGGAAATGCATCTCCCATCACTGGGCAGGTGCGTGTCCTGTCTCCGCTAGATTAATTAATTGTCCTTTCCTTTCTACCATTATCTCTTGACAATTTGATATTGTGCTGTTGTGTATTCTGAAGTAAATTGCTGTTTGATAATTTCAACGTGTAGCTAAGATTGGTTTGGATTGCTAATGCTAAGACTCCCACCTAAATGAATTGTGGCAGGTGCTTATTATACATAAAAGTGGGCTTTCTAGTTGGATGCCAAGAAAGGATAGATAGATGATATTGTATTGCACATATGCTCAAGAACAATTTCCATTGAAATCTTATCTTAGCTTTTGATGTTAAGCCACACTCATGCTACATCCCTTCTGAAAAACTCTTGAGGACCTTTAAGAAATTTTCTGTTGTTTCAGAATGAGGTCAACGAACGAGAGCTGGCAGCCCTCAAGGCTGTGATCAAGTGCATCGAAGAGCATAAACTTGAGGAGCAGTATCCTGGGGATCAGCTCCAAAAACGCCTTCTTCAGCTAGAGAAGGCCAAGGCAGAAAAGAAAAGGGCAACCGAAGCTGCCAAGCCTCAACCCAAGAGACCACGTGCCAGTGGCGTTGGATGCGGGCCCCGCGTCACTAGCGGTGTTCCTGAGAGGACATTCTATCCTAGAGTACCCGAGAGGTACCCGCAGTACGTGTACGACAGACCATACATTTATACTGGACCTGCTGACAACCATGTTCCTCAACTCATGAGTTCTGCTGCTACATACAACTTCTCTCCCAGTCACGGCAACTACTTCGGAAATGGCTACCAGTACCAGACCCCGTATCATCACTAGTTAGTAAAGATGGCGAAAAGGTGACCTTGATCCTCATTTTAACTGCTAGCCTTAACCCGTCAGCTCGTTGATGTTGTATGAATGAATTTAGTATCTAAAAAACCAAAAAAAAAAAAAAAAAACTGCTATGTGAATTTTTAATCTGCTGTACAAGAGATAATTTGATCCTCTAATATATGCACTGTTTTCTGTATATTTCTGTTTCGTTTTGTCTTGCCCCGCCAGCTCTCTTTTGCCTGTGAAAAACTCTTTCGAACGTGGATGACTATAGTGTGAACAAAGTGCAGCAATTATATTTTTGAAATTTTTTTGAATTATTTTAATATGTTGATGCAAGAAATAAATTTTAAAATAACAAGAAATTTTATTTTAATATATTTTTAAATAACAAATATTTTAAAAAACAAAGCAGAAGACATAGATGAAATGCTAAAAGTCAGATTTTTGCTCCACTCCCTCCCTAAAATATTCAAGTTCATCAGTAGTTTATGTGACCAGGTTCGAGTAGACGACTTTTTTCATTAAAGGGATCCCTCTTTAAATCATTTCTATAAAAATAAAATCCAATCTATAAAATAAAAAACATCTTCATTTATAAATTATAAAATCATAAAATATAAATTTATAAAAATACTCCACTAATCATAACATAAAGTCTCTGTATTGTAATGAAAATTAAAATTATAACTTTATAAAACAAAATAAAATTAAAAAAAATTTGGATAACCTCTTATATGTTTTCATTTTCAATTTTGGTTAAATTCAATTAAAATTTATTATTTTTAATTTGATTTTAATAAATTAAATAAAAATTTTATCTAACAAGTAACATGCTTATTATTATAGTAGTGGTTATTTTCAAAGTATTTTTTTGTTTGAAAATATATCGAAATGATATTTTTTTATTTTTTAAAATTTAATTTTGACATAATTATATTAAATCGATTTAAAAATATCAAAAAAATAATTAATTTAAATTTAATAAAAAAAATTTAAGTTTTTTTTTAAATAATTTCAAAATACAAAAACAATGAAGCTAAAATTGAATAACACTCAATATTGAATGAATCAAGTGAAATTACCCGACCTTGTCTTGTAGCCTTATGCAGGCTACTAGAAGCCCAACTATATATCTATAGCTAGGCGTTATTGGCAGACACGCCTTTCTCTCTTCCCTCCAAAAAAAAAAAAAAAACCGTTTTCGCTCCTTCAAATTCAAAATTAATTTCAGATTTTCTCCCTCCCTCTCTTTCTCAAAATGAAAATCACCGAGATGTACTCGCCGGATCTCCGGAAACCAAACCACGACAACCAATTTAGTCAGTCCAACCACCTCCACCAACACTTCCTCTCTCAGATCGAATCCCTAATCATACAAACCGAAAACCTCTCCCCTAACTACCATTCCTTACCGGAAACTATCTCCTCAGATCTCCGCCAAACCCTAACTCACCTCACTCAACTCCCTCCATTTCCTAACTCACTCAAGCTCCATATCTGGAAGCTTGCCTACCGCCTCTGGAATGCCTGCATCGACATCTCCAATGCCGTCTCCATCCTCCCTTCCTCCCCCTCCCCCTCTCCCTCCTCCTCCTTTGTCGAAAACCACGCCAAGCTCCGTCACATCGCCGCCGATATGATCTCCCTCGCCGGAGACGTCACCAGCGTTACCTCTCCTGCTGTCAAATCCGCCTCTTTCTACCTCAAGACCGGCCTCATCTGGCACGATCTGAGAAAATTTGATCTCGCGTCGTCCTGCTTTGAGAGAGCTACTGATATCGTTTCAAAGCTCGACATAGCCGCAATATCGGACTCCGGAGAGAGAAAAATGCTGTTAGATTTAAATCTCGCGAGATCTCGAACTGCCTGGGATTTATCGGATCGAAACCTCGCGATAATACTGTTAACTCGGGCGAAAACTCTCCTCTTCGGGTCATCAGATCACTACAAACAACTAGCCAATCAGTACTTGATATTTGGAAAGAGCGTGTTATCCAAAAACAACGATACCGATAACAGTTTAAAAGAAGCTTTGAAGCTAATGAGCGAAGCTCTGGATTTAAGTGAGAAAGGATCCAGTGCAGCGAGAACAAGAGAGCAAATCATGGAACTCAAGGAGTTAAGATCAAAATCACTCCGATTCATCTCGGCTGTTCATTTACAAAAAGGAGAGTACGAGAGTGTGATTAAATGCGTTAAGGTATTGAGGGAGGGAAATGGTGGTGGTGATGGCGGGGACCACCATGCCAGTCTCCCTGTTTTGGCAATGAAGGCGTGGTTGGGTTTGGGGAGGTATGGAGAGGCAGAGAAGGAGCTGAGGGACATGGTTGTCAATAAGGGAATTCCTGAGAGTGTTTGGGTTTCTGCAGTAGAGGCGTACTTTGATGCTGCTGGGACTGCAGGGGCGGAGACAGTGAAGGGAGTGTTTTTGGGGCTTTTAGGAAGGTGCCAGGTGAGTGCCAGAGCTGCATTCAGGGTGGCGAATAGAGTGCTTGGGTGTGTTGGAAGTGGTGGAGAAGGTTCGAGTCTAAGGACAAAAGTGGTGGCAGATTTGGTATCTGATGAGAGAGTGGTGGCGCTTTTTGCAAGCGAGGCGACTGCTAAGGAAAGGGCGGCAATGCATGCTGTTCTTTGGAACCGGTGAGTTTCAAAAGAATTTCCCGCCAAACTTATGTCTGCTTTGAATGAAGAGTTGTTTATTTTCTTTATTTTTTTCCTTTGTATTGCATTTCATGAACTATAAAATTTTGGTTTCTTTATCTGAGTTTGTGATTTCTGTGAAACATGAAAAATGATGGCTTGCATTCATTGTATTGATCAAGGCCTGTGTTACGTAGGCTTGTTGATACTGGCTAGGATTATCAATTTTTTTAACGGGAATTGGGATGCCCATGGCATGTGCTTGGCTAATGTTTCCTTGAAACTTGACTTGTTATTCCTTTTATCCTGGGATTGCTTAATAGAAGGAAAAGAAAACCTGAATCCCTAGAATTTCTTCTTATTATTATTCCGAAAAAGCTGTTTGATTTTCTTACAAAGAAAATGTGGTTTCCAGGAGTAAAATAAGTTGTTTACCAAGTATGGAAGCATTGCGATGGTATATAGGATTGTTCAAATTCATTCAACCCATGTTAACACATTCGATGGAGTAAAATAGAACTCTATATTTGGATACATCCTAGATACTGGGATATGATATGATCCCTGGTGCTGTAACCTCAGATGCTAGGCAGCTGAATGGATCATTATTCCGTAACCTTCACAATCTGTTGTTTTAAGTGGTGCCATGTATATCGTTTCTGAAGCCCTTTGCGGCAAACCCTGCCTACCGTCCACTTCTTTTCACTGATTTAATATTTTGTCTCACACCTTTGCTGAATAAAGAGCAATTCATATGTGAACCTTCATTTGCTGCCAATTAACTGTCTTCCTAAACTTGATTCATTACATTCGATTTTTTCCTATAAGATTTCTCGTTGCTGCTGGAATTTAACAGGCAAGTCAAAGGAAAGGAAATGATTTCTATCCAAAATCTTTAAAAAATGGAGAGTTTCATTAGGCATGGAGACAAAAGCCTAGCATTTTAGAAACTGGTATTCATTGAAAACATTCCTTTTCATATCTGATCTTTTAACCACTCCCTCTTTGTTTTTGCAGTGCTTCTGAACATTTTAGATCGAAAGATTATGAGACAAGTGCAGTGATGTTTGAGAAATCACTGCTCTATATTTCACATGACATCGAGAACAGAATTCTCCGTGCGAAGGGCTTCAGAGTTTTGTGTCTATGCTATCTTGGCCTCTCCCAGCTTGATAGAGCTCAAGAATACATTAACGAAGCTGAAAAGGTATCTTAATCAACTGCAAGCTGGTGTTTCGGTGTATAAATTAGCTAAGCGTAAATGATCTTATTACCTTTGGAAAAGCTAAGCTGGGTAGTAAATCCATTTTTTTGGGATGCTTTCCATTTGTGCAGCTTGAGCCCAACATAGCAAGTGCTTTTCTTAAGGTACTCTCTCTCCCTCCCTCTCTCTCTCTCTCTCACACACACACAAATACACACTGTATTTAACATATTGATCGCTGAAATTTTCTCCTGTTGAATCAGCACAAACCTTTATTTCATCTTCGCAATACCCGGACTTCCTAAGATTATTTTATTGATGATTACCACATCTTGATATTTCTTCGTGCTCATGCAGTTCAAAATCTATCTGCAAAACAACGACCATAATGGTGCTATCAATCAGGTCCAGGCAATGAAAACTTGCTTTGATTTCACTCCAGACTTTCTCTCCCTTTCAGCTCATGAAGCTGTTGCTTGCCATGCTCTTCCCGTTGCTATTTCCTCTCTATCCAATCTCCTGAGCTTCTACACCTTGGGAAGACCCATGCCAACAACAGAAGTTGTAGTGCTACGCACATTGATCACAATCCTCATTCAAGACCCTGGAAACGAGGTAGAAGTCCTCAAATTCATGAAAAGGGTTCACGACCGGGCATCTGAGCTTGGGACAGAGTGCTTTTTTGGAAAAGAGGAGACTGGCAGAAGAGAAAAGAATTGGTTTGCTGTGACTTCATGGAACATTGGGACTACATGTGGAAAGGAGAAGAAATATGAATTATGTGCAGAATTTTTGAGACTGGTATCAGGATTTTATGGTCTGGTTGATTGTCAAGAGGAAGAAAACAATATTATGGTCTGCAAGTCATTGATATTGTCTGTCTCAGCCATGGTGGCTTCAGAGAATCAAAAGAAGACTGCATTGACGGACTCTGAAGTGAAACAAGCTGTTGAACTGCTAGATAGAGCTGGGAAGGTATGTCCTATTAGTTATTTTCTTGATTATAACGCACTGGGTTGAAAAAACAGACTAGCTTGTTTGTTGGAAATTCTCTGTTTGTTGATATTCTTCGCCCTCATTTATTAACATTTTGGTGCATGGACGCAGATCCTAACTTCAATCTCAGCAGGGACCCAACTTGGCGGTGACAAAATCACCACAGTTGAGCCAGACCTCTTCTTCGTGCACACCTTCAATGCCTACGATGTATACGGCAGACTTGATAATTTTGGGCCACAGCAACAGCTCCACTTCGTAAAGAGTTTTGCCACCTCAAAGGCATGCGATCCCAAGTACCTTCTTCAAATTGGTCTTAGCGCCTCACAGGGTCCGCGGTCTAACCCTGAAGTAGCCAGCTTTGCTCTAAACGAGTGTCTTTCAGCTCTCCTTTCCTCCCCCTCACCGGACTACCCCGACGTTGCTCTTGTAGTTCGAAGGCTGATTGCATTAGCAAGCATTCACAAAGGTGATTCAGATGATAATGCTGTGCATAATCTGTACAAGCAAGCATATAGGATAATGGTCGGGTTAAAAGAAGGCGAGTATCCCACGGAGGAGGGAAAATGGCTTGCAATGACTGCATGGAACAGGGCTGCAGTCCCAGTGAGGCTAGGGCAGGTTGATGCGGCGCAGAGGTGGATGGATGCTGGGTTGGAGCTTGCAAGGGAGGTTTCAGGGATGGAGACTTACAGGGCATGCATGGAGGATTTTGCAACTGCTTTTAATAAGAAATCTCATTCGCACAGTAATGGTTAAAACCAGTCTCATCTTGTACATAGCACAGACTATACATGATAAAAATCGCTGGCGCAATATTTTCTGTCGAGTAAGATAGCAATTCATACTGCATTCCTGTTTGATACATTTTGAACCTCGCAAGTGTATTTAATTAATAAGCATTGTTTTTTAAAATATTTTTTTATTTATAAATTGATTAAAACAATATTTTTTAAAAATTATTTTTAATATTAATATATACAAAAAATTTATTTTACTCAAAATGATTCTCTGTAATTAACTGCACTATGCACGCTCCATTGCCTGGCACCAAGAATTTTATTTGCATTCATAGTGTCATTTTGATCAATGAAATATTAACTGGAGTTTTTGATTTATTATTATATATTAATGTTAAAAATAAATTTTAAAAAAATAAAAAATATTATTTTAATATATTTTAGTATTCTAAACACCATCTTGATTTGTAAAATAAAATAAAAAAACCAGTTATTATGGTTGGAAGTAATTAATTTTGTTAAACATTAACAAAATAGAAAATGAAAAAAAAAACACCTCAACTTTACAAATTAAGATCTTTTTTCTTATTATTTTTCTTAAATATTTAATATTACTGGTTGTTAGAGAAAAAATAAAAAATCAAGTCTTTGATTGATTGTCGCCTACCTATCAGAATCAATGGGCGTTTGTTTATATATTGCAGAAACATCTTCTCAAGTGGGCAAAATCATGAGTTGTTTTTCTTCGTCCTGGGATGGAACCCTCTCGCAGAATGATTTCTCTGTTGCTGCTCACGTTTTTACCGAGAGATGGGAGAGGAATAACTCTTCTTCCCCTTCATGGTTTTGGGTCAATTCTCCAAAAGGAACTCCTTTCCTTGCTTCTTCTCAACATGTTGCTGTTCTTTCTTTCTTATCGATTTCTTTTTAACCTTCAATTCCTCCTTCGCTTTTCTTACTTTTTGTTTTTTTATCTTTCCTTTCTTTTCCCAGGTGGAGGGATACTTGTCTTTGGAGAGCATGTGTGTTCTTGTCTCAGCTGAGGTCTGCTCTGGTCTTCATCATATAATGAGCCTCTAATTCCTTAAGTTTAACCCCA
>Ga0325405_1006807_pt1 | contig 11536 bp, 12 predicted proteins | sample PopdelMetagenome_21_FD_205663 | JGI IMG/M metagenome (GOLD analysis project Ga0325405, IMG submission 205663) | Populus deltoides microbial communities from Bellville, Georgia, United States - Xylem-Control-R2 | ecosystem: Host-associated > Plants > Phyllosphere > Stem > Wood/Secondary xylem...
TGATTGGATGAATTAAATTAATTTCAAGTTTAATTAAGTCTCAAAACTTATCAATTCTCCAATTAAACCCTTGATTGGATTAATTAAATTAATTCCAAGCTTAATTAAGTCTCAAAACTTATAAATTCTCCAATTAAACCCTCGATTTGATTAATTAAACAAGTCAAAAATTTAATTAAATCTTTAAGCTTCCAATCATGTTGCTCTTAACCCAAATTTTAATTCATTCTTCATTTATTTCATTTTTATTTTTTTCATCATTATTATATTTTTTAATCATTTTTTCTTTTTATAATAAAATTAAAATAAAATGGTCAAAAATTAGGTTATGACAATTTTTATAGATTTAATTAAAATTTAATAATTATGATTTATCTAGATAAATTAATTATTTTTTATAGTATAAAAAATAATTATATACTTTTTTATCAGCACTATTGACTATATTTAATTTAATAATCTTTTATTTCAAAAAAAAAAAAACTTCCTTTTCTTGTCAATTTTTTCATCCTATCTATTTTTTCAACCTTTTCTATTTTTAAAAATAATAATCAAAACAAATTAAAAGGAACATAAAATATATTTAAAAAAATAAGTTATAAATGAATATATATATATATATATATATAAATATAAATATACCAAGTTATAATTAACTTTTTTTGTTCTAATCTTTTTAACAGTCATCCTTTTACCGATGGATCAGTTTTTTTAACAAATTATCTACACATGATCTAATTCAATATTTAATCATGATTTAGGTTTTTCATTATGTTCATTTGATTTGAATTCATGCTTTTTCATGATTCTGGAATCATGTTTTATACACAAAAACTATTTTACTTAATTCTCTAACTAGAAGCTTTCATACAATAAACAATATTTTTTTCTCATTGTTTTTGGTATCAAAATAACATTTATTTACATACAAGAAAAACAAAATAAAAAATATACATCTCCATGTACCTCTAGTTTCTGTCAAATTTCAATTATCGACCAAAAATACAACTCTCAGATTTAGTCACATTTCAATTCCTTAGCAATCTAACTAGGATGTTTTCTGTTCAGATTTCGTCGAGTACTAAAATAAAACTCTCAGATGGATTGATGCAGTGAGTCCCAAGTAATATTAGTGGCTGATGCAGTAGATATCTTGTGAGATATATGAGTGAGGAAATGCTACTCTCATGGTGCAATTGAAGAACTGATTGGATGGATCAAAATGGAAAATCTCAGCTCAAAGACATGAAGAAAGATACATGAAGATGCCAAGGTCTTGATCAAACTTTACCGTGTCTTCCTTGGACAATCCAATCCTTGCTTCTATTCCCTCACCATCTTTTGTATCCAAGAAAATGGCAACCTGTTAGGCTTCAAGGCAGGACTTCACCACATAGGCTTTCCCCTCCCAAAATCTGTGTCATGGAATGGAAACTCATACCAACTGCTGAAACGAAAAAAACCTTGAGCTAGGGATTTTTGGAGCCCCCTCACCGGCTTTAAACATTGTTGTTAGACCTATCGATGACTAATTTGGAAAAAAACTTCCGTCATCTCCGATTAATTATTTTTATTAAAATAACATCATTTCATTTTTTCCAAAAAAATCCATGGATTTTGACTGTCAAAGTTTAGAATGAGTTTTATTAAATCAATCAAGTCATGTATCTACACATTTTACCAAATCAATGTTTATTTTCAATTCAACTTGATTTAAATTAGACTTCAGGTTGCAGAATTTCTAAGTCAACCAACCTGATTATTTCGGGTTTAACAACTATGTTTTCGAGGAAGTTAAGTATCCAGCTACCTCCCTGAAGCTTTCCTAAAGATAGTCATTGTTCATCTTCGTTAGTGACTCGTGAAATTTGTTTTCCTGCTAAACCATTATAGTTTAGCACAATACTTTCACTTTCTGGCCAATTTGCTGTTGTCACAAGGTAGAAGTTTCCAATGGATTGTTGTGGCACTGGTGGTTTCATTCTCCTCCGAACATGGACTGCAATTGTTGCAGCATTTATCTTTGTAGCTTCAATTTCTCCGGTTACCGTCATAGCCCCCAAATAAGAGCTGAAACAGCATCGAAACGAGTAGGACAATCCAAAGATGGTTCGTCGCCCACTTCTTCTCCTGGAGAAACTTTCTTGGAACCATCAAACAAGAACCTTTTCATCAAAATTTCACTTAACACATCCTCTTTCATGAAATTGCTTGAAGAGAAGCTTGGTAAAACATATAGAGGGAAGAGGGTTGAGCAGTCAAAAATCACCTCGTCAATAATGTTTTGGGAACCGCAAGCCATTGCAGCCCAGTTATTAACAAAGGTTGCTATAGTTGATGCATCGGCAAGTGCATGTCAAATGCAAATACAAATTTTCAACCCCCTACAATTGAAGTAATTTACTTGAACTGCTAGCATTACCTGATCAGTGCTTAGCCCAAATGACTTCATTAGGGCTACATGGTAGCAGCTGATTTATGTCTGCTTCTTGAAATACCTTTGTTACGTCGCCACCATCCAAGGCTTCAATAAACACAGCGTACCATCATCGTTGCAGGCGATAGAAAAACCATCTTTTATCCGTCCAGCAAAAGGGTAGAATTAAGTTAATGACTGTGAGGACTTTCTCAGGTGATAAAAGAGGCTTTGCAGAAACTTTCACTGGATAGTGAGTAAAAGAGAAAGCTTGTAGGTTCTTAGATGGTGCAGCTCGGCGGAAGGTTTCAGGATTTCCTTAGAAATGATTTGAACTTCCATTTTCTACTTTCTTCTGAAAGCGAACGGCTAAGTTAGTTCATAGTTTTGAGGCAATACAATACGGCCAATAAATACTGAATTATATAGAACCCAATGAAAGTAGCACAACGTAGAATGATGTGAATCTGGTAGATGCTGTTCATGTCCACTCAATTGGAAATCACTATCAATACTGTTTAATTGAAGATAAAATTAGGGTTGCAGATGATCAAAAGTGCAGTGATGCCTATTCCACATTTTTCTTTAAGTCGGTTAGGAGATATTGTGAACCAAGTTTCTGTCAATAACATCACCAAGTGCCAGTGGATGTTCGGCTTCCAAAAATCAACTTAAAAGGAAAGATTTCATGTTAAAACAACCAGCAACAACCTCCACTTCTGAACTCTTTATGAGTTTGTTGATTAAGATTTCATTGGCCGATCACGTCTTTCTTGTTGATTCAAAACCCTAGGACTAGTAGATCACTACCACCATCACCATCAATTGAATGAGCGACCATCATGGTGTTCAAACAAAACCAGTAGCAGATGTCACTGCAAAATCACACCTATGTTGTTCCAACTTAAATCGTAGCATTAATTCTCTCCAAAATGGTTAAATAATGCATTCCTAGTCCAAATATTCAGAATTCTCAGGTGGAAAGGAGCTGTATGGCTTTGATCATAATGCAAAGATCTGAATGTCTTGAATCACAGCTGTCATTTTTTTTCCACTTACAGTAACTCTTTTTGACAGTCCAGGCAATTGCTGTTGTGTTCACCCCCACAATGATTAAAGGTTCCTAGTCTCACCAAACATTGTCTCTAAAAAGTTTAGCCAATTAACCCCACAAGACATCCATTTAAAACATGGTAGTTCTAAGACTAGAATGAGAGCCAACAGCGGTACAAAATGGAACCGTTGCAAAAGAATTCCAACGAAAAGAACAGAACAAGAAAGGCAGTTAAAGTAGAAAGATTCGGCCAACGTTGAAAGCAAAAGCAACGATCAAAAGAGAAAAAGAATGTACTAATGGAATGATGATCCGGGAGAAAAAAAGGAAAGTGTTCAATTTAAGGTAATGGTGAATTTTATTAACCAACAACTACCAAATGAATATCTAGCTGCAAATTTTCAAATCCTCTCTTCATTGTTCAAATGACCAGTCTCAAATAGGAGTCATAAATAAGACAATAAAAAGAAGATATGTTAAACATCAGAAGCATATTCCAACTTGTAAAACAATTATATGGAAGCTGCAACTTGAAGGTAATAGTAATTCTTAGTTTTTAGTTGGCAGCCAATCTTTGCGGATGTCAAAGGTGTAGTTGATCTCAAGGTAGCACTTGTTATCGTCATCAACGAACTGGAGACACAGAAAGAAGAATACAGAGGAAATCAGTAGCAGCTTGTGCAAACCAAAAATTCTTGATGAATCTAATAATTATCTTTGAAATCTAATCACTAAACAAAGGATGACCCACAAGTTTAAATGTTCACATGCATGAATTATGACACACTTGATTCCAGAACTAATTGATAGGAACATTACTCAGCTTGTCCTTTTGAAGCAGATTAAGTTAGGCCTTGCAAGATGTTCTGAAACAATAACTACATTGTAGGGACTTTAAATGGTAATAGATTTGATGTTAGCATATTTAAAATTATTTGAATTTTTGCAAATTTTTTTTTTTATAAATCCATGCTCTTAAATGCAGGTGCCCCACAAGTACTATCACATGAATCAGCAGAACAGATGAAAACAACTGAAAATGAATGTGTGTAGTTCGTGCGCAAACGCATTGAGAAAAGGTCAGTTGATGAACATGTATTTTGAACTAATACATCTGTTGCGTGAAAAGATCAAATATAAAAGGGGTGAAGAACAAGAAGAACTGGTGGAACTTACTTTACTTCTAGCCGCATATGATCCTCTAGCAAACATACCAGATGGAGTAGTTTCTTCAGGCATTTCATGAGTATAAGGTTCTGTCTGAGGACTAAAGGTTCCGATCATCTCCTTTGAGCTATCAACTATCATGATAAATCATCATATAAGGGAAAATCATTATTTCAGAGAAAAAGAGATACGGGGATGAAGAGATTGGAAGAGATAAATGGAGAGACTTTTACCCTTGATGCCAGTTTTCCAAACCGTGTTAGTATACTTGAGGCCGGAAACAATGTTGTTCTTAACCTCAAAAGTGAACTGCAGACTATAGCGGCTACCTTCTTTTAAGGTGAACCATGAGCCTTTAGGCTTTCCATTCTCAGGAACTGAAAGAACAATATCAGGTCTGCCAGAGGATTTGATTTCAAGGCTCAGGATTTTAACTTCAGGTTCAAGAGTCTCTACATAGTTATAAAACCATTAAGAAAATGTCAGAGATCCAAACAAACTTCATCTGCCATTAATTGATCAGATTTCTTACAAGAATCAAAAAGGCTAACAGAGGAAATTTTATTCAAATTCAAGCATTTACAAATCTAGTCAATGAAATAGTATGCTTGAATAAATGGAGATGATGAAAGAAGGGTCTAACACACTATAGTAACACATGAGCTCAGACACAATTGCTATAAATTGTGGGAAAAGAAACCAAAATTTGACAAATAATCCATAAACTATCAACCCTAATTAACAAAATTAACTTTTATTAATTCCTAAGATTTCTCAGGTGAATTTTAGTTCTTCTCACAGCAGACAATATGCAGAGACTTGTAAATCCACAAAAAAATGATTGACAGACTGCATAAAACATAGCTCCATTACCACTAATTGCAAAGGAAATCTGAACTATACAACAAATTAACACATTTTCAAAATGTTTAAGCAGATTACCTCCAGCAGCCTCAATATCCACAGCCCCAAGAAGCTGTTCCTTCCACCTCCTCAAGCTCTCATCATCCTACATTCTCAAACCCCACAAAACAGAAAAAGATTGAACATAAACAAAACAAAAAATGGAACAGTAATTAATAAAAAGAAACAGGAATGAGAAAACACAAAGAGGTAGAAAACAAGAAAGAAAAACAAACCTTGTCTTTTTCAAGTTGTTCTTTGAGAGTGTATTGAGGACCCAGCTCAATGTTCCTTTCATTAGTTTCTTCATCATCCTCTTCTTCTTGATCAGTTCCATAAAGAGAACTCTCACTCATCTTTCTACTAATCCCACCACTTTTAGGTTCATCAACATTATTTTCTTCTTCATTTGGAGGTGTTTTTGTTGTTGCTGCTGTCTCAGAAACTTCCTCTTTGTTTTTCTCATCAAAACCCATGCTTTTAGTATTTGAATTCACACCAACCTCCAAAGACATCAACAGCCCATCAACAGTAACAAAAGAAACAGCACTTGTGTCTGCGCCTGTATGTGTCTCCCTTAGGGAACAAAACAAAACAAAACAGAACGCCCCCAAAGCAAAAGAACACAGAAACCAGACACCAACAAAAGAAGGGTCAAAGAATCTTAAAAACTAGAAAGTTTAACACGGGACAAAATCAAGAAAACCCACAACCATAACCCTTCAAACAACAACAAGACACACTAACAACCCAAGAAAGAACGATAGAGAAAGGGCACAAGTTCAGTTTTTAGAAAGTTCAAACAAAGGAAAAAGAAACAGTCATGTGGTGATCCTAAAATTGTGTTCAACTAAACAACAATGGCAAAATAAAAAAGAGAGGTGTCAAGATCGTGAAGGTCACTCCTTCAGTAGGATCCACGAATACCTTGATTCAAGGACATGGGGGGCTTTAAAATTAGTGCATCCTTTTGATTACATAACCAAAACAATATACAGAGAGAGAGATGTGAGATTAAGACAGCCTAGGATTGACTGGAGGATAGACTCCTCCTCTTTGACTTCTTATAATGGAAACTCTGACTCGGACATGAAGGAAAGAAAAAAAAGCTGCCTAGGATTCTGATAGTTATAATTGGTTTGGTTCAGCTTGCTGTTTTTAACTTTAGATAAGCTCTCAGTTCTTGGTACTTTGACCTTGGGTATTTTTTGTATGGACATTTTCTTGTCCTTGTCAAAAAGATTATAGGCTTATGCAAAGTCAATTCAGCTAGCTGAGTCCCAGTAATTTGTACATTTTCTTGTGAATTTATGACATAAAAAACCATAGCTGACGAAAGTAATAAAGAGTCCGAGTTAAAGGTTGTTGAGTCGATTTTATCAGATCAATTGTTTATCAATAAGATGTCATTTTGTTCTTTTTTAAAGAAAAACTTTATTAGTTTAGACTCAATCCAATTGAAATAAGTCTATAGGCTAATCAACATGTATTACTTGAAATCTTTTACTAAATCAATTTCAAATTAGTCCAGACTGAAATTTAGTTGGAATCATAAATGTTATTTATCAAGTTAACCCGTAAATTTAAACTAAGTTTAATTTTATTATAAAAACCATTAGGTGAGGCTTTCAGGACTAGTGTAGAAAATTTTAAAGTTAAATTATATGGACTCATTGAAGTTGTAATTGTCATTTGCTAAATGGAAATGGGAATTTTCAACCTTGAAGATAATCATGGCCTTCAATGATGTACAGGAAGGCCGTGGTAGCAAGGAGAATCTCTGCATTGAATTGTTCCGATTTCTTTAATGCATGTGCCCCACTAATTATTAAGGCCACTGAATAGATTCTAGGAGGGCCACTGTGTAAAATGTACATGATCATCATTCAATAGCCATGATGGTGGAACAACAATATTCTGCTCTGTTAACTGATGTAATAAATTATTTTCCATAGGAGGAATGGTCAGCAGATGCATGAACCTCAGCTTAAACTTCTTACCACCTTCATGGAATCCTTTGGCAATTTTGTACTGTTTGCTTGGACCTTATCCCTTGTGCCGATGGAGCCAAGAACTAGTTTTCACACTGACAATTTACCACACAAACACGAAGGGAGGCAGAGATATCTTCCCAGGGTCAACATCAGCAACCACCGCATATGGTGGCCAAATTTGCCATTTACCTAACCTGGTCCTCAGCTCCAAGATAATTCATCATCGTTTCCCTCGGGAGATGATAAAACCACAGTAAATCAGTAGAGTCATCTCTGGCAGCATTTATAGGGTGCAAGTACAGCAGACTGGAAGCGAGTAATTTCATATACATGAGAATTATATAAAGACAAGAATCATCTTGGATTCTTTTTCGCAAACAAGAAGATAGATTTCTAGGGAAATATAAGACTCCTTGAATTCCAATACTCGTGAAGTTCGAGGGATTATTCCAGGACCTTGGACCTTAGAGTCATCTCTAGCTGCATTTATAGGGTATTGGTATAGCAGACTGGAAGTGAGTTATTCACCTTCTAAATGATATCCCCTCTTCAATCTCTGTATTATTTGATTCCTCGTAACTCCAGGCAAGTATGCGCAGTAGTAACTAAAATGGGAAAATGGAAGATTATGCAGTTCAAATGAAAAGAACCTAAATTCAGAGCATTAAATGGCTTTTGCTCTACCATGCCTTGTGGTTTATCGGATCCTTCTCTGCCAACTAAGTCCATCCAATTTGCCTGATATAAATTTGAAATGAATCAAAACAAGTCTACTCAATATCAAAATTAATGTTTTATCTAGTGATGATAAATGATGCATCTTACAGAAGAGTAGACTTGAATGTTACTGACAAAATATGGAACAATTCTCTTTCCATTTGATGTTCAAATAACCCTTGACCTTGATGTTACAGGGAGAAGACAGACTAGATTTCAAATACAAAATGCCCCCAAAAAGATGGAAGCACGTCCCCCAACTCTAGTGGCTGAATATTCAAACATTATGCAGCCAGGCTCGGTAATCTTCACAATTTAAAATTGCTTTCTCAAGAATCTGTGATTCAGTTGTCCAATACAATTATAGATGCACCAGAGTCAAGTGGAGGGATGAAACAATGCTTAAGCCTGAGATAACTTATCAATTGCTTCCCCATTTTCTCTTAACACTCTCTTTAGCTGAAACTTCAACATAAACACCATTCTTTAACGTACCAGCAAAATCAGCAGGATCATCTGGAGATGCCTTTCTCAACATTTTTGATGACATAAAAGTTAGCCCATTTCTTGTCCCTCGCAAAGCGTATAGCAAAGGATTGACCATGACAGCAAGGATCAAGTCACCTTTTGCAATTATGAGATACTGTACATGTAATATAACATCATAAGAAATTGGGAGAGAGCAATTAATTAAACACAGCATTCCAAGAATTGTGAAGGGAAAACCTCACCATGACAATAATACCCAGGACAGCAAGACTTGCTTGCTGTGCTTCTGGCCAAAAATTGTCACCATTGGACCAGCCAAATCGTCCACCCCATCCAAACCAACCTCCTCCACCAGAATCTCCCCCTCCACCTGCTTCCTCCCTCCTCTTAATTTCCTTGTTCCATTTTTCAAATTCATCTTTCTTTCCACCAAGAGCACTTTCTAAAGCTTTCTTTGCTTGTTCCTGCAGCCACAAATAAGACAGCTTAATCACACCTACAAACACATTTAATCTTGAGTTCTCCTATTCTTTTTATCCCGTATAGCATAACAAATACAGAGTTCAACATTATCTAAACTCTAAGGCATGTCAAAAGACTGGAGTTCAAAGCCTCTAAACAGTTGGATTACAACACTCCCTTGCATATATCTCAGTTTTTCATCAAACCTGAGAAAGCCATTTCCAACAATTTTCGTTAGCCATGTTTCCATCATCTAGACCTGGTTATGACTGTTGGTTTGATAGGACAGGCAATCACCAAGATTAATGGACACAATGCAAGTCAATACACAAGAAAATGTGAAACCTTCACATAACCAGAAACACAAAGCAGAAGCCTCCAGCACCAGGCTACCCTTTTGTACAAGCAAACGGACCCTTAGTGAATTTAAAGTTCTAAGACATCACGATGTCATAAAGTTGTTGATGCTGAAGGTCCAGTTCAGTGATCAAAACCATCTTTGAATATGGGAGAAAGGGTAAGAGGACTGGTGGCTTAGCACAACAGCTTGAATCGCCTTGGCCTCTAGAGTTAAGCAACAAGAATCCTCCGCATGAATTGCAGAATAAGCTATTCAAATTACCACATTTACAAAAACAAAGGCCTAGCATAACTATCAAATACATTACCGATTATCCTACTAGTTGGTCAAGAAGCTTGAGGTCCCTAATATGATAATGGTAATTCTAGTTGGCATGGCAACTAACATAAACACATTCACATTATAACCATATTAAATATTTCACTATGTTGGAACTCAATCACTCATAACTAGGAAACAAACGCACACAATGGTTAAGCTAATAACTAACAATCGAAAGATCATTTTAACACTCAAGCATTCAAAATCTTTACAAGAATCATAGTTTAATCAGTAAATATCTGAAATTAAAAACCATATCCCATTCAAACAACCAACCCTCACTCCATTCCAACTCAATAAAACACTTCATAAACTCTACAATTTGACAAGCAAACAACCTACTAACCCTCATCTTCCATAATTAAGCAGACAAGTTATTCACTTGCAAGCTCAAAAGCCCCTTAAACCCCATTACCACAGTCCATATCCACCATTTAAAACAACAGGTTTCAACCAACTCAAAACCCAAACATGGGTTTTTAATTTCCAAAACAAAAACCTTAAAGCTTCAATCTTTATCACTAGCTGATCAAATTTTCCTTAATTCGCATCCAAAGAGACAAAACTCAGAAACAATATATCCAAGAAAGTGATAAAAAATAAAATCATATAGGAGCAAACTTTTTTTCTGTACCTCTCTGCCACCGCCTGAGAAAAGGCAAGTAAACTTGCCATTACACTTGAATTCTCTCTGCAAAGAGGTCCAGCTGTGCTTCACATCTTGCTTCTGGCTGTGGCTGAGGAATAGGGTACCGTTTGATTCGGGTCGGGTTGAGGAACGTAGAGGGTTTATGTGAAGAACTTGTGCCATGGTGGTGGTGTGTTTCCCTTCTGCCTACAGCTTGAGAGACATGTAGGTGATAGAGCTGAAGAGAACATGGGCTTGGGGATATAAATTGGTAGGCCCGTTAGTAATTTTTAGGACAATATGTAGTTTGGGCTTTGAACTAATTTCAATTTTTTTTTTAGCTCAATAATTTTCTTTTTTTCCATCACTTTTCTCATATGGTCTTAACTTTCTTATCAACAGAAATAGAGATGAACTTAGTGTTTGGATTTGTTGTGTATGGTGTTTTGTAAAGTTTTTTTATTTGATAATTCAACATAATAATATTTTTTTTATTTTTAATATTATATCAAAAAATAAAAAAATACTAAAAAATTATTATTTTGAATTTTTTTTAAAATAAAAAATTTTAAAAAAATATTATCGGTAAGGAATTCTTTGGAATCTCCCAGAAGCTCAAACTTTTCAGAAGGGATAATGAAGGATATGTTGCCCCTCATGGAACACTCTGAACAATTGCATTGCCAAGCTACAACACTACTTGGTGCTTGGACTCGTCATCTTACTCTCCTGCAACGACATCCTCCATTGTGCACTGCTGTATCTGATTCCATTTGAGAAAGCACTGATTTTTCAGAGGTGCAATGGGTAGATGGTAGCTTCTTCTGGATGAATCTGTTGGCAGCAATCAATTAACAAATATGCAAGGATTACATGTCAGTCAGCATTGGGATTACAAGTAATTAATCAAAAATACAGTCCCCAGTCTGATGAATGTGTCAACTGAAATACATTCTCTTGGAAAATGCAGATATGAGCCACGTTGTGTAAATATGGAGTTTACTTGATTCGTAGCTGCAGAGAA
>Ga0325405_1006808_pt1 | contig 11536 bp, 7 predicted proteins | sample PopdelMetagenome_21_FD_205663 | JGI IMG/M metagenome (GOLD analysis project Ga0325405, IMG submission 205663) | Populus deltoides microbial communities from Bellville, Georgia, United States - Xylem-Control-R2 | ecosystem: Host-associated > Plants > Phyllosphere > Stem > Wood/Secondary xylem...
TAAGATCATTCATCTGTTTCTATTTTAAAAGAAGGAAAATCCATCTAAAAGGAGAAATTAATACAACTCATTTTGTCATCCAATTCTGAAATTTATTCCACCCTTATCTCGAAATAGTGAGAGACCTGATCACTTGGTCAATTGTTATTAAATTCATATTAAATATTTTAATCTAATTAAAAATCTAGTGTTAACCTGATTTATCCGAGTTAATATCGAAAGCCGGATATTCAAGAAATTTAGTTAAAATAATTAAAAAAACTTAGTCAAATTTAATTGGTTGAATCACTAAAATCTTATTTGTTCATGAAATGCATCTCATCAAATACCTTTTAAACAAATATACTCTAAATCAAATCAAGTATTGACATATTTAAAAAAAAAAATAAAAAAAATATAGCTTACAGAGTTTCAACTTGGTATCCTCCTCCATCTACCTAAAACTATGCACCTAGCTAGTACAGTACTATCATACAAGAAGTTTTTCCATTTGAGTTAACCTTTTTTTCCATATAAATACATGCCTTAGAGAAAGATTTTTAGAGAACGAAGGTTTGAACCAAAAAAAAGTTAAAGGAGAGACCAAATTTATTTACTTAACATATAGTTCAGATTTGAGAGATAATCTTTTATATATAATTATAATCTCACTTAAAAATTTAAATTATTTAAATTATTAGATTAAGATGATTTTTTTAATATTCTTAAATATAATTAAATTATTTCATTGTACTTTCACATTAATTATCCATCTAGTTGTTGCTGGAAAACCTTTTTGAGAATTTTAGCAATGAAATACTATCTTTCTTCTCTTTTTTTTTATCTCCCTTGGTTTAATTTGCTATAGCTCTTCATTTCGTGACTGTTCTTATAATTTGGTATGGATTCCTTTTCTTTTTTCTTCTTTTTTTTTTGGCAGTAATGTGGAAGATTATTTTCAATATATATTATTTTATACAGTGTCATAGAAATGAACAGATAGTTAAAATAATGTGAGAGATTCTGTATACTAATCTTTATTTGTTGGCATCCACTATTTTGTGCCTTTTAGATTTTTTTTATGATTGTGATTAAATTTATAAAATGTAGAATGTTTCATTTATTATTGATATAGAAAATATATATTGTTTTAAGTTTATCACATTTTTTTCAAATCTTATCATAATCCAATTTTTCCATTTTTCCCTCGCTAACAATTTTTTTTAATGATCAATTTTTTTTCTTGCATTACCAGAATTTTTGGATTTATCGATAAAATTTTTTGTCGGTATTTATACTCACGGTCTATTGGCAAGAAACTTGCTGACGTGATCATGGAGAAAAATAATCCATCGGAAAAAATTTGTCGGTGATTTGTGGTCTGTTGGTGAGTCTGTCAGTATGATTTTACAGATGGATATACTAACGGACAAAGCGCGTCAAAAAAAACTTTACCTGCTTCATTCTGTCGGTACTTCCATCGCTGAATATAACATATCACCGACAAAAAAATCATATGTCATTCCATCAAAGATTTTTTTTGTCCTTTGATATGTCCAACGATGAATTTGAAATGTAAACGTCAAATAGAACGTCTGTTATTCTGTTGGTGAGTAAACAATGACAATGACATTTGCAATATTTTTTTTCCAACTCTCTAGAATATATCGACGAACTATCTTCATCGGTAACACCATCAGTAATAATTTAAAAATCTATTTTAAAAAAATCTATTAAACATAAACAAAAAATAATTTAAAAAATAAATTAATATAAAATTTAAATATTTATTATAAATTTAAACATTTATAAGTTTAAATACAATTAATCTAGAATATAGGCGCTGAAGAAGGAGGAGGAGGAGGAGGGTCTTTGCCTAGACCGTGGAGCCAATATGAGGTAGCACAACACCACTCATTTGTGATCTCATCTCCAATACCAATCAATGGAGTTTGGTCGTCTCAGCACCAAGTCATTCATAATCAGGAGCAAGATGAGTCGTCCGATCTTTAACTCGTTGGTCTAAAATTGCCTCAAACTCTGGAGTTTCAGTACTTGAAATTGATTGCAAGCATCCAACTGTAAAAGCATTATGGGTCGTTTGCAAGTTCTTGATCGTAGTGTTAGAGAGTTCATACACCTGATTTTTATTAGGCCCAATTGAACGGTCATACATTCAACCACAAATCTGGATCAACATCTAGATGGGTTAAAGGATCATCCTCGTATCTCTCCTTCAACTGGCTATTATATGTATCTTGAAAAGAAAAAAAATAATTGAAAACCAATATACCACAAAGTGCTGAGTTCGACTATTAATGAACTGCTACACTTTTTTTTTTGTGGTTATCAATCCACACATGTGTTTCTAAAAAAAGATCCATTGGACTTGGTTCGCATTCAAGAACTGTGTCCTACAAGAGAAAAATGTTGTTAGTTAAATATATCTATAAAAAAATAAAAAAATGGATGTAATTAAAAGAGAATCTTATCATCCATTTTGTATGGGAAACGAAAGGAATAGAGTCATCGATGAGCGTGGTAATGAAACCAACAACATACTAGTTTTGGTTCTCCATACCAGAGCGTGATCGTTGCACAAAATGATCGAACATCACGTGCTAAATATATTCCACCAATATAGCCTCTGAGACATACGGAGGTCTAAAATCCTACCTAACCACCACCTCCTTCTAGCCTAGAAGCTCTCTTTCTTTTATATATTTTTTGGTTTTTTTTTTTGCGCCTCGTACCAAAAATCACGCAACCTATATGGTACAAATTAATTATCTATTAGTAAATGAATAATAAAATTGAATAAAACGATTGAAAAATTTTAGCTTGATTTCAATCTTACATAATGGAAGCGTAATTCTCTCAAACCCTCATTGCAATATCATTGTCAGTTCTATCTCATTCAAATTTATCCTTTTTGTTAAGATTTATACAAGATAAAATTCATTAATAAATTAATAAAATAAATAAATTAACATAATAAAAAATATTTAAACTAATACTAACCTTAAACATTTTGAACCACGCATCAATCATAAGTTTTCATTCAAGATGTTTAGAAACCTAACTCCATTGAAACAATGAAATTTTCATCGACGATTTCATCAACAATGTTATGGTTCTTGCAACCTTAATGTTTATAAATCTAAAATTGCATTTGTTGATTGAAATTGATTTTTTAAAAATTATTAACATGTCAATGTGAATGAAAAACAAACTTACATTGAAAAATCTTTCTTCCACTGAGATTGGTACTTCTAGGTAAATGGATCATGTTGTGAAAGGACACCCCTTGACATGGCGGTATCGCACTAGACAAGTTTGCGTCGTGAGTGGATACATGTGTCTCATGTGCCTGTTTTTGATCGGTACCTAACAACTCATGGTCATCAGAAGCACTGCTAAAAAAACTAGCAATGATCATGTTCGTATAACGTGCTATTGAATTTTTCCTAAGCATCTACATAAATTAAAGGATTAAGGTACTGTAAACCATTCATATTTTAAAAAAAAATCAACAGCACCTCCACTAAATGGAAGACTACCCAGAATTTTAAACTTGTAAATACGCAACAATTTAAATTGGATTTCCACAAACTAGTTGATTTTATTTCAATCTATATCAATCGAATAATTTCAATTATTTTAATTTAATCAAATTTTCAATTTACATTGATATGGCTATTTGTATAATGATCATAGGAAGTTAATATAAATACATTAAAGGATCTTCGGTATCAATATTTCACATTAAAAACTATTTATTTATCCAAACTATTATCTTAGCTATTTTCACATTAAAAATTAAAAAAAAAATCAACAATCTATATACAATCATTAAATAATAGAAAATAAAAAAAATAGAAAATTCCACCAATCAATATAAAATCATTAAAGAATAGAAGAATTTTAAAAAAATTAAACAAATTCCAACAATTTATGTACAATCATTAACAAACATAAAAAAATTTTAAAAAATAAAAATTTCCCATAACATTTATGCAATTATTTATAACATAAAAATTTTAAAAAATTGACATCAACATTTATATAATTATTTATAACATAAAAATAAAAAATTGTCATTAACATTTATACAATTATTAATAACAAAAATTAAAAAAAATAACAAATTCTTAATAACATTTATACAATTATTAATAACAAAAAATATATAAAAAATGCAAAACAAAAAACCACAAAAAAGAAGAAGAAGAATCTTACCTTAATGTTGAGTTTTCTTAAGCCTGGGAAGAGAAATTTTTTTGAACAAATCATTAAATAAATAGAGAAGAGAAGAAGAAGAAGAAGAAGAAGAAGAAGAAGAAGAAGAGAGAAAAAGATATTCTTGTGTGTGAAGAAGAAGAGAATAGAAGATAATGGGATGGGGAGAGAGAAGAGAAAGAAAGATGAAGATTTAGGAGGAGAGAAGAAGCTGCAGAGGAAGAGAGATGAAGAGAAATGTGCATGTCTGTTCTGATTTTAGTGATCCTGGTATTTTAATTTGAGACTTTTTTACCGACGGTTTTACTAACATACAATTAAATATTAATATTTTTTCATCGGTATATTTGTCTGTAAGGTCTAATTAAAACCTTCAATTTAATTAAAAATTTTCAAAAACCTGCTAACTATCAGTATCTATTTTTTTCGTTCATCAGTGATTCCGCATATACTAATAAGTAATAAACACTACAAGTGAGAAGTTAGCAGTACCTTAGCTCATGAGAAAATACTAACGTATATTAACCGTTGGTGATTCCATATGTACTAAACAGTAATAAACAGTGCAAATAAGAAATGAACAATACCTTAGCTCTCGGGAAAATACTGACGTACGTTAATCATCGGTGATTCCATATATATTGAACAGTAATAAACAGTGCAAGTGAGAAGTGAACAACACCTTAGCTCTCAGAAAAATATCGACGGACATTAATTGTTGGTGATCTCATATGTATTGAACACAATGAATAGTGTCAGTAAGAAGGGAACAATTTCAATACTCTCTAAAATATACTGATGGACTTAATCCATCAGTGTATCTGTTTATATTTTATAGCTTTGTCAGTATTTTCATTGGTGCAAAACAATTTCTATTGTCAGATTGTATCTGTATTCCTTACGTATCCATCCTACAAATACTTAAAATCATAGTAACATACACAGCACAATAACATCAGTTTTGTTTGTAATAATAAAATCACATAAAATAAATATTTCATTGTGATTTAATAATAAATAAACATCTTTTTCATTGCATTAAAGTTTATTTCATCTAGTAATATTACATTACAGTGTATAGCATTACACATTCATGTTGTGCAAATTAATCAAAATTGTTTTATTCTTTAATTTCATCATTATCATATCCATCGCAATCTTCTATGTTGATTTTATCGCTATCATCATCTTCATCGACTTGTGTATGCCTGCTAGTTCTCAAAACATCATTTAACTCTTTAATGTCAATATCAACAAAAGTACTCTTAGTGACGTGAAAATTTAAATTTTCTTCTAAGTCATTAGATGGAACAACTCGATATGACCTCTTGATTTGGTTTTCACTATGGATAACCAATAAACTCTTGAACAATCATTTCTAAAGAAAGTATTGTATATGTAATAAACTTGTTGGCATTGTTTTGTGACAACGAAGACATCTTTGACGTTGTGGAGTTTAGCCTTTGTATTAACTTTGACCAAACCATGATAGGGATCTACTTTGATTCATCTGTCAGTGGTATCATACCAATAGCATTTGAATAAAAAGACTATATTCTGCTTGCTATAATATTGCAATTCAATAACCTCTTTTAACTTCTCATAGTAGTCAACTTCAAACTCATTAGAAGTCAATCTCTTAATACAAACCTCACTATTATATGTCTTTCTACCCTGACCATACTTTTCAGTGTGAAACACATGTTCATTGATAAAATACTTGTTATAGTACTTCACATTTATTTCAGGACCCAGACTTAGTAAATTCAATGTAACACTAGTATTCCTACTCAATTGAGAAACCTGGTATATGAATTACATCTCTATCATAATTAATGAGAAATGTATAATGAAATTAAGTATGCTAAGAGATAAGAATAATTAAAGAATCCTTACATGTGTTCTAAACCATGTGAAAAATTGTTCAACTTGTAATCGAAATATTTGAGATTCAGTTAGTTGTGAGTTTTGGGACAATAAAAATTAACGATGTTGCCTATGAGGAATTCAACAATCTATCAATTTATGATAGTATAAAAGATAAATTGTTTGAAAGTAACAACATATGGAGTTTTATACTTACTGAATAAAAGGTCTCAATTCATCGCAGTTAAATAGCATATTATTATATGCTTATCTGAATTCTATTTCTGTCAAATATCTTCTCCTCACAATATTTTTTCGTAGGGGTCGTCAAGATGGGAGAATAGTGACAGGTTCTCACTTGAAGTCACTTTTTCACCGTTGTCATGCCCTTTCACGTCCATAATCATTTTAAAAATATTTTTTAAACACGTTCTTTTCAATATGCATGACATAAAGATTATAGCGGAGGACTGCCTCCACTAATATTTCTCGGATTAGATAGTGCGTAATTAATGAAACCCTAAATCTCATTATAATAATTCATCTTATGCAACCTTTCGGGTGAATCTCAATACATTCATAAACGATCATCCATTACTTATGTCAAACATATATAGAATATTAATGATAACATGTATTAATTAATTACGTAACTAAAAAAATAACAGAATATTAGTTTAACTCAATCTTATTCAAACTATTTTAATAGTGCAACTAATTCATTATCAATTATCTACATAAATTCAAATTTATATACATTTACCGAAAATTTCAACTCAACAATAAAATTAACAAAATATAAAATGGACCCGTTAAATAAGTCATTATTTATTTAATCACAAGACACCTAAGTCACAAATTCAAATTGAATTTCATCAATTTACAAACAAATACATTTCACAAAACATCAAACAATCCTTAACATGTACAAATCATATATTCATACAATAAATTTTTATGGGAAAAAAACTATAAAACAAGTAAACACCTAAATTAACAAAATAGATATACTATAAAAATATTCAAGAAAAAAAATAACATTTTAAAAGTGAGTTCAAATAAAAAAAAAAGATAGTTATGCTTACTTGAAGTGGAGAATTCTCAATAAATTTGAAATGAGAACAAGGATGCTGACAAACTTAGTGTTGGGGGTGGCTGGATTTGTGGTGAGGGGATGATTTGTTATAAAATTGACGGGGGTGTGCTGTTTGTTTCAAAGAAAATAGAGGAAGAATAATAAATGAGGGAGGGAAAGAGAAGAGTCGATCATCACATCATAAATTAAATATTAAAGATAGATTTACCGATGAATTTAATCACTACCATGCCACTATCACCGACGGATAGTTCATCGATGATTACCGTTGAAAATTCAGACAGATGTATTCCGTCTGTAAAACCGTTGGTGTTCCGTCGGTGGTTGGTTTTTTTATTTCCGATCGAATTAGCGACGAAATGAAGAATTATCGACGATTAGTATACCGACTTAGATCGTCGGTAATAATTTGACTGACGGATGTCATGCATGCCTTACACCAATGGAATCAATCTGTCGGTAAAACTATTAAATGGTTTAGTGAATTGATAGATTTAAATCTAACACGTAGTCATACTTCTTGGGGTTTTTTTAAATGACACAAAAGATCCATCTCACATTGTATTTTTTGTTTTATTTGAGACTTAATATGATCGGTTAATATTCAAGTTCGCTACAAAGAAGGCTATTTTAGCATGTCATAATTAACTGTATCTTTTTTTTTGCTTTTTTTTTTCGAAATGCAACAATTTTACTATTGCATATTAATTGATTGATTTGTCTTTGTGTGAAATGCAAGAATTTTGTTATTGTGAATTGATTGATAAATAAGAATAGGTTCAAATTAGCTATTAATGTATCTAAAGTTTTGTTCTCATCGAATCCATTATTACACATTTTAAAGAAAAAATGACCACATATATATACAGAGATATAGAGATACACACCTAGAAAAACTATATATAAACAATTTAGCACATGCTTTTGTACAGTATTAACCATTACTTCTATAATAATAATAATAATTTATCTTTGTCTTTATAAATCGTATATCAATATTGTTACAAATTTTTAGAATTTGGTAAGATTAATTGACCGGGTAAAGAAAGAAAATGACATCATTTAAAGAAAGAAAAAAGGTAAATAAAATGTAATAAATTTATTTTTTTATTATTAATATGGGTGTCTGGCCTAACTTATGCGTACCTCGACTAATCTCACAGACCCTAAAGTTATTAACCATGCACCTCTCTAGTAGCCATGAGGTTTGTGGGATTCAAACTGGTGATCTTTAAGGAGCAAACCTAGAGCTTGATTAATTGAACTAGTAATGACTTCATTTATAGTACAGATGATATTCAGATATAAATAAATACACATCACTAAGTTAATTATTCTTTTCTATCATGTTATTTATGTTTCCTCTTATTTCATTTATATGATAATTATTTTTTTAAAAACAATCTTTTAACTTTTCAGGTGTCATTTTCTAAATAATTATCTTTTGATTAATACACTTAATTATTATATATATAGACACACATGCACACAGTATGTGTTTTCCTAATGAATTTTCTCACACTACAAGATTTCACAGTTTTACTGACGGAACAATTCCATCGATATGTGATTAGAAGTTCATCGGTGATTTTTTACCGACGTTATCACTGACGGATTACGTCCGTCGGCTTTCCTCTCGTCGGTGATTCCCCCTTCCGTCGCTTTATCGGTCGGAAAAAAAACCATTTGCCGATGGTTTTACAGACGGAATTTAAAAAAAAAGATTCCCGCTTGAAATATACCGACAGAGTTAATATGTTGGTGAGTGTATGAAATACTGACCGAATATATCCGTCTATATATTCGTCGGTACGTGTGGCTGCTACTGCTAAATGCCGACGGATTAATTCCGTCGGTAATTCTGTCGGTGAGTGTTTAAAATACTGACCGAATATATCCGTCTGTATATTCGTCAGTACGTGTGGCAGCTACTGCTAAATGTCGACGGATTAATTCCGTCAGTAAGTCTGTCGGTGAGTGTTTAAAATACCGACCGAATTAATCTGTCGGTAAAATCCTTGGTAATAGTTTTTTTCTAAATTTGTTTTTAAAAAATTATTTAGGATATATAATATAAATCTATATAAATTAATTGTAATACAACCAATTATGCAAATAAAATTTATATTAAACATAAGAAAAAAAAAACAAAGTTAAATAATATTCATTACAATCTGAATATGTTTCAAGAAAAATATTAAATAAAGTTTTAAAGGTAAATAATGTTTATTACAAATTAATATAAAGGTGGAGCTAGAGGAGGAGGAGGAGATCCTGGAGGAGGCTGGTGGTTATACGGCCAAAAAAGATTAGGCGCACATGTTCCACTATTTGCCATGTTCATAATCATTTCGCGAAACTGTTCATAAGCCGCTTTTTGTTGTTCATAAGCCGCTTCATACTCCGCTTTTTGTTGTGCTTGAGACGCTTTGATTTGCTCAGACTCCGCTCTTAGTTCCGCTCTTTGTTGTGCAAGAGACGCTTTGAGTTGTGCGTACTCCGCTGATAGGTTATCCTATTTCTCGGTGAGCTGAGCCGTGTGTTGCTGCAAGGCCACGAACTCCTTAGATTGGGAGCTCGATATTGATTGGGAGCTCCCAACGGTTGAAACACTACGGGTCGACCGCAAGTTGTCGGCCGTAGTGTTGGAGAGCCCGTAAACCCGATTTTTATCGGGTCCGCCTGACGAGCCAACCTCCATCCACAAATCCGGATCGAATTCCGGATGGGTCAAAATATCATCCCCGTATCTCTCCCTCAACCGATTATTATAGGTCTCCTGAAAATAAAATAAAAAAGTAATCATCATATTCAATACAATAAACATAATAACTTACATAATAACTTACAAAATAAAATGGTTGAATAAACATACCATGAAATGTTGAGCATGGTTATCAACGAACTGTTGCGTCCCCTTCTGGCGGTCTTGACTCCGCACGTGCGTCTCCACAAACAGCTCCATCAGGCTCGGCTCACGTCCAAGAGACGCAGCCTATAATGAAAAAAGATATATTAACAACAACTAAATTTAATGATATATTTCATTTAAATTAATCTTATCATCCGTTTCGCATGTGCAGCAAATGAAACGGAGCCGCCAATGTGCGTTGTCACCCCGCCATGAATTGGCCGATTCCGGTTGCCAACACCGGACTGTGAGCGTCATGTGAACCGCTCAGACGTCACGTGCTCAAGATAGTGCGGCCATATATCTTCCGAGATGTATATCGGTTTGAAATCCCTCCAAACCGCAACATCGTTCCAGCCTTGGAAACCCCTATCCCTTGCGGGTTTTTTTGCCTTTTTTTGTGCTTCATACCAAAAATTACGCAACCTACTTCACGCAACCAAAAATTACATTTCGAAACATAAATTTTTGTCTAAAAAAAATCTTGTATTGTTTTCGATTTTACCTAGTTGCCGCGTAATTTTCCCACACCCTCTTCACAACAGTGTTATGCTCACTGTCCTAGTCAAATTTGTGTTGTGTATAAATAAACAAGTTTAAATAAAAATAATAATTTATTTACAATTATATTAATAATTTATTAGAAATAAGCTGAAAATTATAAATTAACACCAACCTGAAATCTGCCAAACTATACATTGATTTGAGGCATCCATTCAGGATGCTTGGATATCTGACTCCATTGAAACAATGAAATCTCCATCGACGATTTAAACGCTGGTAAATTGATTCCGCTGCGAACGCACCCCGCCTCTGCGCTGTGAAGTAGCGCTGGAAGAGGCAGCATCGGTTGACGGCGCAGGTGGTGTAGGTGCCTCTTCTTGAGAGGCACCTAAGGAAATATCATCATCGCTGCTAGACGAACTAGATGCGACCGTACGTGAGCGACCAGCTATGCTTTTCATTCTACGCATCTACATAATTTTATACAAATAATTATATAATTAAATTCAAATGTTAAAAAAAATTTCGATAGCATCTCCCATTTACTGGATACTACCCAAATCCACAAACTTGCACATATTAACAAAAGCAATAACCAATTGACCCAATCTATACTAACCATTCCAACATATTCAATTACTAATCCTAAGGTAAATTCAACATTAAGAATTACAATTCAACAAATTATTCAATAATTATGCCAATGCAACAATAAAATATATTCAATAAATTAAAAAAAAAAACTGTAGACTAACAATTAAAATTAATGAAAAAAATTAAACATAAATCATGCAATAAATAGAGTAAAATTAATAATTAATCCAAAATATTCAATTACTAATACTAAGGTAAATTCAACATTAACAATTACAATTCAAAAAATTATTCAATAATTATGCCAATACAACAAAACAATAAATTAAAAAAAACCTCTAGAATAA
>Ga0325405_1006809_pt1 | contig 11535 bp, 6 predicted proteins | sample PopdelMetagenome_21_FD_205663 | JGI IMG/M metagenome (GOLD analysis project Ga0325405, IMG submission 205663) | Populus deltoides microbial communities from Bellville, Georgia, United States - Xylem-Control-R2 | ecosystem: Host-associated > Plants > Phyllosphere > Stem > Wood/Secondary xylem...
AAAAAAGAAAAATCAGAAAATCTAGCCACGTTATTTTTCATCCTTCCCCTCTCTCTCGTCCACAGCATCCCCAGACCCAAATTCTCCTCTCAGACTTTAAACCTACCTGTTCCTCCTCCTGAGTTGCCACCACCGAGTTGGCTTCCTTCATGGTCGAGTTACTTTGCTTCTCTACTTTACATGCTGGTGTGATTGCAGGTCTTAATGTCCGGCGTATTATCAATGAGCCCACTGCTGCTACCATGCAGTTGAAGTGCGGGCCACAGCTGGAGACTCCCACCTTGGAGGCAGGGACTTCGACAATAGATTGGTGAATTACTTCGTTCAGGAATTCAAAAGGAGGAAAAGGAAGGACATTAGTGGAGATAACCTCTCCAATAATGGCGTAATGGGTTTTAGAATTGTATAAAAGGGACCATGCCAAGAGAAAACAAAAAGGCGAAGGATTTGGCAGTTCCATGGAGAAAAAAGAGCCTAATATAAAGAATGTTTATGCTCCAGAAACTCCAGTAAAGACTCCGCCTCTACCAGCAAGGCCACAGCTGCTCTGTGTTAGAAGACGCTCTGAAATTTCAGGAGAACAGTTTCGGGACCCAATTTTTGCAATTTGTGCAATTAGTTTTAGTTTTTGTTCTTTCCTGATTTTTAATTGTGTTTGTATTTACAAAACATGAAGCTAATATTTTTTTTTATAATTTGGATGAATTAATATTAAAAATAAAAAATATTTTTATTTCTTTTCAAACGCTTTTAGAAAACATCATGCATCACAATTGTTATTATTTATTTTGGAGTTCATATAAACAAAAAAAAAATCATTATCTATTTTGGAGTCCATATAAACAAAAAAAATCATAAAAAAAGAAAAAGAAAAAAATGCAAATAAATAAAAATAAAGTTAGAAGAAAACTAAAAAATATATATCAATAAAAAGAATATACCAAAATACTCGGGAAATTATCAAAGACCGGTTGAGGAAGATAAAGGTTCTATTGGCAAAGAAAATTTAATTTGAGGATGAAAAATCAAAATTAGAAGTTTGAGGACTCAGTTAGAATTTCTCAAGGTTTATTTGAGTTTATTGAGAGCTTAATTGAAAGAAAAATTAATTTTTAAAGTCAATTTAGGCTTTAATTGAAAGAAATTAAAGTCTGAGAGTCAAGTTGTAATTTTTAGGAGTTAATTTGATCAAATCAGGGGTTTAATTGCATAAATATTAAAGTTCGATGGACAATTAGAGACTTGATTGAAGAAATCCAAAAACAAGGACCAAACTGGAAAAGGCACGTGAATGTAGGAGCTAAAATTGACCAAATTAGAGGCTAAATTGAAAAAATTGAAAGTTTGTTGGTCAATTAAGGGTCAAAATGCATAAATTCAAAACCAATGATCAAAATAAAAAAGTCAACCAACTTAAGAGTTGGCAATTGAGTTTGGCAAGGTGAAATAGAAAGAAATTAAAAGTTTGAAGGCAATTAAAGGTACAATTAAAAGAAATTTGAAGAATAGTAGCTCAATTAAAATTTATCAATCTCAAATCAAAAACTCTAAACAAAGCGTCATTCAGGTTTAATGAAAAAAGAAGGTGAGTGACATGTTGTTGATCGATGTGGCCTCTGTTTTAACAGCTTTGGCTGATCGAGTTGGTAATTTTAAATACATGAATGTAGAGCTACAAACTTTCAAATTGAGCAAAATTTGATTCAAGTGAAAGGTGTGTTTCCTCTCTACCAACTTTAGGTGGTCTTAGACGACGACGACATCAAAATTGCTCTGACAAGGCCTCGAAAGTAGGCAACTCAATCAGCCTTGATAATGCAACTATCATGCAAAAACCAACTTATTTTTCATGTGTTCATACACAAAGCTTTCTCGATAGGTCCTTATAATGAGTTTACAACACTTTCCTCAAGATCAAACGGTTAGAAATGGATTCAAAACCTCCTAAAACCCTATAAATACCCCTCAAGTATAGATGGGAAAAAAGGAAGAGAAGAAGGAAAAAAAGAAAACAAAGGATAAGAAAATGAAGAGAAATATCAATAAGAAACATAAGTGTAGAGGTCCATGAGCCTAAATAAAAGATTTCTTAGCTTTGCAAGTTTATGAGATGCAAAATTCTCTTAAAAAAACAAAGAGAGAGTAGTTGTTCTAGGTATACTTTTTTGATCTAAAAGTAGATCTTTTGTGGCATGCTTTTAATGTTTTTTTATTTACTTTTGTTTTATATTTATGTTTAAGCATAGAAAAGATGTTTGAATGCTCGACAAGTAATGTTGTATTCTCCTCTTTGTTACTGTATTTTTTCTTTAATGATGTTTTTTTTCATACATTAAAGTTGTTATTTAAGTTTGTTTTTTATATATAATGTTGTTTTGGTTTTTGTTTAACTTAAGTTATCCATGTTAAAGTAGGGGTGTTTTACCCTAGGTTTGTTAGGTTTGTTCATGTACAAAATGAGTTCAAAAAACTAATTTTAAATCCATTTTGTGTGAACATATAATTTGTTTTTAAGTTTATCTTCTTTTTTTATTTGATACCTCTAACTTGATTTGATGTTTTAATATTTTTGGTTAGTTTTTTTTTTTAGATTCAAATATGCTTGTGTATGATATTGTGACTTGTTACGATAAAAGATGTATGTTTTAGAAGCTAAAAATGCTCATTTTTGGACTTGGTAGTGGCTGCCATTTCTGGGTATTTTTTTGGATTTTAGGTAATGTTCTTCGTGTTCTTAGGAAAAACATTGTCTTGGCCCCTAGATTTGGACTATTTTTTATCCATTTCTTTGCATATGCACCTTTCTTATGCATGATTAACCAATAATATAGTGTTTATTCGCATTAACAACAAGTTTAAAAGGTGTTTAATTCTAGGGTTTTGGTTTTGAATCCAAACCTTTTTTAGCCAAATTGCGATGATCCATTGATAATCGAAGTGAATAGATATTAAATTATTGATCATTGCATGATTTCCAACATACATATGCCTTTGGTTTGTCCATATCCAGTTTGGTTTGAGAGTCATGTTGTTGGATTCACATTAAATGTTCTTCCTTTTGTTATTCATGTTCTTCCCAAAAACATTGCCTTAGTTATATAATTTTGACTTGTTTTGTTTCATTTATTTGCCTAAAACCCTTCCTTATGCATGATTAATCAATAATATAGTGTTTATTGTTATGAATAACACCATTTTTTTATGGTTTTTAATCCTAAAGTTCTGGTTCTAAACCAAAATCCATTTTGACAAAATCGTGATGGTTAAGTGAAAATTGAAGTAATTGGATGCTAGATTATTGATCTTTGCATGATTTCCAACATGTTTGTGCCTTCGTTTTAACCAAATCTAGTTTGATTTGGAATCCATGTTGTTGGGTTCATGTTTGGTGTTCTTGATGTTCTTCATTTTTTTTGTGGTGTTTAATCCATTTTGTTCAAGTTTTTTTTTTTTGTTTTTGGGTGTTTAATCTATTTTTTAGCTTTGGTTTTATTTTTGGGTTGTTTTCAAATCAAACCAAGATTTTTTGGTAGGTTTATGGTCGACCAAAAAATTTCAAGTCAACCTGGTTAGGTCAACTCAGTTGATGTAACCCGGTTAAAAAAATCTAGGTCAAAGGGTTTTAATACCCTATTTGGTTTGCCATGTTTTTGTTAAAGGGTCTTTTGGTTTAAGGGTGTGTTTAGCAAACATTTATTAGGTTTATTTTTGTGTAGTTTTATCATAAGAAAAAAAATGAGTTTTTGCCAAATAAAGTCTAAAAAAATAAAAAAATATATATTTTTTTTTTTTCTTGCATATGGCCATAAAAATCCTAAAGTTATTTAAATATCTTTTTTCAAAGAAAATTTAAAATATTTTTGCATATTTTTTAAAAAATATTGCTTTGATTTTACAACAAGTTTGTAAAATTTCAAAGAATTTTGTCCTATATTTAAAAATTATTTTTGGCAAGAAAATATTATTCACTTTTAATTTAAGGATAAAAACATAAAAGGGGTTAATATCCAAAATATTATTAAGGATAATAAATATTATTCACTTTTAATATAAGAATAAAAAACCTAAAAAGGGTTAATATCTAAAATATTATTAGGAATAATAAATATTATTCACTTTTGATATAAGGATTAAAAAACTTAAAAGGGATTAATATCCAAAATATTTTTAGGGATACTGTTTTTATTACTCATTTTAATATAAGGATAAAAATATGTATGAGGTTAATATCTAAAATATTATTGTGAATAATACAACTAATTCACATATAATATAAGGATAAAATCCGCAAGGAATTTAAATATTATTTGGAATGACGTGGTAGCAAAAATATTAGTTTTACCCAAAAAAATCTCAACGATAATTAATGATATTTCACCTTCTCAGACTGAGTTCTTAACCTAAAAACTAGGGTTTGTTCATCGTAGTAAACACATCATAGTAAGTCAGTAGAAATAAACATCATCAGAACATAGTAATTAACAATAAAAAAACAATATAGTTAACCTCATGTAAAACGTACTAAGAGTGTTAATACATTTCATTTACACAACTAATCCCCGCCTATAATCTCTGAAAAAAACCAGTTAGAGTTCCTAGTAGTTAAAATATTAGGTGACGACTTCCTAACTAAACAAAAAAACCTTTTATACCCTCATCCGAAAATGATCGTCGCAGCGTCGCGCCCCCGCGATTCAAGTGTACGACAACAATACTGAATACACATTATTTAACATGAAAAAGGTAAAGGATGCTTTTGAAAGAGAATGAATAAGACCCGCGCACTATAGTTAAGGTGTTGCCGCCGCAACTTCAATATCTAGAAGAGTGTTTGGGTTTTTCTTTTAGATTTGTGTTTAAAAGAGAGAGCATGAAGAGAGAAAATGAGTTATGGTAACGGTTACCTTCAATATTTTAATTTGTATAGGGGATATTATAGTATTTTTAATAATTTTAAAAATCTATTTTGAAGAATCTTGTAAAGTGTAATATTCAAAAACTTGTTGCAAAATGTAAAAAAAAAAAAAACATAAAATGTTTATAACTATACAACACCTATCCATACAAGTAAATTAGTAATACGAACCATATAAGTGGTGGTCTAGTGGTAAGAGTTTGGGACCAAGAGGTTTGCTTTCTCTGTGGTCTCATATTCGAGTCCTGTGGTTGCTCATATGATGGCCACTAGAGACTTACATGGTCGTTAACTTCAGGGCCCGTGGGATTAGTCGAGGTGCGCGCAAGCTGGCTCGGATACTCACGTTAAACTAAGAAAAAAATTAGTAATACGTAATAATATGATCTAAAATTCGAAAACAGTTTGTTTTTATATATCATGTATATATTTTAAAAATAAAATTAGTTTTTTTTCTTTATAAAAAAATAAAGAAAGAAATTCAAACCAAAACTTATTAAGGAGGGGGACATGGATATCATTGAGCATATATCGCTTGGACTAAAATACCTAACAATCAGGACAGCACGATTGATTTTGATAGGGAAGTTGGGCATGCGCGCCTATTCTCTATTTTAATTATGGCCGAAGCACTCTCAATGTGTATTATTCTCCTTTAAATAAGTATATCTCTTCATCAAACCCAACATGATAATGAAGTTGCTATGATCTTTTAAATCACTCGGGTATTTATGAGATTGATAGTAATTATGATTTAAAGTATTTTTTTTTAAAATATTTTAAAATAATATTTTTTCATTTCAAAAATCAAAGCGATTTGAAAATATAAAAAATTAATTTTAAATAAAAAAAATATTTTAATTTTTAAAAAAATATAATTTCAACCCCATTTCAAAACACAAAATAAATCTTTTTTTAATGATGATCCGTCTGACCCTTCTTTCCTATCCTTTCTTTTTTTCACTTGTTTATTGATAGGGCATAAAATCAAAGACCACATCATGACACCCCTTTTGTACTTGGGCTGCGCATGATCCTACAGGAGGAACTTCCTTTTGGCTAAGTGGAGATGCCCATTATGATCTTCAAGAATCCTCATGAATGAAAAGAAAGGATTGGTTGGAGTGATCTCGTACGTAGGGCTTGCCATCATGAGACAGCTAATTAAGCACCATTTTTAAGTGCTTACTGTTGAGTAGATCATTCACTAATATTATTCGGAAGAAAAACCAGGTTAGTTAAATACATTTATATACTCTCTCTTTTCATGATTTATAAAGAGAAAATTCGATCTTGAGATATCTCCAGAAAAGGACAAATATTAATATTAACTAAGCTATGCCTTATCGGTTATAATATTTATATACTCGTTCACTGCAATATATACCAGGAAATTGAGCCGCCGTCGAGGGCTAGCTTTCCCACTGCAATCTTTCTTTAGAGGGCTTGTCCTTTACTAATTTGTAAGCAATGAACACAAAGAAACGTTTGTCTAATTCTGTATACCACTCTTCCATATGAAACCTGCAAGTTGTGAACAGTCTCTTCTATATACCACTCTTGTGCATGCCAATGATCTTAATTAGGTTTTTTTCTGATATAGTGAAAAAGAAAGGGATTTTATTGAGCTCCTTTAAGTTTACCAAGATTTTCATGGATAGGCAGGCATTAAAAGAAGTGGAATCTCTCTGTCAAAGAAAGCCCGAGCAAATAAGTTTCATCAATCAACATGTTTTACCAGCAAGAACAGAAGCACAATATGGACGACTAACATGGGGATTAGCAAGATCGTTTGTTTATATGTAACACAGTTAATTTATGTTTTGCTTTTACTATAAATTCTAAAATATTTGATTAATTAACATATATATATATATATATATATATATATCACAGTTTTATATGGATTTTACTGATTTCTTTTTGAAAAAAAAAACTTTTTAGTTCTGGAAATATATAATCGATAAAAAATTTAAACCTATTTTTTCAAATAATAATTACAAAAATTACCACAATATCAAATACATATCTAGTGGGCTAATTATAACTAACTAGCATGTAATATTCATACCATGATTTTTTTGAATTAAAACATACTAAATAAAATTAAATGTGATCATTTTTTATGAATTAATATGATTTTGTCTAATCAAGATAGTGATGTATTCTTAAATAAATAGACACCTACTAAAGAAGGGAAGATTTTTAAAATATTCCTGAAGTTATTTGTGTCAAGAATCTTTGAAAAGGAGATGACAAATGTTACAAATCTTCACTTTAATGTTGGAGAGATCAAATGAAAGAGCTTTACGTATGCTTTCAAAGAAAAAGAAAGCATAATACCCTCATTAAGTTATGGCTTTAAGAATTTTTTAAGAGGAGAAGACAAGTTAACAAATCCCTAGTTCTATGTTGGAAATCTTACCCTCATGGCTCCAACTTCTCCATTTCCTTCTTGAAATTAATTAGCTCCTTAAAAGAGCTTGCAATTTTTTAAGAACATTTTTTTTCCTGACTTCTAGAATTCTTGGCATCATTGAACTTAGGCAAAGCCTATAAATAAACCAATGTTAATGATACTTGATCTATAATTATATGTTAGATGGTTTTTTAATATAATATCTGAATCTTGCTAATCAAACGGTTATAAATTCAAATCTCATTACTCTCGTTTTGTTTTATAATTAAAATCTTATTAATAACACAAGGTAGTATAGACATTTATGAATTTTAAAAAGCATAAGATAATATAGATATATGTAAATTTATAAATATATATAAATTTCAAGTTTTTTATATTAAAATGATTCTTTGATATTAAATACGAATAGAAGCTAAGGAAAAATATTAATCTGTGTTAGAAACATGCCCCATTATTATTTTACGAAATATTCTTTTGCAAGTGATTCCTTCCCATCTTCAAATATATATCAATCGACTTTCAACGGTTTTTAATGGTACAAAGTGGGAGCAATGTGCCAACAAAAAACAATATTGGATGGCATGAATGCCCCACAGCAGCAAGCACATGGCCTTGCTCCTCATCCTTATCACTTTGTTCATGGATCATATTCTTTGCCTCCTCAACCAATCACAAAAACAGGGAAACAAAATATAAAAATCTGCTATGATGGTTCAAAAATTGCATGTCATGCAGAGAATCCCATGATGCATGCATTAGTTAAATAAAACCTTGCCACCATCAAACAAAAATGAAGGGGGACAAGAACACACTCATGACAACCTAGAAACAATAATTAAGGACATTATTAAGCAAGCCATTCTGATAATAAACATTACACATGATCAAACATAACAAGAGAAGTTTTATAAACATCTTCTTCTATTATTGCTTCATGCTCCTAGCTAGTTAACAAATCCCTTCAAATATATTTCCTCATTTAGCTTGAGACTTACTATGTATGTGAAAAAGAAAAAACTAAAAAAAAAAACAAAACAAAACATGGTACACAGACATCCAAACTTCAAAGCTCAAATCCCTTTTTGGCCTGTCGTTCCTTTTCTCTGCGGACGATTGGATCAGCTGACCAAATTGACTGGGAAAAAAGCACTTCAAATTCTGTTCTTGCACTTCTCTACAGCTCTCGGGGCTGCAATTAGATCAAGATCAAGAAGAATATTTCATGTTAGTCTCACCGTACCAATTATTTAAGGCATGGTTTGCAGATTAATTTGAATATCATGACAATATTGGCATGGCCCAGTACTAACCAAGTCCAATAGCCTCAGACCCTTTCATAATCCTCAAGCGCTTGCATGAATCCACAAACATTCTGCCAAATTAATGAAGAATTAATTAGTCGGCGTAATTACTTTCAATGATCAAATAATTGCTTGATGTGGTACGTAAGAGATTAATATGAAAGAAGTTAATTAAGAACTTACTCCCATGGAACATCTCCTACAAGCATCCAATCTCCATCCTTGTCTTCATAAGTTGGCACATAATCGGAACCATTCAAAAGATCTATCAATTTGCTTTCATTCATGAAATCTTTCATTCCTTGTGAGCCACAGTTACCTTTTGAGAAAAAAAACAAAATGGGGGTGAATTTGTAAGATAATTATTTAAATTCATATTTTACACTTTAATAATCTAATTTGGAATTTATGTATGTAGCCTTTTATTACCAATGGTGAAGGAGCTGAACATTTTGCCTAGAGCGTCAGAGAGTTCTTGGTAGCTCTTGTATAATTTCAAGTCCACTTTTCGTAAATACGGAGCACCATCCATGCTAACCTTAACAAAAGCCACACCGGTGCCACTGCTACCGGATTTTTCACCGTTGTCATTGCTGTTCTTCTGTACAGCCATGACATTCTTACGGAATGATCTAATGGGTGGCCAACCCACAACTTGTGCCCTGAAATTGATTCGAAACACATATCTATTAGGGTTTTGGTAATATTTAACACTCTCAGAATGATTAGGACCACAAAAAAAAAAATGATTAACATGATCATATCTATTTCTAATCTCCTCTTTAAAAAAAAAATGTATCACTCACCTGTGTTTTTCTTATAAATTTAACTAAATAGAGGATAACCTTCACTTTTTTTTTGAATTCCCATTTCCAAACAATTGTATCCAATTAAAATACGGCAAGCATGCACCTTGACAGATATCTTATATGGTCATCATAGTTTTTTTTTTAAAAAAGAGAATTAATCTTTACGAACAAAAAAAGTACCATATATTTTTATGTGTATCTCATGGTCCCGTTTATGAAAAGGGGATTTTTCTTGTATAAATTATATATGGTGCACAATGGATTCGGACAACATAAAATTTCCATTCACGGGTACAACGTTTGGTAGCTTAGCCACAGACTATCCTTTTCCTTTTCTCTATCCTTAGTTGTTTGGTTGTCGAGAAAAGTAAAGATTCCATATGTTTTGTTCTATTCCTTTATTACAGACACCAGCCAAAGCCATGAAAAATCCAGCTAAGAAGGAGGAAGCACATCTTCTTGCAGCTCTTCCATGAATAAGATTAAATAGTATAATAACTACACAACTAGCAGTAATATATATATATATATATATATAAGACAATGAAGGGCAAAGACAATTTTATGTGAAAAAGAAATGTAGAAGAAGAATTTTTCACCAGGATACTTGCCACATGATTCATTAAATCCAATTTTCTTGCTAACCTGAATTAAGTATTTCTCCTAGTTAAGCTCAAATAATTAAATCACATCTTGCTGCTTACCTGAGCTGCTATTATACACGTACGTGATTAACATACAAAGTGGGTGGGCATTAATTATTAATTAGGCTTCTTATCTATTTCTATAGCTTCCTGAACACAATAAATTTGTCAAATGTATGCTTCTCTTTATGTATTTGGAGCGTGCAATTAATACAAAATATATAATAACCATCATAAGTCCATTAATGGTGTGATCAGAAATAGAGAAATAAATTAAAAGAAAAGAAAACTTACTTGGCCGGTGGCTTTGCAGGATCAGTAGAGGCCGGAGGAGCAACGGTCTTCTCCTTCATTACTTTCTCCTCGTCGCCTCCCTTTCCTGATTCCTTTGTAGAAAGGTTAAGCTTCAAATCAACAGTCTCAGAAAACCCTCTCTTCCCATTACTCTTTGCAACCTCACCATCATTCCCGTTACCAACTCCTCCGGGTAACCCTAGACGTAATTCAGTCTCTTCGAAGTTAATCATGCTATACTTTTCAGGTTCTGCTCCCATTATGCTGGTCATCCTTCACAAAAAAAAAAAAAAAGCCTCCAATACTTGAAAACAAGTAGTACCACTACACACCTCTCTTATCCCCTCTCTCTCTCTCCCCCTCTTCTTCTTCTTGATGTTAATTTCTTGCTACTAATTATCTTGATGTAGAGAGATTTATGGTATGCACATGTAATAAAGGTTGAAGAATAGTAGTGCGAGAAGAAATAGAAGGGCCAAATTAGATATAGGGTGCTATAATATATGGTTTTTTGGGACATGGTGATGGGGGACTTTAGAGGGTGGAGATGATGACACGTGTACGATTAAATTAGTTGGACGGACCCCATGGGTTGTCGGGGAAGTTAGGTCATGGATGATGTATAGGATAGAATGATTGCGGTAATGCAAGTGGACAGGCCTCGCTGGCTTTTGTATGCCTTTCCACTTTTTTTTCCTTAGGCTCCACAAAATAATAAACGCTAGCATTGCTCCTTGTATAAAGAGGGTGAAATCATATTAAAGCTAGTCTGATATAATGGTGGGAGTGTTTTTTTTTTTTTTTCTCTCCTTATATTATATCATAGTTTCTTGGGTATTTTTATTTTTTATTATACATGTGTACTGTGGGTCGACTTTCAAAAAAAAAATTATGATGTTTTCAATATTTTCACACAACTTTACGGACCATATATACTTACTAGTACAACATCTACAATATGTTCGAGGCAGCAAAAGGTTGTCTTGAAGAAAGAATTGAAAGTATATAAAATTCTGGTTCGAATATTAGTGTAAAATCCTAGTTATTATAAGGATATCTTAGACATTGTTTTCTTTATAAAAATTATTATAAACAAGATTAGAATATTTTTAAAAGGGGATGAATAAATTAAAATTGCAGATTAATTACA
>Ga0325405_1006813_pt1 | contig 11531 bp, 3 predicted proteins | sample PopdelMetagenome_21_FD_205663 | JGI IMG/M metagenome (GOLD analysis project Ga0325405, IMG submission 205663) | Populus deltoides microbial communities from Bellville, Georgia, United States - Xylem-Control-R2 | ecosystem: Host-associated > Plants > Phyllosphere > Stem > Wood/Secondary xylem...
CTACTGGTCCTTCAACGGTGGTGGAAACCTGTGACCAAGAGCCTGCAGTGGCCTGCCCTCCCCACCTCATTGCTTGATGCTGGCATCAATATCAAGAGTGAGTCCGCAAGTGTTTTTTTTTTTTTTTAATTAGGTTTCGGTGAAGATAAGGAGGCGCGATGCGATATTATTTGTAACATAATATCTCTACCATAAAATAATCGGACATTACAGAATCAATTAAGTATAGTTGGGCTGACCGAATGAACAAAAAGGCCTAAACTAATTAATTAGATTTAGACTTCTTGTTTTTTTTTTTTTTGTTTTTCCGTTTAAACCAGTAATAGCATTCATATAATGATAGTGGGCGGCGGTGAATTGAGATTGTAATCTAAGTTATTTTTAATATATATATATATATATATATATATTTAAAAATACATTAAAATAATATATTTTTTATTTTTTAAAAACTATTTTTTATATCAACATCATCTAAAAATATATATAAAAATTAATTTTAAAATAATTATTTTAAAATTTTCCCAACTCAGTTTGAAACCATAATTATTAAAATCGGCTCGGCCCGGCTGGTCGACCCAAGACCCGGTCGACCCGGTGGCTGGACCGGTTTGAATTTGTTAAAAGACCGGTAGGTGCAACAACCCGACAAAACCCGGGCGACCCGGGAGAACCTGAACGAGACTCGGTTCTTCTTCAAATGTGGTTTCTGTCATTCGGCTTCTCTTCTTATCTCTTCATCTTCTCTATAATGAGCTACTATTTGCAAATACTCCAGTCATCCACGGAAGCTAGCCCGACAAAGACAAACTGGCTGAGAAGTTTGTTGCCATGCGCAAGGCCAGTATTGAAAAAGAAACACATAAATAAATGTTTTATGCTGTTTGGTTTTCAGATCTTTAATGCTACTAGAAATTAAGAATAATGCAAAAACAAGCAAATCACGTGGCTAGGGAAAAAGAGGGAGGGACTCTCTAGTTTTGGCCAAAAGGGCAGGGGGATGACTAAGAGAGGGATGAGGGAAGTGGTGGCTGGGTCTCTATGGCAGCTGCTTTGCCCAAGTGAAAAGGGAAGCTTTACTGGTTCTGGGAGAGAAAATCCAAAGCAAGGGGGGCGGCGGCTTGTTTTTATTTTTGATAGAAATAGGGAAAATTTAGGGTTGTCTGTGCCCTTTTTTTTAAAAAAATTTCTTTTTAATTAAAAAAATAACATATTATTTTTTAATGTGAAATAAAAAAATAAAAATATTTTTTAAAACTTTATTATTTATAATATATATAGTCTATATTCACATGAATTTTTTCTTAATTTTTTCATATAAAATATTAAAACTTTAATATATATATATATATATATATATTTTAATTTTTCTGGGTTGATCCATAAAACCCAGAACTCGGCTCCTTAACCGGGTTAATCACCGGCCGGGTTTAATAACTATGTTTGAAACGCAACATCAGACGAGGGCATCCTATTTGGCATTGCATTCCAAACGGGGATTGATTAAATTTTGAAAATTTTCTTTTTTTTGTTTAAAATTATTTTTTATATTTTCGGATCATTTTGATGTGTTAATATCAAAAATAATTTTTTAAAAATAAAAAAATTTTATTTTAATATATTTTTAAATAAAAAACACTTTAAAAAATAGCTACTATCCCACTCTCAAAAACATCCAAGCAAATGCTATGGACAAGAGCATGCAATTTTTTTTATTTTTTTTTGAATTAGGTTTCGGTGAAGATAAGTAGGTGCGATATTATTTGTAAATACATAATTAAATATTTTAGGTTATTACTTAGCTTTTAACCCCGCTCGTTCGCAGGGAGTAATTTTTATTAACGATTAAGAGTTGTTCTGTTCACCATATTTATGCTATTATAGCTTTCCATGCTGTAAAACTTTCTTTTTTTCTTTTTCCTATCCACAGCTGCATAGCGACTAAAGTCAAGTGATAATCATTAATAACATTTTAAATTGCTTGATGATTTAAGTAAGGCATATGCTAATGTCATGGGTGAACTATAAAGGGGGGAAAAAAAACAAAACAAAGAAAGATTCATAAAAGGTGTTTTATGTTCACACTCACTCCTTCACTCACATTGAATCCCAATAATAATAATAATAATAATTACAAATTGTTTTGAGCCTAAGCATAGCATTTAAAAATATTATATGGAAACTAAGAAATAATTACTAGTGATTATGGTGTAGTATTCCTCCCTGATAGATAACTATTGAATGTTATAGGCTTTGAAGATGTGAAAATTAAGTTGCCAAATGGTTCTATATGAGATTTGCTGTTTTTTAATTGAAAAAGAATCTAATTTTTTAGGACAACTTGATGGGTATAAGATAACAAAACTAGTATCTTATATATAATTTGAGGATAAAAAATATCATTATTATTATTGAAGTTGAAAATGAAGCAGAATTATATCATTATAGACTCAACTACATAAGTTAGAAGGGGACAAGTTATTCTGTCAATAGAGAATCTACCAAAGCTGAAATTAGTTTTATGTACATATGTGAAAGCTATATTCTAGAAAAGTAGAAGAAATTTAACTTTATGAAAGGCGATAAAGACTGAGATTAAAAAAGATGGAACTAATACATAAAAGTTTACGGGGGCAATCTCTATTGGCATCTTTTAGAGGCTTTTGGTATTATATTACCCTTATCAATGACTTCAACGGAAAGGTACGACTTTACTTCTTGAGAAATAAATATGATGTGTCTGATACATTAAAAAAATAAAAGGCCATGGTTAAAATAATAACAAACTTTAAGTTAAAATTCTTGTAGTCTAATAATAGAAGCCTTAAAATATACTAAGCTACTAATGGTATTAGGATAAAGAAGACCATTCCAGACACACTATAATATAATGGTGTTGTCTACTGCATGAACATGATCATCAATGAACATGTCAAAAATATGAGGTTATATTTTGGGTTACCTTCAATATTCTAGGCTGATGTAGTTATAGTCTACTTGATTAATTGTGGACTATCAGTTCCATTAGAATATAAATTAATTGAGAAAATATAGAGAGGAAAAGATGTACAACTTTCTCACCTAAAGTTTTTTAGGTGTTCTTCTTATCTTTAGGTCAATTTTGATTCTCATAATAAACTTGATGCCAAATCTAAGAAATGTTTCTTTATTGCTTATTGTGATAAGCCATTTAGATTCTGGTTTTGAAATAATTAGAATAAGAAAATAATAAAAAATAAAAATGTGATGTTTTATAATAAAGCTTTATATAAAGATAAAATTAGTGTAGAAACATATGCAACTAATACAAATCTATAAAAGTTTGAGTTATAAGTTAGGATGCTCTTTATGAGATAGCAGTGGAATTCCACTAAAAACTAGAATGATCTATAGAAAGAATCAAACACATTTTAACCCATTTTTCCAATAATAGATGCAAGACTATATGAACATGTTGTTTATGCTCATATGCCTTCTACAATAGTGAAACCTCTATAACAACTCATACTCTCTCTAAATTATATTTTGCTAACTGATACTTCTAAACCATAAACCTATAAAGAAACCTTGCAAGATAAAAAATCAAGTAAGTGAGAGTTAGCTATGAAATATGAGATAGATTCACTGTTAAGAAATCAAACATAGGAGCTAATCGAACTACCTGCAAAAAAGAACGATTTGCACAATAAGTGAGTTTATAAGGTGAAGACCAAACATGTCGACAATAAATGGTTCAAGGCTAAACTTATTGTGAAAAAGGTATTAATTACTCTAATATATTTTCTCTAGTTGTGAAGCTTACATAACTCAGACTAGTTCTAAGGATAATGGTTGGAAAAAACTTGCATCTTTAATAGCTAGATGGCAAAAAAATATTCCTTCATGGTGATTTTGAGAGAAAAAAACATTTATATGCATCAATAAAAGGGATTCAAAGTAAAAGAAAAGGAAAGTATTATTTGTAAACTAAAAAAAAATCTATAGAATTTGAAGCAATTTCTAAGATAGTTGTACAATAAGTTTGACAACTTCATATGTCGTTATATGTATATTAGATGTTAGACAAATCACTATTATTGTGTCAAGCATTTTAACAACTCTGATATCATCCTATTATTATATATGGATGATATGGTTATTATATGTTAAGAATTAAAAAGATTAACAACATGAACAAATAATTTTCAAAGTAGTTTAGGATTAAGGATTTGGGAGCTGCAAATGAAATTCTTGGCACAAAAATTATTTGGGAAAGAGCTGAAGGCATAGTAAAGCTTTCATTAAAAAACTATATAAAAATGGTTCTTAGCATATTTAATATAAATAATTTTAAACTTGTGAGTACACCTTTAGAAAGTCATTTAAGACTCACTAAGGATTAGTCATTGTAAACTAAACAAGAATGTGATTACATGGCTAAGGTCCTTTTTACCTCAATTATTGGTTCTCTGATGTATATTAGGTTTGTACCAAAGTAGACATCTCCCATGTAGTAGAAATTACGGGCTGATACATGAGCAACCCAAGAAGACAACATTGAAAGACGATGAAATAGATTATGACATACTTTAAAGGTTCCTCTGATACTTGTCTTAGTTTCACAGCTAGTTAATGTTAATAGTAGAAAGAGTATTACATGGTTTATGTACACTTTAGGTGGTATGACTGTCTCCTAGAGTTCTACTTTGTAAAAGACTATTTTTTTTTTCAATCATAAAAGCTGAGTATATTATAGTATCATAATATATAAAAGAGATGATATGGTTATATAGTTTCTTGAAAGAATTGTGTAAAGATAATGAGAAGAGTACTCTTTACAATGATAGTTAAAGTGCAATTTTCTTGATAAAAATCCTGCATTCCACTCCAGAACTAAACATATTCAAATTATATATCACTTTATCAAAAATTTTCATGATGATGAATAATTGATGCTTGGAAAGTTTTATGAAAGCAAAAATCTGGCAGACATGTTAAATAAAAGAATTATACTTTACAAACTAAAGTTATGTAAAACTTTAGTAGGTTTTTAAGGTTAAAAGATAAACATGGTGTCGTTTGTCTCCAAGTAAGAGATTGTTGTGTATGGAGACAAAAAGAAGCACACATCCATCTACAAATCAAGTTAGAAAAGAAAGGAATATTTTAGTGCTGCAAATTAGGATGGAAATAAGGGAAGATTTTTTATGGTTTGTTTTCCAAATTACTAGGAGAAGTCACTGATGAAAATAGGATGAATGTTCCTTATTTCAATTATAAATAGAGATTTATAAGAGTAGAAAAGCACATAACAATAATACACTTAAAATAAGAGAGAAGTGAGGAATTAAAAAAATCTTAAAGTTCAGTTTAGAGAAGTCTTCTTCTTCTTCATTGTTATAAATTATAGTTTTTTTCTCTATCTAGTAAAATTATTAGCTTTGTGAACATAGGCAACTCTCGAACCATGTTAATAATCATATTCTTGATTTAAAGGATCAATCTCATGTCATAATATATGGTTGCTACCCAAGAATTTTATTTTAACATCCATTGCAACTAGCAACAGAAAATAAAATGTCACTCTATTTAAAATAAATGCTATCTGCGGGGAAAACTCTCTTATATACTACATCAAACTTCCTAAAGATCTATTATGATCTTATAATCAAGGGAATAACTTCTCATGTCTCAATGCATCTAGTGGTAAAACCAATACTTAACCACCTAAGAATTGATTAAAGATAGTTCAACAAAGGTGGGACAAAATAAGAGAAACAATACAAAAGGGAGGTGTTCCAAAATTTCCTTTGAATTTCAAAATTCAAAGTTTAGGTGCTCAAAAGTGTTTCTATTTCATTCAGACTTTTGGTATTTCAAGGATAATCTCCATTAATGAACTTATTGACAATTTTCACTTATGTTTTCCTCTGTTAATATTAAAGAAGCAATCAAAATGTGCATTGTGGCATAGATTTGTTTGCCTAATAAAAAGAGAAGTTTCAACCCAAACTTGAAGAACGAAGTAAGTAAAGTATGCTTTATATATTGTCTAAATTCACTTCTTAAATACTTGGTTTTCATAGTGCATCTCCTTAACATGTATAACATTGATGAAAAAGTTTTGATTGGATCACTACTAGAAAATTAAAAAATAACGATGATATATTTCATCCATCTATAGGGAATATCCCATCGGTATTGAAAAATGCCAACAAAAACAGTGATGGAATACTACTGTAAAAAAATAACTTGTTAGATTTTTCATTTCATCAACAATTTCATCGGTATTTTCCAATACTAATGGAATATTCACACTTAAAAATAAGCTTTTATTGCCAATTTTCTATCAGTAATTCCATTGCCATTTATTTTTCTAATAGAAAATTTCATCAGCGATCCCATCACCGAGTTACTACACATTCTGTAAGCTTTACCAAAATTTTTAAGTGGGTTGGAATATTTTGGTGGAATTTTTGACAGAAATGTCAATAAAATATTGATTTCATATGCGATTCCATTCCATTGAAGATTTTTTTTATGATCCCTAAGACAATAATTTCTTACTTGTAATAAATCCACGCCTATAAATAGTGCAAATTTATATACAATAAACCCATGGCAAAAAGCATCGAAGGTGAAGTATACCCATAACAATCTTCAATCACAAATAATGTAAATTCATCTCCAAAAATTGACTTATATAAATTTCAAAATGAATAATGCTATATAGGAAGAACTATAAGTTTTCATAGTTGGAAGATTTAATTAGAAAATTCATATAAATAGTGCACAACAATAAGATAGATAGAATTCAATACACAAACATGTAAAAAAAAAAGTAGAAATGAATAATAAAAAATACCGATAGAAAACTACTCAAATTCCAATTAAAGTACAATAAGATCAACAAGGTGAAGTACACATGGTACATCATATTTGAGGTGCTGAAAGAAAAGGTGGACGAGAAGGAAAAGATTGAACTAGAAGGTTCGAAAGTAGGAGGATAAATCCAATTTTTATTGGGTCTATCACTTATGGCAACCTCCAACCACATTTGAGGATCATGAGGAGGATTGGTGGAAGTGTCTTTGACAAATTTTTCAACCATATTAGCATTATATCTCTTCTATAAAAAAAAATTAATTTTTGAATTTCAGTTACATTTTATATTATTGATGCGAATAAATAATCTTAAATTAATGATGACTATCAAAACACTTACAATGAACACTTCCACTCTTTTATTGACACACCTTTTCTCCATATCCCCATTTTTTATATCAATTTAATCATATAACTGCATTGGAGTCAGTTATCAATGCAATTGTTTTTCCTGTAAATTAAATAGTTTGTTAGAAGTCTCACTAATAAACACATAATTAAAAATTCAATAATAATAATAAAATATATCACAATAAACTTTTACTAGGCATTTTGCATGATGGTTAAACAAAATCACTCCTCCATTATGCTTGTTTATCGAACTATGAGTTTCTTTATTTTGATTGTGTTTATCAAATTTTGAGCGCTTTGTAAAACTTTCTAATACCACAAATTCAAGAAACATTGTCCAATTATGGTATGTGACATACTTTGGTTTATACCATTTCCATATCTCTATGTCATTCTAAGTGGCTTTCTTTATTGCTCTTACATGCATCATACCAAAAACCATATAACCTGATACAACTAATAAAAAATAGGTTTTGAATAATTTAACATTAAAATAACATTTAATTATAAGAAAATATTGAATATTGGCTCTTTAAACTTACCTAGTTGCATTTTGGTTTTTCAATACTCTCCTCACAAACGCCTCAATTTTGTCATTCGATTAAAAAAAAATCTCTTAATTGATTTAATACATGAATTAGTTTTCATAATTTTAAAAACTAGTTACTCAAATATGAAATTATTTATCTAACCTTAAACTTTCTTTGCAAAGCATCTATCTTATACATCCATTCATGACAGTTACCAAATTGACTTTATTAAAACAATGGTTCTTCAAATGACCACTTCATCGTAGATATGATGAAGCAACTTCAACATTGGTAAACCTAAAAATTAATTTAAGGAAGATATTTTCATATATTTATAAAACTTAAAATAACTTAAAAAAAAAAATTATGAGACAAAACATTTACATTGAGAGGTCGCCTTTCTATTCTGCTATCTAGTCTCTTATAGTGGGCTCTATAATGACAGAATCCTTGATTTATTCTCAATGGTTGAGCCTTAGTCGTTAACTTTTACATTAAGTTTCTCTTCATAATCCTCCGATGGATTCATGGCATAATCATTGATACTACTACTTGATGAAGTAGAGCATTCTTGTTGAACTTGAACTTGTTTTTTCTTGAAAACATGGTATCTAAAAAGAGAGAATAAACATAAATTAGATAAATATACAAAAGAATTATCCAACAAATATAAATATAACAAATTCAACTATTTATTAAAAATAAATCACAATTAACCAATTCAAACCAAATAATTACTTAAACATCCACCATTTCTTTAATCGCAAAGTAACTCAATTCTTTCAATATAGAAAAATATAATTCATAATCCAATAACTATCAAACACTTCATAAGTTAAAACATACTTAATCCTTAATTGTTATCAGTTTCACACAAAATCAAATTTCCTTAAATTTTTACCTAAACCATAAAATTGACAAAAAAATAATTGTTACAAAACTAACTACTCATTATTTATTCAGTTCAAGAATAAATAAAACCAATTATTACTCTAATTATTATCAATTACACATTAATTTAACTAAATCATAAAATTTCAATAAAATTCTAAATTTACTAAAATTAATTGTACCCATCTAATTATCTATAATTTCTTCAATTTAAACTTATTGAACCGAAATGAATACCTTTAATTTTTATCAATTCCACACAAAATTATTTCCCCTTAAATTTTCAATATAACCATAAAATTGACAAAAAAAATAATTGGTATCCATTAAATTACTAGTTATTTCATCAATTCTAACACATCTAAGTAACAAAATTACACTCAATTTTATCAAGTGACAAATTACATCCATTTCCTCCAAATCTTAAACAAACCCTAAAATACATATCATACATTAATACAACAAAATTATCATTATCAAACAAATACAATACTTAAATATTCATGAAAATTATAAATATTACAAACAAATTTTAATAAATTAACTTAAAATATAAATGAGTGGGTTTGCTTACTTGGTGGATGAGAAATGGAATAAAAGGAGAGAAGTTTAGGCATTTGAAGAGATGTTGTGTCAGTGTTAGGAAGTTGTGGTGGTTGGATTTGTGGAGCTTGTGAAGGTGACCGTTAGAATTTTTGAGTGAAAGGGTTGTTGATTCTTTTGAAAGAAGAAGATATGTTGTGGAGAGGACTGTTGGGTTTTAACTTCTCTTAATATCATCAATGAGATTTTCGTCACATGTCATTAATGTCGATAGAATTGTCGATGATTTTTTGTCTCTGTTTTTTGTCTTAAGCTACTGGCAAAATGTTTTATCACAGTTCTCATCGGTAAACCATGATGAAATATTTATCGTGGTGTATTTGTTTTTGTTTTTTATTTTTAATTTTCTAGTAGTGAATATTCATGAGTTTGAGGGAAAATAATTTAAACTTGACAACAAATTCCTTACATCTTAAAAAGATTGATGTAGAATTTTTTTTAGAAAAGTTAAAATTTTCTATAACAAAGAAGATTTTTTCATTTAGTAAAATTAATTGATTAGTCATACTGGCTTGAAAGCGGGCTCAAAGAATCAACCTTAGTGAATTTTTATTATTGTGTGTGTGTGTGTGTAGACACACATATATTACTGTAATGCTGCTGAGCAATTGAGTAAAAATAAAAATGAGTGGATGGTTAGGAACATCAAAATACATAAAAGATTAGTAATAGAATTATTTAAAATAAAATAATATAAATAAATATTATCATTAATGGTTTTTATTTAATTTAGGAATTCCTATATTAACTATATAATTATTTATTAAGATTTTTTTTTCTTTTTAAGGATTATGATTTTGACCTATTACTATTAAAAATAGGTATATATATGAGACCATTTAGAGTTTTTCTTAGAGGCTTTCTGTTCAGCCATTTCTGACAATCATGAATGCCTACTAACTTACTATTTGATATTAACATCCATCACCAAATAGTTAGTCTTCTACCTTATTGAAGTTACTATAAATATTAATAACTTAGGCAATAACTTAGCCAATTTATTCATCAAACCCAGTAATATTTCCACTAAGATTTATTACACCAACAACCTTTGTCCACGTATTCCATCTGATTCAGTGAGCATTTGGAAACGCGGTTGTCCCCGTGTTTCCAAAAGAATTTAATTTTTTTTGTTAAAAAATAATTTTTTTTGTATTCTGAATCGTTTTGACACGCTGATTTTAAAATTATTTTTAAAATATAAAATATATATTATTTTAATATATTTCAGTATAAAAAATACTTTAAAAAACAACCATAATTATACTCTTAATCAGACCGTAGTGTGATTATTGAGAACAACATTGTATATTTAGAGTTTCTCAAGTATAAGGAAAGTGATACAAATGTTTCACAAAATTCTATGACACGATGTATCGTGACCATTGATTTTTCTTTTTTGTTTTTTTTTTTCTAGCTTATCTTGTCTTTTTGTATGTTTTTATTTTTAATCACAGGCTATAAGTATTAAATATTATACTATAATTCTTTTTATTTCCACAGGTAAACCTGATCTATTAACTAGATCTATGATCCTTGTATGTAAGATATGCTTAATACACTGTTCATTTTCAATTTTCCAGAGGAGTATGTTTTCTTTAGGATTCTAAATTTGATAACTATATTTATAAAGTGTTGCCTTCAACAATAAATGTTTTATTAACTCTAATTGTTAATGTTCTTATGCTTGTAAAATTTATATTATAATTTTTTAATGTCTTTCAATTACTTTTTTTTTAAATTATCAATTTTATTTAGTACTCTAATTAACAAATTTACAGGTTTTTGTTTTTTATCCCACAGCTAGACTGTGTATTATATGTTCAAATCCAGATAATTAACGAGGGATATTATATTTCTTGTTGGCTAACACAACTTTATTTTTCAGGATATCTACTTATTTTTTCAATATGATCAATTACACAATTGTATAATTAAAAGATCAAAGTATAGTTTTTCATTTTGTGTGTTGCAAATCTATGGTAGAAGCATAATTATCAAACTCGACCCTATTTTATAGCCTATCTAGTTATCTACTGATTTAGATCATAACTCGATTGAGTTTTCTTTTGAAGTGTAGTGGAAGTTGATTTAGTTAAATTCAAGTGATCCGATTAAAATCTGGAAGCTAGGTCAACAATTAATTTTTTTTTGTTTTAAATGATATTATTTTTTGAAAAAAAAAACTCAATAAGCTCAAGTCAATTCATCAATTCAAGGGTTAAAACCTATTCTTGTAACAGTCGCAACCCAACTTGGAGCCTATTGTTGTAACAATTGTTATGAGAAGAA
>Ga0325405_1006818_pt1 | contig 11528 bp, 6 predicted proteins | sample PopdelMetagenome_21_FD_205663 | JGI IMG/M metagenome (GOLD analysis project Ga0325405, IMG submission 205663) | Populus deltoides microbial communities from Bellville, Georgia, United States - Xylem-Control-R2 | ecosystem: Host-associated > Plants > Phyllosphere > Stem > Wood/Secondary xylem...
TTTAATATACTTTCTCGGATAAAAACTTTTTGAACTTGAGACTTACACAAACCTACATTACCTTATACTGTTATAAATTTTATCAAATAAAATAGGGGTGATAAGATTCAAACTCGTGATCGATTGATTAACAAAACTTTGATACCATATCAAAGAACTATATAATTCAAAAGTTTAAATCATTAGATGAGACTTTAAGATATTATTTATATTATTCTCTAACGGTATACTTATGAAAAATTTAAATCTTCGATAGTAATACTGTGATGTGAAAAGGTGGAAGTTTAAGAACAAATTGAAAGGATTTTAAAGCTGAATGACCATTTTATAAAATCAATGAAAAATCTCATGTTGAAATAACCGTTTTGTGAACTTGTATTTGAGGTATGACTTCAATTGCTCCTGTTCAATTCTTCAATACTCCCACGAACTGTCACAATTCCAATGTATCTGGGTCACAGGAAGGAAGAATCACAAGAGAGCAAGATTGACATTAAATTTTATTAAATCTTACGTGACTGCAATTTCAATATTGTCTATTAGCAAGTAGTTTTATTACATCTAGCTGCAAGAGTAGGACCATCCTGGAACTCAAACCTAAGTTGTTTGAGAGAGGTCTATACTTAGCATTGTTTCTAACAACATTTAATTTATTTTTATAACATAAACCTGAGCCTCATCCAGAAGTGGTCTGAATTTTTCAACCTGTGATGTGTGTATAGAGCCGTGGATAAGGGTGTGATTGAAACGCACACAGATTAGCAATTGGGCTATTATCTATTTTAATTAAATAATATTTCATTGATCTGTCAAGGATAATAATGTCCAAATTAAGAACAAGCCTTCTCATCAAGCAGTATGTAGTCGTAACTCAACATTTCGTTTGTTTTTGCTTTGATAGCTTTCCACGAGCGAATCAAGAGTTTTTTTTTTTTAAAATGTTTATGGAAAATATATTTTAGAAAGATTTTGTGTGTTTATTTCTTGTAAAATATCTTACAAAAAAATGATCAATAAAAAAAGATTTTATAGTTAATATTCAAATATAGTTTATTTGTTGAAAAATATTTTTAACTCATAAAATTCCATAAAATATTTTATAAATAGTAATGCACTCACAATATTATCCATCTATTTCAAGCACTACCTCTATATATCTCGCCGCCGCCACCACCACTTCCTTCTCCACCATCATCTCTTCTTTCACCGCCACCACAACCACTATCTCATAATCAAAATCGCCATCTCACCACCACCACTACCAAAAAGTTGAAAAATACAAACAAGAATACCCACGAAAAAATTTTCATTGGTAGATTGTGGTGAACTTTACTAACGAAATAGTTCGCTATATCTGGAAGTAAACACTGACGAAATTTTTTTATCAGTGTATATCAAGGAAATTACAGTGGGAAAAGAAGGAATAAAAAAATCAATAAGATATAATGAAGTGTTATTTTTACAGACAAAAATAACAATGGAATAAACCTGTCAGCAATATCCGTTCATGAATCCATCAGTAATATTTAAGTTATGACCTGGTGAGCAGTCCTCCTCTCCCATCCTTTATTTCTTCTTCCTTTATTTTCTCTGCAAAAAACAACAGATCCCTTCCCCCTATTTTATCATAAATCTACTTCTCATCATCACAAATTTGCCCACCCGAACACTTAGTTTGTCAACATCATTGTTTTGATTTAATTTTTTTTTTATAGTTTCCCACATCAAGTAAGCAAAACCACTCATTTTTTGTTTTAACAAAATTTTAAAATGATAATTTTTATTGCATATTTTTTTGTAGTAAATGTGTTTACTTGCTATATAGCTTATTCCCATATAAATTTGTTGTATGAATGTATGATTTGTACATGTTAGGGTTTGTTTGAGATTTTTAAAATTATATTTGTTTGTAATTTGATAAAATTGATTTTGATTTTATGACTTAGGTGTTTTGTAATGAAATAAATAACGGGTATATTTTATATTTTGTCAATTGTATTGTTGAGTTGAAAATTTTGGTAAATATGTAGGAATTTGAATTTATGTACATAATTGATAATGATTTAAGAGTACTATTAAAATAGATTCAATTAAGTTTGAGCTAAACCAATGTTAACTAATTTATTTAGTTCACATAATTAATAAATACATGTTGTCATCAATATTCTATATAGATTTGATATAAGCAACGAATTATCGTTCATAGATGTATCGAGATTCACCTTAAGGGTTGCATAGGATGGATTATTGTAATGAAGTTGAGGGTTTTATTAATTACACACTATTTAATTCGAGAAATACTAGCGGAGGCAGTATTAGAAATATGATTATGGATACGATGAAAATGAATCACGGTTATGTATGTGAATGTTCAATTATAGATGAAGAACCAAATGTACACAACTAGGTTTTTTGATCTTTTAAAAGATTTTGGCGAACCATTATGAGATGGGTGCAAAAATTACAGTAAATTATTGGTTGTTGCACAGGTGTTCGCCATCAAGTCAAATCATGGGCTAAGTGAGGTCGGTTATGATAGAATTATTGAATGAGCGAGAAACATTTTACCTGAAGGGAATAAGCTGAAAGAGAATTTTTATGCTGCTAAATCCATGATGAAACCCTTCGGCCTAGGATACTAGAAAATTAACATGCGTGCAGACTTCTACATGTTATACTACCTTAAAAATACATATTTGACCAAGTGTAGAACTTATGGGCATGCTCAATATAAACTCAGAACTGACAGAGAAAAGACTCTTGTCGCACATAGAAAACTTATATACTTCTCAATTAATCACTCCTAGACGAAAAAGGTTATTCATGTCTCTAAAGATTGTTAAGAACATGACATGACATCATTCACATGATATGATGGATGGAGTCATGATGCACCCATCTAATGATGAATTTTTTTTAATAGGGTGCATCCTCAGTTTTCAATGAAATAAAATAATATACATCTTGGGTTATATATACATAGATTCAATACATTCGGGTCATTTGCTACTCCTTATTCTTGTTAGCTGGTGATACTTATGGTTTACAACTTGCCACATTGGAGGTGTATGAGGCCAGAGTTCATGTTTTTATCTATGGTCATACCCAATTCTAATAGTTCAGGTCAAAATATATATGCTTGTCTTTGATCATTGATGGATGAGTTAAAACAGTTATGGTCATTCAGATGGTTTCTGGTTGGAGCACACATGAAAAATTAACATGTCCATACTGTATGGAAAATAACAAGGATTTTATGTTAACAAATAGTGGTAAAACATTTTTTTTTATTGTCACCCGCGATTCTTGCCAACGGATCACAAGTATAGAAAGAACAAAAATGACTTCTTTGTTGGTAAAGTTGAAATGAATGTTACACTACCGGTACTATTGGGTGAAGAATTGTACGACATGGTGTTGCAATATGATGACATTGTTTTTAGTTTTCAAACCAGTAAGCAAATGTTTTTTGGTTTTGGTATGACCTACAATTGAGTAAAGTGAAGTATTTTTTTGGGAACTTTCTTATTGGAAGAGCAATCCTCTCCACCGTAATCTTGATGTAAGCATATTGAAAAGAACGTGTTTGAAAATATTTTTAACACGGTTACGAACGTGTTTAATCAATCCTTTCTGTTGTAGTCACAATATCTATAAAATGAGTTGATGAATTAACAATCAAGTATTCAAAATAAGGGGTCAAATTGGGTTATGATAGTTTCCTCCTCTTTATAATGCTAACGGTATAAAGTCTTGTAAAAGACTTTGTATAGCAAGCTTGTAAAGAAAAATAGTGTTTGAAAATAAAATATTTTTAACACGGTTACGAACGTGTTTAATTAATCCTTTCTGTTGCAGTCACAATATCCATAAAATGAGTTGATGAATTACCAATCAAGTATTCAAAATAAGGTGTCAAATTGGGTTATGATAGTTTCCTCATCTTTATAATGCTAACGGTATAAAGTCTTGTAAAAAACTTTGTATAGCAAGCTTGTAAAGAAAAATAGTGTTTGGAAATAAAATATTTTTAACACGGTTACGAACGTGTTTAATCAATCCTTTCTGTTGCAGTCACAATATCCATAAAATGAGTTGATGAATTACCAATCAAGTATTCAAAATAAGGGGTCAAATTGGGTTATGATAGTTTCCTCCTTTTTATAATGCTAACGGTATAAAGTCTTGTAAAAGACTTTGTATAGCAAGCTTGTAAAGAAAAATAGTGTTTGAAATGAAAGCGATCAACACCCTTAGAAATCACAAAGGTGGGAAAGAAAATGATCTAACACCCTTGAACTCCAGAAAAAGGACTTGACACCCTTAGAGATTTCATATTAAAATGAAAATGATCTAACATCCTAAAAAATCACGTCGTTAAAATGAAAATGATCTAACACCTTTAAAATTTTAAAAAAATCTAACACCATTGAAAGTCATGTTTGAAATGAAAGGGTCAAACCTTGAAAATCGTGTTTGAAACGAAATGGCCATACATGAAATCATTTTTGAACATGGCCAAACCTTAAAAAAAAAAAATACTTTCTTGAATTTCTTTCAAATTCGCGTTTGTTTTGATACTTACAAATGTTGTTTTAGTACTTTGTGTTCGCCTTTGTAAAGAATTTTTTTGTTGCATCTTAGGTTTTTATTGGGTTTTGTAATTTGATTATAAAGCTCATTAAAGTTTAGCCCCGATAACACACAAGTTTTGAACAAGAGTATTAAATTCCTCTTCAATCTAATATTAATTGGTGACACTTAACTATTTAAAAGGAGTATTAATTTCTTTTCAGATAAATATTCATTAATGACACCTGGATGTCAATCGTGAGTAATAATTTCCTATTCATTATAGTAATTCGTAGATGACACTAGAGTGTCAATCAAGAATATTTGTTGTTTGGAAATTTAAATTTTAGTGCCACTAAATCCTGCACCCAAATAGATAAACCTAAAAAAATAGTTATTAAGGATGATAATTTCACTCAAACTATATGGATATCGACCTTTAAGGATTTTTTTTTTCCATTCAGGTTAAGGTCAGGTTCGGGTAACACCCGAAGTAAAAAGGTCAGGTTTAGGTAGGGTATGGATATTACCTTGCTCAACTTGAAACTCTACCTGAATCCGACCTAAACTACGATTGTGTTTGTTTCTTGGAAAGTATTTTCCGGGAAACCATTTTCCAAACTTTTATGTGTTTGTTTGCCATTAGAAAAGTTGGTCAACGGAAAACACTTTCCGGTCAACGACAAACACTTTCCAGTCTAAGAAAAATTTGGCTTGGTTTCCAGGAAAGTGTTTTCCTTTTATTTTGGGCGGAAAACACTTTCAGGAAGTTGTGAAAAATTCAGAAATGTCATATTATTTGCTGATTATATCAAATTTGATCCTCAAACTTTTGATTGATATATATATATATATATATATATATATATATATTGAATATTTGTTTTTCAATTTCATCCCTTAGAATTTAATTTTTATATTAATTTTGGTCTTCATTTTTATAATTGTTATTTGCTTTTTCCTTATCATTTTTTAATTGAAATTTTTTATCTATCAAATTTGGTCCTCATTCTTTTAATTGTTACTTATTTTATTTGAAATAATTTATTAAATATTTATTATTATTATTTTAATTTCTTCATCTTTCAACTTTTTTATTTTTTAGATTTGATCTCTGTTATTTTGATTATTATTTATTTTATTTGAGATAATTTATGAAATTATATTTTTTTTTAATTTCATTCTCATTCAACTTTTTAATTTGTAAGATTTTTTCCTCATTATTTTATTAAACTTGAAAAAAAATAAAACATTAATAAGTTATTTTCTAGCTTATTTTCCATGACATAACCAAACACTGGAAAGTGTTTTCCAACTTATTTTTCATTACACTACCAAATATTGAAAAATAATTTACTTTCCCGGAATTCACTTTCCTGGAATTCATTTTCCAAAAGAAAACTAATTTACAGCAAACAAACGGGGCCTCCATATATAGTCTTAAAGTTTTAAAAAATTACATTTATACCAAGAATATATAAATAAAAAATTTAGGGTTTTTCTAAACTTCACACCGTATCCTCTCTGCCTCTCTCCAGCTATCTCTTATTTTCCTTTTTAACCATTTTTTTAGTTCTTCTAGCTTTCATGTTCTCTCTCCTCTCCTCATTGCCCTTATTGGCATAATTGGAAGAAGAACTGAACCTAGAAACAGAAGTACGAGAAGAAAAAAAGAGTGAAGAAAGGCATTTCGAAGCTCTTTGAATAAATTCATCAAACAAATTATGAACAAAAAAACTAATTTGTTAATTTTTATTTCTTGTGCATTCACTTTGATATGCGTGTACTATTAAGAGGGTTCAATAAAAATTAGGGTGGCAAAAAAGACTATCAATGAGGGACTTGAGATATATTTACAATCAGAATTGGAATTGAAAAAGTGTTACGAGAAGATCTTGAACATAAAAGATCGTTTGGAAGGCTTGCCAACATATTTTGGAAAGCAAAAACCAAGGTATAAACGGGAATAAAATGAACAAAAGATTTTCTAGTCAAGTTTTTGGGGATTAATTGTCATTCTTCATATAATTTATGCTTATGAGCAAATGTACATGCCAGACAGAATTTGATATGTATATTGTTAATAAAAAAAATAGTAAGCATTCATCTTGTAAATCCAGCCTAAAATTGGTAAATCATTTCTAGAAATGGTAAATTTCAGATGGAGAAATGATAATTAAGAAGGAAAAATTTTATACATAGGGATAAAAACTTATAGAAATATAACTTAAATTTTGGATGAAATAAAGTAAAAAATCGGTGCGCGAAATGTCAATCTAGTGACAAATTATGTAAATTCTCCAATTGAGTAAAATGTTTATCTAAATGGATTTTTTTTATAAATTAGGGTGAAAGTAGTTAAACAACAACAACAATAATAATTAAAAAAATTAGGATTTTTTTTCAAATGATGTATGATTTTACATGGAAAAAACATTGATCGGTAGTATATGTATAATCACATTATTTTGACTGAAAGTGGTGAAAAATATGAGCAAATGTTTATGATAATTATGGATGGAAGTCATCAATGAGTTATTTTAAAAATCATGATGATTTAAGTACATAAAATGATACACAAAATTCAGATTTTGGCGTAAAATTATCTAATATCTAATTTTACGGTATCAATCATATCTCTCAATCCTACCATTGGATTGGATTAAACTTTTATGAGGAGTTGCCTAACATAATTTTCTATCTTGGATAAAACTTTTAAAGTCAATTAGAATTCATGAAGGTTGTATAAAATTACCAGTTATCGAAAGATAATACCTAAAATAAGTGGGAAAAGCATTGTGGTCACTATACTTAAAAAAAATAACATGTTAGCTCCATTTAAATGAAGGAGCTTACGGTAATAAGAAGAGAAAAAATCTTTTCTTTTCTCCATTCTTTCATCATATTTTCCCCTTAGAGAAACAATATGAGAGCTTGATTGATTTATTTTTTTTTTAATTTTGGAAAAGTGAGTTATTGATGAAATCATCCAAACATTTAAACATAAAGCTTGGGAAATAATCTAGATAGAGAATTTAGAGAGTAGCTAGAGAGAAAACACATTAATGGTTGAAAATTTTAGTTGTCGTATCTCTACTATCCGCCATTGGATTAGGCTGAGTTTTGGGTATGATGTTTTTCTCAATGTACTTTCTGAAGGGATGTTTTATATTATTCTTTATTTGAGAGATATTGTGAGAGGAATTGTTTTGGAAAAACACCCTTCTGCACAGTCTTATTTGCCAACCATCTTCTCCTCCTTTAATCGTTGGATTGGTCTAATTTTGAATATGTTGTTCTTCTAGATGTTCTCTAAATTTGAAACGGTGAAGATAATAAACAAACACTCTGAACAAAAATTGTTCTTCCTAGATAATAGGTCTGTAATGTTTATATCAGTTATTTTATTGTAATTGAACCGTTGGATGAATCTGCCTTTTGAATATGTGATGCATATGATGATGAATTACAACTTTACCATTTGGATTTGTTTGAATATTCATATTCTATGAGTTATTGTTGTTTTAAACTACTATCCAGAACTAGTTTTGTTACTGTAGCAACTCACCGAGTTATTGTAGCAACTCGGTAGCGTAGTTGATCGATACTATTCATTTCATTAGCTAAATCCTGGAGGAAACATCCCCAATTCTTGAAATTAGGGTTCATGTGGGTTTATTTATTATTGTTGTTGGGTTATTTAAGTGCATGGAAATGATTTGAAGTGGAGCAATTGTATAAAGAAATAGAAAAAAATTAATTTTCAACTTTAGGGTTCATGAAAGAAGTTAAGTAAAAGAGTATATTGTTAGAAATTGATTTAACAATCATGGAATGAGTGTTAGTTAGGGTGAAAACAAGAAGTTATGAAGAAGTTTAAAATAAACCAAGAAAAAACTCTCATTCTTAGAACCGACCATGATAGAGAAAATAAACAAATAATGCAAATTTGTTTACAATTATGAATATGAAAGGAAGATTGTGTTAAAATGAGTTTTTAGTTGTGTTGAAAATATTATATGTTCTTTACATGAGAAGGAGGTGTAAGTGTGGTATATTAGGAAGAAATTAACCATAGATAATAGATAATAGAAGAGACTTGAGTTGTGTCTTGAATTATTTTGATGTTTGTGTGAAATTATGTTAATTAGTGTGTTTGGTAGTTGATTTTGGACATTAAAATTCATTGAAAAAAAATTAAGTCGTGTGTACACTAACAAAATATATGGACATCGAGATGAATTATATATATAAAAAAATCATTAGACAATAAGTGTTTAATTAAAGACAAATGATATGTGTGTGTGTGTGTTTAAGCGTTTGATAAATATTAGTTGTTGATTTATGATGTATTAAACATGAGATTGGGATATGGAAGGGTAAAAGTCTTAAGTGAGGGTTTAAATTGATAATTATGATGTATGAATATTAATTAGGGATATTGAGATATATAAAGATTTCTATAATTAGACTTACATTAGTGATATGAGAGCTAATTATTATTATTTAGGGAGATGTAGGAAAAGAGGTCAGAGTGGGACCCGACTTCTCAAGATCTTGTACATCAGGAGTTCAAGGTAAGGGTTGCCTCCTTGCTTTCTTAATTGTTTAAATTTTTATAATGCTAGAATACAATAGACATTCTATGTATTTTGTACTATCATGTATTATGAGAAATATTATTGTGTGAATATTGTCCACGAGCAGAGATATATTGTTATGAGAATATTGTTTATGGGTATGAGAAATATTATTATTGTGTGAATATTGTCTATGGGCAGGAAAAGTATTATTATTGTGTGAATGTTGCCTACGTGCAGGAAAAATAGTGTGGGAAAATAAATATTGTTATGCGAATATATGTACGGGGATGGAAATTTTGTGTGTGCGTGTGTGTGTGTGTGTGTGTGTGATTTGTGATCAACCGTAATAATGAACATCCTTGTATAAATCTAATTTGACTAGCCATCCTAAATAGAGCTAGTGGCGTTGTGTAATTGACGTCCATAATATTTAAATTAACTAGCCATCTTGAATGGAGTTAGTTGCGTCAATGTAATTGATGACAAAGATATTTAAATTGATTAGTTATTCTTAGTGGAGTTAATGATGTTAATGTAATTGACTATTGAGATATTTGATTAACTAAGCTACTTGGAGTGCAGCTATTGACACCAATACGATTGACTTGCAGAGTTATTAATGGATTATAAGATGGATTCAATAATTGACTAATAAAATAAAATTGTGTGTTTATGTTAAGGCATTAATTATGGATAAAGGAAATAAAAATAGAGGTATATATGTTCTATTGTACTATTATTGAATGCTATTCTTGATTAGTGATGTAATGGTAAATGTCCAGGGCGGTGAGACCATGGAGTCGTTTGGAATGTTTATGGATTATTGACAAATAAAATGCTGTTTTTTTTATACAATAAAAGTCTCCCTTTCCATCGTAGACTTCTTCTTCTTCTTGCACCCAAGAACCCAGCCATCACCTTAGCATTGCCGTGAGGCACCAGCCCTTCCACCATCCTTAGCCAAACTAGTGAAGACAGACACAACCCCTAAGCTAGGTGAGCTCCTTCTTCTCCTTCCGTACTCCTTCGCTTCATACAAGAATTCATGTCTTGCAACTGCTGGCTTCTACTAGCAGATGCAAACTAGGTTGAACCCGTTTCAGCGAAGCCCAGCCCCAAAAAAAGCATAGAGAAGCCTATTAGGCCGCTAGTCAGCCCAACCCTGCTCAGTCCTGCCCAGTTGGCTAAGCCAGGTGCAACCCAATATAATAATATTATATTATTAAAAAAAAATATTTCAAAATTTCAAAAATCCTTTCAAAAAAATTTGTATTATCTCGCATATTTTTCTACCAATTTTGCATAATAAAGAGTTGTATATTTATATTGTAAGGTACAAATTCGGTGGTAAAATACTTGGTTTTCTCCGAAACATTTCTTAAAAAAATTAAAAATTCAAAAAAAATCCCAAAACTTTTAAATTAATTTTCCTTTTTAAAAAACAAAAAAAAAATATTTTGTTTCGATGCATATAATTAGATCCTAAAAGTTTTACAAGCATGTTTTTATAAAAAAAAAAAATTTACATTTTTCTTATGTTTTAAAAATGCAAAAAAATAGATATCGTAATTAGTTTATGATTATTCGTTAGGATTTAACCAAAATGTCAAAAACCCTTCACCAATCATTTTGTTCATTTTACATTAGGGTTTAAATGTAGACTTTAATATTTAGAGGTATAAAACTACACAATAGAGTACACCCTTAGGTATTAAAGATACAAAAAAATAAATGCAATGCTAAAATTTAAACTTTAGATTTGTTAAGATTTAACCCGATAAGGTAGAGATTTTCTCACGAAAAGAGATCTTCATTGAATCTTTAGATGAGACCAACGAATAAAAACTTGACCTAGAATAATGATCAAATAATAATGTAACTTACCTTAGATAGGGTGCAGTAGGAGTGATGCATTTTCCCCTTGCACAACCAGTCTCTTACCTGAACTCTCGTAGACCATAGATTTTCTAATAATCATAATACTAAGTGGCGACTCCTAAATCTTATAATCATAACTTTATGATTATACTTCAAAACCTTCCCTTCTCCAACACCCTTTTAGGTGGAGTAAATGAGCATATAAATGCCAATTTACTAAAAATTTTAGGAGTGAAAAGAAACAACTAGGACTTTAGAATGGATAAGCATAAAACTTATCTGAGGTTTAACTCATTGCAATAGACCTAGATAAATAGATCATCGATAAATTAAGCATAACAAATAATTATAAATAAAGACAAGTGGCAATGCAGCTTACCTTAGGTAGGATGTTTTAAGATGATAATATCTTTTCATAACTAATCCCCTATCTTAGATATTTAAAGATAAGTTAGGGCTTTTAATGATTATAATACTAGATGGCGACCCCTCTTT
>Ga0325405_1006825_pt1 | contig 11516 bp, 4 predicted proteins | sample PopdelMetagenome_21_FD_205663 | JGI IMG/M metagenome (GOLD analysis project Ga0325405, IMG submission 205663) | Populus deltoides microbial communities from Bellville, Georgia, United States - Xylem-Control-R2 | ecosystem: Host-associated > Plants > Phyllosphere > Stem > Wood/Secondary xylem...
CATGTTAAGGCATATATGTGCGAGACTTATATTGTTAAAGAGATTTCAATAATTATCTCATATTATTTGGAGCCTCATATGCTAACAAGAATCAACTGTGTTTCAAGACATGATGATGTTGGTGCAATGTCTTTTGGTGGAAATGTTTCAATATTTTCTCATTTTGGACAACCATTGTCAAAGAATACAGTTCCAAGAAGATATTTGACAAATATCGAATTTAGATAAACACGTGATTATGTGCTATTAAATTGTCATGAACTGAGACTTTTTTTTCAGTAAGTCAATTTCATAATTTTATAGTCTTGAATCATTTTCTCTTGTATTCTCCTTTAGGCTAAACTCCTAATAACTTTCTTATAGGCAACATTGTCAATTCTTATTATTTCAAAATCTAAATCTTATTAAAGCTTAAATTTTTCAAATATAAGATGAACAATTCATAATGTGGTATAAAACACAAGTAAGTTTGTAATTATTTGTAACTGTAATAAGAATACATTTATTTAATTTATTTAATCGTTAATGGTTGTTATCTTTAACTAGGTATACAATATGGGAGACAATGTTGAAAGTTCAAAATTACTTTTTTGGGTCCAAAATGAAAGATCAAGTGTTATAACGGGTATTTATCAATAGATATGTTTTATGTATTGAAGATTATGGTGAGGGTAGAAATATCTATAATAATAGGGTTTGTGTTAAAGGATCAACTTCCAATGAATTTGAAGTTGATCATTATGGCAAGTTAGAAGAGGTGATTAAATTGCAATATCATAGGGCGCAAAACACAGTTTTTTATTCAAATGCTATTTATATGATCCCGGTAAAGGAATTAGAGTGGATCATCACCATGGTTTAGTTAAAATTAATAAAAGAGGTAGACTTAACAACATCAATGATGTTTTTGTTTGCCAAACAATGTCAACAAGTGTAATACACATACACTCTTTCCTATAAAAAAGATTGTACAAGAGTTAATTGGTTATTTATTATAAAAACCAAACCTAAAAGTTATGAACGATGGTAAGGATAAATTAAGTGAGGGGAGAAGATGTATTTCAAATAAATGAGCTAGTTGATCCATATCAAGTTACTCTATCTACTGAGTTAAAAGAAATTATGATTTTTGTGTCATTAAGAACACTTATGTTCATGTTGTTGTTGATGAGTTAAATGATATATTGAATACTAGTGGACATACCAATTATCGCACTTATGCGCGTGAAGTTGCAGCGCCAGAATCAAGGAGTTGCCACCTAATTGTTTAGTTCAGGGTCACTAGAAGACCCGAGTGGACTGATCTTATATGAAATTCTAAGGTGAAAGACTGGTTGTAGCTAGGAAAAGTATTAACACCTCTAGCGCACATCACCTGAGTTAAGCTGCATTGTATGGTCTAGATGTGGTTTAAAGGTGTTGATGGGTTCCTAATCGATGGTCTGTTTATGACTTAGAATAAAAAAATTTTCTCATGAATAAATCTGGCATTTTGAATTCATTATGGGCTTGTATGCCAAAATAAATTTTTATGAGAAGAATCCATGTAGGTGCTCTGACATGGTTCACCTATCTTGGAAGGCGAAAGAGTTTTTTACAACTCGTATATTATGGTGAACAATACTCTCAATTAAAATTGGTAAATATCCAAAATAATTCTGAAAATTTTCTAGTCAATTTCTAATATTTAAAAGCTAGCCTACTTATAGGTCTAGCATTTATACCCCAATTTTAACCATTAATTCTCATGGATTCAATAATCTAGTTATTAAATCCAAAAATATTTTTTGAATTTTTGTGTATATTTAAAAAATGTTAAATCATACCATATGTTTATATTTATATTTTTTAAGCAAATTATAATTTTTATCTTTTAAGTGACTTGGTCGAATGCACACCAAATAAAATACTTTTTTGTATTTCTTAAATGAGAAATTTTTTTCAAAAATTTTAGATATTTTTGAGATTTTGATGAAAAGCATGTATTTTAATACTAGGTCAACATCTTACAATGTAAGTCTAAAACCCTGTTAATAAATAAAATTGATGGAAAAATATGTGAGGAATCCAAAAATAAGTTTAAATTGGTCCTTGAAATTTTTTATGGAATTTATTTGGAGCCCTGTTTGGCAAAAAAATCTTTTTTATTCAAAACAAAACTGTCAAAATATACCTAAGAGTGTGTTTGTCAAACAACCTCTTAGGCCAAAAATTCTTCAACAAAAAAAGAAACCAACCAAATAAAGCCTTAGTACCCAACATAAAAAAAACCAATCGAGTTGACTCGAAAACACTAGTTCAACCCTGAACCAAACTGAAAACCATGGTTTGACTTGAAACTAAAGCAAAACAAATAATCAAACAAAAAACATATCAAAACTAAAAAAAAAAAACACGAAAACATAATTTTTTTGATAAAAACAAATCAAACACTAAGAACATGAAGAGCACAATGAACATTCAAACCGAAACCCAGAAAACACAAATCATATACCAAACAAGTTTTCATGCAATCAAGGGATACATTTTGTTCATAATCATGCGTAGATCAAGAATCAAGCATCCATTCTCTCTAATTAACACTCAAAAGCCACGATTTGATCAAAATGTGTTTGGGTAGTCGAAAAAACCCTATAATCTAAATGCATGAATACATGTTATTGATGCATTTTAATCCTAGATTATTTGCTAAAGATGACAAGTTAATATGTATGTGTCAAGAATTAATCCAAAATAGCTAAAAAATAAGAGGCTAAGGAAAAGTTCATGCAAAAAACATTAACCTAGAATCTGGAAAATTTTTAGAAATTGAAGTACTGCTAAAACCTAGATTTTTAAACACAATGGTTTTGGTCCTCACTAACCACTTTAGCAATACCAAGCATAGTTGAATCCAAAGAATTAATAAATAAAAATAAATCATTAATAACATGCATAAAGTTTCAATTCATATAGCTGCCAAAACTTAACTAGCTTACATATATATGCAATTTGAATTCAAAATTAGTTTCCTAGATATATTTTGGTCATGAACAAGCCTTGTAAACCTAGGATCAATAATATTGCTTCACAATGCATTAATCAAACAAAACAAAACAAACATTGTTTTATCAAAACTAACCTAAGAAGAAGCTTTTGTCATATTAAAAACATCAAACACACCCCAAAAACAACATCAAACCGTATAATCAAATCATAACAATAAAAACAAAAACATAGCCCTTACTCTTTTAAGCATTCTAAAACCTTATCACCCTATTTGCAAATATAAATTTAGACCAAATGACAACCAAAATCTTCTAAATCGGGCCATATAGACTCCATTTTTAGGTTAGAAAATACACCTTCAAAACCCTAAAACAACTACTGTTTTTTTTGTAAAGTTTTCATTTCATAAACTTAATGCCCTTTCAAAACTGAATAAACGCTTGTGCTAAGCTCATAAACCCTCACAACTAGGTTATTTTCTCAATGTTTCTCTCCTCCCTTTCTCTCTTTTCCCCCTTCCTCTCAGCTCTGATTTTCAGGGGTTATTTAATGGGTTTGACTAAGGTTTTTTGTTAGATTCAATCAAAGATTGATCATGATTATGATTGATCAATCTTGGTGCTATAATCAAAATGAAAGGGCTTTAGACAAAAAAAAAAAAAACAATAGATGGAAGCTCTATACAAGGTTGGTTTTGCAGTGGTGGTTTTGGTTTTGGTGGTTTTGCCAAACTTTGAGACTAATAAATTGTTTTTTGGCCTTCTAATTTTGAAATAAATTTGGTCAACCCTTGATAAGAACCTATTGAGAAAATTTTGAGTTTGAAGATATGAAAAAGTGAGTGGTTTTTCCAAATGGGTGTCATAGTCATGGTTGAATAGGTTGGCCACTTTTGAGGCCTCGTTGGAGCAACTCTGGCATCAACGTTGCCTAAGACCACCTGAAGTTGGTAGAGGATGTGCACACTTTTCATTTGGATCTAACCTTGTTTAATTTGGAGGCTTGTAATTTCACATTTATTCATCAAAAGGTGCCAACTCGACCAACCTAGAATTTAAAAATGTAAGAAAAGTTGATCGGGAATAAGATGTTGGAGACTTCTATGGAAGAATTAGGGTGTAAATGTCTAATTTCATAGGTACGAGGTTATAAAGAGGGTGTTTCTTTGTTTAATGGTGGTGGTTACAGGCCTGAGGTGGTCAGAAACGCCACATTCATTCACCTGAAGATGCCTACTCAACCAGCTAAAATTGCTAAGGAAGAAGATTAATTGTGGGTGAACGACATGTCTTCTAAGTTAAACCCTAGAAATTAGGGTTTTTTAATTTGGGATTCAGCCAATTTTAATTTGTTCCCTCCTTTTCCAATTCCTTTTAATTGCACATGTGATTGTCTCCTAACTTTTAATTGCATGCAATTGCACCTCTACCAAATTTAAATATCAGCCCCAAACTTCAGTACCTTTTACAAACGAGTCCTTGGTTTTTAATTTTCTCAATTCCATCCTTAATTGACCACTAAATCTTTAATTTCTTTTAATTTGGCTCCTGATTTCACCAATTTCTATCCTGAAATTGCATGCCACTTAATTACATGTTGGTCCTTAGTCTTGGAAATCTATAATTAAGTCTTAAATGGCCTCTAAACTTTAATTTCTTTTCATAATTAAGCCCTTTATTTAACCAATTAAATCTTCCAAAGTCTAATTTCAATCCCCAAGCTTCAATTTCTTCTAATTAACATCCATATTGACTTTATAAACTGATTTCTCTTGCAATTAAGTCCTTAATAAAATTAATTAAGTCTTTCAAAATTCTCATTGAGTCCTTACCCATCCAAATTTGTTTTTTTTACCCCAAATAAAAATATTTTCACTAGTGGAGCCTTTTTTCAGTCATAATTGGGTTGCTAATTTTATACATTTTAGTCCTCTAAGTTTTTCATTTGTGATCTTGGTCCTCCATCACCAATCTTGGATAATCTTTTAGACTTTCTTCATTTATGTCCTCTTGTATTTTTTTTTATATAACTTTTTTATGTGTGTTAAAATATAGGTAACAACACCGATGTTGATGAAGATGAAGGGCTCGAACAATTTTAGTTCAACGAAGAAGATGATGATGAACATGAAAATGACAATAAAGATGATGAGAATTCAATTTAAACATGGGATTTGAACTCATTTTTTATATAAAATATTTTAATATAATTAAGATATTTATTGTTTTTCAATATTGCATTATGTTTTGTACATATATCAAGTGTTTATTGTTGAAGAATATGGTTTTAAATGAGTTGTTGTTGTTTTTTAAGAGATGAATGCAGGTGTTGCTGTTTAATTAGATTGGGTATAGATCATTAAAAAAGCTATATCTCCGATGTATTTACTAACAGAACTAATAAATTATAATTTATTACATACATTTGTCAGTGATTTATTTCATCAGTGAGTGTAATATCACCGACGGACATCACCGATAAATATTAAATTGTTGGAGAATTATAGAGAGCTTATGGATAAATCAAAAAATTAATTTTAACAGACAAGTTTTCAATGATAGTGTAATAACTGACGAAACATAAAATAGTTAAAGAGTTATATAGTGTTTAGAAAGAAAATCATGAAATTGGATAACACAGATGGATTCACCGATGGAATATAAAATAGATGGAGAATTACAAAGAGTTTGGAAAAAATTTAGTGTAATTTACTGATGGAAATATAAATAAATAAAAAAACATCAGTGAATTCTGGAGTTTTCTAATAAGATTTCTGAAGATTTTAAATAACTGACAAATTAATCAATAGTTTACTAACGGTTTTTAAAATATTTCATCAGTAAAACTGTCAGTTAATGGGATGACGTGGATATATACTGATAAATAAACCAATAAGATTTTCATAAGTGAATTTAAGCCAGATATATCGAGGTAATCCTTAGCTTTCTCCTTTATTCCCACCATTTCCACCATTCTCTCTTAGTCTCTCCTCTTTCTCTCTCTCTTTGCCAATTTAGTGTCGACGCTTTCTTTCTTGTTTTAGGTGGATGACACTCTCTCTGTTCTTCTTTAATGGCAATGCTCTCTTTGTCCTTCTACCATTCTCTCTTAGTCTGTCCTCCCTCTCCCTGCCAAGGTATGCCTTTTTCTTTTTAGATTTTTAGTATGTGTTTTCTAACATGTTTTCTAATAAAAAATTACTTGTACTTGAAGTTGATAAATGAAAATCACACACAACCACCAATGCAAGGCAATAAAATTAAAGTGTCAAAATTTAGGGAGTTTTAGTCCAATTTAGAGACATTAGTTTCATAATAACCTGAATGCACTGCGTATTTGTTAGATATAATGCTGAGTTCTTTGAGTATGGGTGCATATAGTGCAACTTTTTATCGATTGCATCTTTATAGAGATGTTACAACTAGCAACGTAACAGGCATATGAAAGGTCAAGTTGTGATTTACTTTTTGCAATTTGGCTCATTTTTAAGCCAAATTTGGATGGTTTTATGCCTTTGATCATGTGAATAGTTAATTAGAAAATGATGATTTTTTTTGTCATGTTAATTTATATTATGAATGTCTGCAGAAGTGCACCACTTTGTGGGCAACTTTGTAGTTACAATTTCCTTTATTTATTTATTTTTATCCATAAAGGTAATGACAAATATAATCAATACTTGAAAAATGCTCGATTCAATTCAGGCAGTTGTTTACTTCAATAAGATGTTATGACATATATGCATAGATGTTAGCATGAGAAGTGAAATAGTAATTGTGAAGAGAGAAAAGGTTTGAGAGAGATCAATGAGAGAAACAGACTACCAGAGGGATTCATTTAGGTTTTTAGTATGTTGTACACTAGGTTATGCCTTACAAACTAACCAGTGATCTGTTGCTATTTGAGAGATCTCATCACCACATTATTTCTGGAAAATTGAGTTCTAGAAAGCCATAGCCTTTGGCTTGATTCTTCTTCATTCACCATTGGATCTACTTTATATTTCTTAGGAGGGTTTGCCTAGGTGTCCTCTTTGTTCTGAATGTTAGAGATCGGGTTTGAACAACTCTGGTATTCTCCTCAAAATATTTTAGTTTCAGACATGGCTACTAATTACCTAGGAACCAATCGACTGGTTCACCAAACCTAAATAATCTACTAAAAACATGTAAAATCGCGTTTAATGGCTTCCTATCAATTTAAGACTCCATTAGTATAACACTTACCCTTTAAAAATGATTTTAAAAAAACAAATATCATTAAAGCACTAATTCCTAAACATTTCTCAGTAACCTTAACATGCATACAAAAACTCAATTAAAAAGTATAGATAGAGAACACATAACTTAAATTGATTAAAAAAAAAAGATTTTGATCTTAAATAAAATCTACTCATTTATCTTCTTGTTTCTCTTTTGTTAATGTAGGTTTTAATCTTCTAACAAAATAGAGCATAAATTATTATAGGATTTTATTTTTTTAATTCTCTACATTATTATGTAATTAATAATATTCTCCCTAAGTTATAGTACCCTTAATTAATAAAAGGATTATAATAGAAAACCTAATCAATTAAATTTTTTTTTCTTGCGCTTTCACACTAATTGTCCCTTAATTATTTAAGAACTCTAAAATGAAGCCTAACACAAAAGAACCCGAACACCTCCTCAAAGGATAGGGAGGTTGACTCTTCTATATATATATATAAAAGCTTCGATGGAAACCTATATTTTCTCCATTTCTTTCTATTTTTTATTTTTCATTCATTTACCTTTTTATGCCTTTTATTGTTATTCTATTCTAATTTTAATATATTTTTATTACTATTTATTATTTTAATTTAAAATTTAATAATATGGCCAATATAAGATTTCAAAATGGACATTTGTTAGGCTTTAAAATTAGAAGCACTGAAAAGTAGATAAACCCAAATAGAAAACAAATAAAGTGTAATATATTTATGTACACTTGGCAACTACATCAACTTGTCAATGTAATGACTACGACAACATGTATTTGATGAAATTTAACATCAATTTTTTATTAAAAAAAATTAAAAGTCCACACACTTAAATAAAAAAGTAAAAAATCTTACATTAAAATATAAAAAAAATAAAAAATCTCGCATTTAAAATATAATTAAATCATATTTAAATATATTTTTTCTGAACGTACTAAAATAATGCAATGGGTGTGTTCTTGATATTTTCTAGAAAAGTAATTTAATTTAGGAAGATGCGCAGTCTAATTTAAAAATATTATTAACCATCCAAATATTATTAATAATGTTTTTATGTTGTCTTTTCTATTTATTTTTTTTAAGCTGCAGGAGTGTGTTGTACACATTCTAGCAAGTGAGTGGCGCCCATATCATTAAAAAGACACGTGAAACGCCTCCTGAAGGCCAAATCTGGTTATTTGCTATCTAGATAGATGTGCAGACATGTCCTCTTCCACATGGTGCTGCACATGTAGAGATATCATGATTGGATTGCCTCTGATGATCAATTATTTGTGTTTTTTCTTTCTTTTCTTTCTCCTAATAACTAAAGTGCACAATTGTCCTCTGTTTATTTGTTATATGCTTGGATATGAAAAACACGTTACACCCAAGCTACTTGGATCTAGCAACTATGTTTGGTGTCAAACCCGAGCGCGGGCTGATAACCATGTTTGGTGTCAAATCCAGACACGGGTCTTGCATGGTTGCTAGAACCAGACACGGTTTTGCCAAAGTTTCAAGACCCAGGCACGGGTCTGGCTTGGCTGTCAGACCCAAAACACTTATAATATTCTCTATACTTTTAATATTTTTTTATATTTAAAAAATATATTATTTATTCATTAAGAAACAGAGTAATATAAAAAATATTAAAACAATTAATTTTAAACAAGTATTTTTAAATTTTAAACAAACAGTATTTTAACCGCAGTATTACAACCACGTGCAAAGTGGGCTCAAATTCTAGAAACAAGCAGTTAGGTTAGTCCAGCACAATCTCATAGGATATAAACAAAGTCAAGCCTCCAAATCTGACTCCAAAGAGATAAAGAAGAAAACAAGGACCCAAAATTTGTAGAATTGGAGGCAGTTTGGGGTTGATGGTTCTCATGGACAAAGCAAGGATCCAAGTTCAACCGAAGTTGACAAAATTGCAAGCCATGAAGACTTGGGATTGGGGCTTTTTAACCCTTGACTTGAGATGTTTTAAAGCAAAAACAAGGGGTGTTCAGTAAAAAAGCTAACTAAGTTATTGCGCAAAAACATGGCATCCAAACCATCAAGTCTTGGAAGCTCCCTTCTTGTGCCCTGTGTTCAAGAATTGGCCAAGGATCCTTTGGTCGCTGTTCCACCAAGATACATCCGTTATGACCAAGAACATCCCATCATTGCTAGTCATGATCCGGTATCTGAGGTTCCAGTTATTGATATGCAGAGATTACTTGATCAAGAAACGATGGATTCTGAATTGGGCCGCCTCCATTTCGCTTGCAAAACATGGGGTTTCTTCCAGGTACATCTTGTATACCCACTTTCATTTCTTGGGTTTTTTTTTTCTTTATCGAAATTTAACCGAAGTCGTGAAAATTGTCGTAGTTTTTATGAATGGACAAACTTTCTTTCGAGTTATTAGAGAAAGAAGCAAGAACAGGAAGAATATTTGGACACGTGAAGTTATAATTGAAACCGGGATTCTTATCAACTTACATATTCCGTTGTGAATTCTTTATGAACAATTTCACTCTCTGTTTTGTGGTTATAGCCAGAGAGACATGACATAGCAAGATAATCAGAAACAGGGGGCGGGTTCACTGAAAAAGAGCAATGGAAAAAGAACAATTCGGCTAAGCCTAGAATTGAACTTAATCGGGATCCTAATTGGGTACCCCATGAGGTCACCCTCTTATCATTATGGGCTGCGGCCTTATATTTTTAGGACCTTCATCCCACTATACCCGAAAGGATATGATAAAGAAGAAGAATAACAATCAAGTTTTATTGTGTTGAATGTAATGAAGTTTTAGAAATTTGTATGAATTGCTAAAATTTTGAGTCCTCAGGGAGATTATTAAGAAACTCAAGTGGTATAGTTAATGGCTCTTAGAAATACTGACATAATTAGTACTTAAACAGAAAACACTTTGTGATTTTGGCTTGTTATGCAGGCTGTGACATGTTCATGTGTATGTGAACAACATAGATCATATATTGTTTGGTTTTCTTTATTTGGCATTTTGCGAGATGACTACCTTAGCAGATTGTTCCCCTATAATTCGTTATAAAAGAAGGCTAAATGCCAAGATTTTCCTTATTTTTGCTTAACCATGAACCTTTGGATCGTCAAGGCTACCTGGTTTGACTAATGTTTTCTATCTAGCATTAATTTTTATCCTTTCCATTTTTTTCTACTTAGTTTGATCAGTTAGTTGTTGATCGTCATGAAGAGATCTGTCTTATCAGAGCTGACAAAATAGGATGGAGTTTAACTGATATATGAGAGATATATTGATAAATGACACTAAGTTTGTGATGATGATGCATTTAATCGGATGTGATTTATGCTTTTAATTAGTTTCTGTCTCTGATTTAGTTTTTCTCAAAAGTGGCATGAATGCTAGAAAAATTAGAGCTATCCGGTTACGTAGTTCAACAAAGGTTTTCTAACTAACATAAACTGCTATACAATTGCATTTTCTTTTTTCAGTTGATAAACCATTGTGTAAGCTCTTCGTTGTTAGACAAAATGAAGACACAACTTCAGGATTTCTTCAACCTCCCAATGGAGGAAAAGAAAAGGTTCTGGCAGTATCCAGGAGAAATAGAGGGTTTTGGACAAGCTTTTGTTGTATCTGAGGAGCAAAAGCTTGATTGGGGCGATCTGTTCTTCATGGTCACCCAGCCAGCTAATTTAAGAAAGCCTCACCTATTCCCAAAACTCCCTCTTCCTTTCAGGTCACATCTCTTGTTCATAGTTTATGCTTGTAATTTTTGTAAGTGGTTGCAGTAGCATTTCAGTTAATTCAGCATGTTTCTGAGGTAACCTTCGATCTATGCAGAGACACCTTGGAGAGCTACTCCTTGGAAGTGAAAAATCTAGCGTCTGCTATTCTTGAACAGATGGGAAAAGCTTTAAACATTAAAGCTGAAGAAATGAGAGAGTTCACAGAGGGCATAAGACAATCAATGAGGATGAACTATTATCCGCAGTGTCCTCAACCAGAGCAAGTTATTGGCCTTACACCTCATTCTGATGCCACCGGTCTCACAATTCTCCTACAAGTTAATGAAGTGGAAGGTCTGCAGTTAAGGAAGGATGGGAAGTGGGTTCCCATAAAGCCACTCCCAAATGCTTTGGTTGTCAATGTTGGAGACATTTTGGAGGTAACAGATGTTTTACAATTTAAGAAAAGAACTTAACTGCAAATTCCAAGTAATAAACATTCAGTCAGTGGTCCATTGCTCTTGTCATTAGGAGAAGTTGATGTAGCTTAACTTACAGGTGGTAATTAACTGGCGTTGACATTAG
>Ga0325405_1006826_pt1 | contig 11515 bp, 6 predicted proteins | sample PopdelMetagenome_21_FD_205663 | JGI IMG/M metagenome (GOLD analysis project Ga0325405, IMG submission 205663) | Populus deltoides microbial communities from Bellville, Georgia, United States - Xylem-Control-R2 | ecosystem: Host-associated > Plants > Phyllosphere > Stem > Wood/Secondary xylem...
AAATATTTTTTTATTTAATGTTTTTTTGGTAAAGATATACTAATAAAAAATTGGTTCATCAGTAGCCCCCTAGTCTTTGCAATATAATAATATGTAAAGACGTTAATTAATCTCTCAGTTTTGCTCGTATAAAAAGGGGCTAAGTCGGGAAAATGTAGAGAACTATGCATCTGGACTGAAAAAATTCCTTCGTATACAAAAGAATAAGAATATGCACTTAAACAATTCTTATAGGAGTTTCTAAAGGTCGTTTTCCCTAAAGTAGCCACTATATCTGATACAGTTCAGCCTTGTGATACGACCCAAGTAAGGTCAGATTCGGATTTTATGCCAAAATCTGAATCTAACCTTACTTGGGTCGTATCATAAGGCTGAACTGTATCAATATCGCTATGTAGACTGTCAAATCTTTAAATGTATAAAATCTCATTGAATCCCCTGATTTTGGTAGTTTTGTTAGACTTATTTCAAATTTTTTCCTTTATATTTTTAGATTTTTGCTTTGATTCCTAGTTAAGATTGAAATTTTGGCCTGTTTAACATTTTGTACACCTCATAAGGAGACTTTATTATCATTACTTTAAGAATAAACTAGCAAATTTAGGCTTCAGATCTAGAGCCCCTTTCTCTTATAAAATTTATGTGTTCTTTGTTTGTTGTTATCTTTAGCTTTCGCCTGCATCACTTTGTCATTTATTCTAGTTTGTTTTCTATAAAGTTATTTCAATCTCATGACTCAGGTCAAGGGTTTTGAGAGTTAACCTAAATGGATTTAGGTCGTTTTAATGTCCTTTTTTAGATTGATTTTTTTTTTTAATTTTATCATTCAACAATGATTTTATTGGGAATTAGGCTTATAATTTGTTCGATTTTCTATCTATGGGTTATCTTAGTTTAATGACCCGATTTGCAGACTTGGCAGGTTAACCCAGGTTGAATCGAGTTGTTTTTTTATTTACTTTATGTGAGATTATTTTGGTCTCACGGCCTGAGTGATGGATTTGGTGGGTTAAGCTAGATTGACTTGGATTGTTTTTTTTGTTTTTTTAATTTATCCTTCATGTCATAACCTAATTTTTTATCCCTTATTTTTCTAAATATTTTCAAAATACAAAAAAATATTTTCTTGATGTATTTGTGTCATTTTCAGCATTTTCAGGGTCTTTTCAAAAGAATTAAAAATTAAAAATTTTGTTTTCAGCACATGCAGCTATTAATGCACACATTTCAAAATCACTGATTAATTTTTCTCGTTGAATCGACATTGATGTTGCTTTTTTCAAAATACATAAAAATAAAAGAAATATAATAAATAGGCAAAGGGACCAAAAGTGAAAAGAAAGAAAATGAGGGATAAAAAAAAATAGGTTGTTTGGGGACCAAGCAATTGAGGGAAAAAAGATAAAGATTTTATTTCCTATAAAATGGTGAAGGAATCTCACATAGGGGGTGCATAAAAAAAAGCCAAAAAACATTTTGGCCTGAGCTACCAAAAAAGCTAAACCATTGACTAGCCAAAGAAAACAAAAACCAAAGAACCAAATCTCTCCCTCATTCCATTACTTTGAAAAGAAAAAAAACACATGAATAAAAATATCAAAGTCCTTCCTCTCTTCACCCTTCATTTTTCCATAAGCACTGGCCACACCTTCCACCTGTAAGTCAGCCACCATCCATGAACCACCACTACCCAAGACAACCCCCTCCTCTCTTCCCACGGCTGTCAACCTCCCACCGGCAGTCAGCCATAGAACCAACTTTCATGCCAACCTTTCTCCTCTTCACCACAACTCACAACCATCAAGAGTAGCCCTTTTATTGTGCAAATATCCACCTTACAGTATCCTTATCTCATCCATCCACCCGAAGCCACCACAAATCGATTTACCAACACCGTGACAAGCCCCTGTGTCTAGCCTTTTCCCCGCATTTGACATTACCGCTAGAAAAACACCATCACCATCAGCCACATTCCTCCACTAGCAAACACTAGCTCCTCTACATCACAACAACCCTTCTAGCAGCCGATCCAACAATGCCAACTCTAGCAGCATCACCACTGTGTGTACCACCACCAATAACTTCTCCTCTCTTATCCAAGCCATCTACGATTCTATCTCTTGAATGACCAACATCTCTCTTTCTTTACTGTTGCGAGATCACGGTCGCATAAATTAATTACCCTAGCTTAAAACACAACACACAAGATAGTATAAAGCAAACAAGGGGTCGATCCCATGAGAAAGGTTCAAGTTAAATTTTTATGTTGTATGATATGCAACTAGGGGGGTTGTGAAGTTATCTAGGCTAAAGCAAAAGAAAACATAAAACTATCAAGTGAAATTAAATAAAATTAGAAAATTATCAAGAGAATAAACGTTGGTCACAAGTAAACGTCCACCTACAGAAATCAGAACTGATCATGGAAACAAAACATCAATTTATATTCTAAATATTTATCTCTTCTTAACATTGGTTAGTTCACGGATCCGCTGTATAACTTACCCTAACCATCAAACAACCACAGTGTCCACACTAGTAATTTAATTTAATAACAGCCTTAAGAACTATATAAGTTGATTAATCAAGAAAACATAACTATTTGCAGTCTATGTTTGATTTGATTGAATATTCTTCCTAAGATTAATAATGTAGAACCGCTACAATTATTAAAGTTAGTTGTTTCACAAGTTCATATACCACAACTCCAGTTTTGATATCAAACTTAGTAATAGATTGTCTACAATAATAACTTAGAGCCCGTTCTATCAATTAAAATAAACAATCATAGGAAAAATAAGCATAGGAGAACAAATATATTCATCATATAAACTGAAAAGAAAAGGTAAAATAAATCTCACTGTTCTTAAAATCTAAAGGTTTTTGTTTCCTTGCAACCAAGAAAAAGAGTTTAGCTTTGCATGTCTATTAAACAACTAACCAAAAAGAAAGAAGAACGCATGAATACCGGTTTGTGGGAGAAAGGGTTTGTGTTCCTCTCTTCTAGCTATCCCCCTCCTTTCTCTTCTCTCATTCTTTTTATATTCTAGGAAACCTTAGTCTCTATTTTACAAAATAGTGCTCCCTTAAGTAGACAGTTTAAATTTAAGTACTTCAATAACTATTTTTCTAAAAACAGAGAAATAGCCTTGCATGAAATCTTCAAGTTTTGACTTAAAGGAGCTAGATTGCTGAAATAAAAACTTGGATGTTGGTTTGGATGCTTTGGGATGTAATTTGGACTTGTTTCTTCACAAAACCTGTTTGCTGACATAATTCATTTGTCATCTTAGAAAAATCATATCTCCCTTATATGAGATCTTTTTTTGGTGATACTTGGTACGTGCATAGGTCTTTGAATTAGGAATCCAAAAAAATTGAGTTTGCATCAAATGGAATTTTGTAGCTCAAGATATTTAAGTCAGAATGGCCAAAGGTCAACGTTGAGAAATTGCAAGATTTGACTTTGAAGGCTGCGATTTCCATGCTCTTCTTTATTTTATTTTCTTGCCATAGATGTACAGAAAGGTATGAATGCTAGCTTTTTAATTCCACTGGAATCACTTCATTTCAACCTCCAGAGCTTACGTTCTGCACAAAACATCGATTGAAGATCAAATCTGCCAATTACCTCCAATTTACTCCTTTTTACATCTTTCATCCAAAAATACCTTCAAAACATAAAACAAAGAATATCAAGGTATTATATATATATATATAAAACATAGGCAAAATACTAGTTAAATGTGGGTGAAACTATTGAATAATATGGTTGCATCATTCACCATGCCAGCTACCTGTAAAAGAGATGAAAAAAGTGAAACTAAATATCAGATCTGTAAAAAAACATAATATAATGAATTGCTTTTTATGGATTTTTCTTGGTTTTGCAGATAGAAGTATCCTTCACCACTAGTGCAAGCAAAAAAAGAAAGAGGTGTTCCTGATCCACCTACTTTTTATCTTCATGCATTTTAATTTTGAGAATAAACTCAATTTTAGGTTAGGTGGGGAGTAGCGATGTGCCTCATGACTTTTAGTTAGGGTTCAGATTTGTGAAACATTCAACTATGAGTTGAATGTTTAATTGGTAATAGTAGTCATACTATGCCCCAATCATTTCTTGTAAATCCCTTTACTGCCAAATAAAAGGTGTTCATTGGGCAAATTGTAGACCATTTTGAGACTAAGTAGTAAGCATACCCCTCATGTAATGTCTAGAACCTGCCCTTAAGATATGAATTCCCTAATAATTCATTTTGCATCAAGGTAGACTTGATCAACGTTCCTAAACTCTACATGATTTTCTGAGCTAAGACCATGAGTTTTTTTTAATACAGACAAGACTCTTAGATGATGTAACTAGCTAGGGGGAATTGCCCAATGAAACAATCTGGAAAATTACTGCATATAAGAACTATTTTATATTTTTTAATGAAATGGACTTAGACCCACCTTTTTGTTTTATACTCTCTAATGTATATGAGATTTAACAAAGATGAGGACTTAGGAAAGATCTTTTCATATTAATTAGACTATGGATTTGTGCTAGTATTTAACAAATAAGTCATGGATTAGCCTTTCGAACAAGTTAATCCATATTCGATGTATGTGAACATACATTTGCATCCATAATCATACATGCATTCATGCTTTGAGGTTTAAATGTCACGTGAGCATATGATAGGTTGAAATATAAGTCCCCAAAAAGCTCTAATCCTCAAAGTTTACAACATTTGATTATGACAAAGAAGTATGAAAGATGAAGAACGCGCTCACCATGATGCCCATTTCCAAGAAGAGTTAGATTCTTTGAAGGTTAGCATGATCTGCATCACTAGCATGCTCGAGCAAACATTCAAGAATGTCTCTAATGACGGGCCATCCAATCGGTTTATGACTTTTACAGCAATTCAGCCTGAAGAAATAATGGGTGGATAGAGTCAGAAACTCTAGTGTAATACAACATTTGTCCAATCAACAATACCTGTACCATCCCTATCACGGCGTGCACGTCATTGAACAATGGGTCTACCTCTTAAGTGATGGTGAAAAAGGGTAAGTGACTAGTTGTACAATGGGAAGACGCATCACCCCCAATGCACCATACCTAATATAAATTGCATTATTATTTAATTGTTATTCTAAGTCGCATTTATGTCCATTTGTTTTGCTTAAGGTTTAAGGTAAATCTCCCTTCGTGAGGAAGTCTTTACTGTATCGGGTTAAATCTTAATCGTTCTAAGGACTAGACCTATTTATTTCTTGGATATAGCTAAGTCCTAGCATTCTGAATAACAAAATAATTGTTATGGGGTTTTTTTAGGTATTTTGGTTAAACACTAATGGATAGTCATAAACTGGTTACGATATCTATTTTTTTATTTTTTTTAAATGATAAAAATATGATTTTATCTTTTAAAAAATACACATGAAAAACCTTTAGGATTTGACCATATGCACAAAGACAAAATATATTTTTTGTGTTTTTGGAAAGAGGAACTTAATTTATTTTTTTTAATTTTTTTTAAAGAAATGTTTTGGAGAAAACCTGGTATTTTTAATATCGGGTCTGTATCTTCGGTGTAAGTCTACAACCTGATATTATGCAAAATATTTGAAAAAATATGCAAGGGGCCCACAAATATTTTAAAATGCCCTTTGGAATTTGAAATCTTATTTCCTTTTTTAAAAAAATATTTTTTTAATATGTGAATATTATTATATTATTTATTTATTAAATGGGCTAGACCTGGTTAGATCGGGTTAGGCCGACTAACAACCCAATAGACCTTTTTTCTTTTACTAGGTTGTGCTGAAACAGGTCTATCCCAAAACCACATGGTCTCTAGCCTTGCCTAGCGACCATGTTAATTAAGTTGTTTTTTGTTGTTCTACATGCAATAGTTGGTCTTGTGGCAAAGGAGAAGAGTTTTACCTGGAGTAAGGGGTCGTGGCTAGTGGTCCTACTGGAGGTGACATTAGAGGTGGAGAAGTCGACGACTGGTGTTGGTTACTTGAGGTAGTGCTGGTGGAAGAAAGGTTTACGATAGAAAGGAAAACATTTGCAGTGGTTATTCCTTACATGGAGGTGGTCGACTGATGGAGAAGCCGGTAGCTTGTGGTGGAGCTATCGGTGGAGAAGCCAGTAGCAAGGTGGTTGGTGGCTATAGAAGCCAAGGTCGTGGTGGCAGAGAAGGAGAAAGACAATAATGGCAGAAAAAGTAGGGGGAAATCTGGTTTTTCTCCTAGTTTGGCCTTTAATTTCTTCCCTCTCAATGCATGGAATCCACCCCTATTTATAGAGACTAAAAGAGAGATTTGGCCTGGAAGGATCTCAACCGTTGGCTCAAAGTGGGTATCATGAACTGTCAAATTTTGACAGTTAAAGGCTACCTGAGTTGGTCTCTTTGGAGTGACGGTTGTGATGTCAATCAATCAGAAAGAACTATATTGGGGTATAGTCATATGTCAGGTCATCATGGTGGCGTATATTTTGTCAAATTTAGTAAAGAGATGAAGTATTAAATGTACCTGAAAAGTAGCCACCCGAGCAGCTTTTTCGGACAAAAAGAAAAGAACGATGAACAGTAACCGTCATCTGGTTATCTTTTTTTTTGTACTATTTTCAAAACAACATTGTTTTTGGCTTTAGGGTTTTAATTAAGAAATTTTGTCAAAGTTCAATTTAGTCTTCTGTCTTTTGATTCCTTTCAATAGCATCTCTGATTGGCCTGGAACTTTTAATTTTATGTAATTATGACCATGCCAAACTTCAACATCAACCTCGAATTTTAACACATTTGTTCTTTTTGGTCCTTGATTTTCGATTTATGCCAATTGACCATTAAATTTTCATTTCTTTTCTTTTTCATCATTGATTTTGATCAATTTAGTCCCTAGAGTTCGATGACTTTTTCATTTTGGTATTTGGCTGTGAACTTCTTCAACTTAACTTCTAATTGACCCTTAAACTTTTATTTATTTGCAATTTTATCACTAATTTCAACCAATTAACTTGGAAAAAATTAAGTGTGGTTCTCTAAAATTTCAATATTCTCAATTAAGTCTAAATTGGGTTCCTAAACATAATTTTTCACCAATAAAATCCCTAATAAAATTAATTTGACCCATTTAAAGTATAATTAAGTCCTTACAGTTAATTAAATCCTTTAATTTGACCCAAATTAATTGTTAAACATAATTAAACTTTTAATTTAGTGCACAATTAAATCAAATTAACTTATTAAAAATTTAATTATGTCTCAAGGCTTAATTTTTATGCGGATTGTCCAATAATCATTTAATTTGACTTTGAATTTGCATTATCTCTCTAGTTTTTGGTACAATGGGATACAATTAGGCTCTAAATTCATCCAAAATTGCAACTTAATCTTCCTCTATATTTGAAATGCTCCTAGCTTATTTTTGTCAAAATGTTAGTCTTCTTGCTATTATTATTTATTTTAAAAGAAAAAAGGTAAATTTTAGGAAATAACCTAAAAATAGGTTAGGATAGGACCCAACAATTATGGATGCATTCACCAATGAATCCCACAAGACAAAATCCTCTAAGGACATTGATCATGATAAAATAGCAGCGTTAGAAGCCAGGGTAAGGGCTATCAAAGAAGTGGACTTCTATGATCATGTTCCGACCATTAATATGTGTCTAATCTTGAATATGATTGTACCAAAGAAGTTCCAATCAACCCGTGACTTTTGCAACAATTAAGCCTGAAGAAAAAATGAGTGGACAAAGTTAGATACCCTAGTGTAATACAATATTTGTGCAATCAACAATACTTGCATCGGCTCCAACAATTGTGGATGCATTCTCCAATGGATTCCATAAGATAAAATCCTTTAACAACATTGATCATGATAAAATAGAAATGTTAGAATCCAGGGTAAGGGCTACCTAAGAATGGACTTGTATGATCATGACAAAGTCATCGAGATGTGTCTAGTTCTGAATGTGATTGCACCAAAGAAGTTCTGTGTACCTGAGTTCATAAAGTACACCATAACTCATTGCCCTGCCACTTACCTCATCTCTTATTGCAACAAGATGGTAGAAGTTGTGCTTGATAAAAAAATGTTAATACATTCTTTCATGATAGCTCGAGTAAAACAACTCTAAGTTGGTATATAAGGGTAGGCGACACTAAGATTCAAAGATGTGAAGATCTTATAGATGCTATCATCAAGTAGTATAAGTACAACGTAGACGTTCTTCCAAACAGATCTAACATGTAAGATATGGAAATGGGTGATGTATCTGGAAATACGCTCAGAGATTGTTTAGGGTAGCTACTTAGGTGGATCCTTCAACACTGAAAAAAAAATGACCAACCTATCTACCAACACTTTTAAGATGCCCTGCTTTGAGTTTCTGATAGGAAATACAACTCGGCACTTTACTGACATAGTGTTTGTGGCTAAAAGGATTGAACAAGCTATCAATCAGATCCTCTATATCATGGGTTGCTTAAATGCTACTGTCAAAGATTGTCATCCTTTTACCACTTAAATAGATGTACCAACATCTCCTGAACACCGGACATATTACCCTAATCCTATCAGATCCCATTAAACCATCATTCCCTAAATGAACATCATGATGAGATTCGTGGCCATTCAATAAAAAACTACAAAAATTTCAGATATCAAGTTTGAAAGTTGGTAAGTTTTTGGCAAGTTAAGTTTGTGAAGGTCATCTACCATATTGTCACTAGATCATCATGAGCATAACAAGTGATGTTAAACGACACAAACGTTTCCAGGGAATTTGACCCAGGAAAAAGTGTGGTATGTGTCAAATATTCTGCATTTTGGTTTTAGGATTACGTCACATCTTTTAATGAAACTTGTCTTTTCAACCTCTTTGTTGTTTTGAAATCAAAAAAAAATTTATGGAACTAATAATTTGGCATTATATTGTTGTTTAAGATTGGATAAATATAACGGTAGAAATGATAGAACCCCAAGGTGTATCATACAAGATGCTACAAGACAATCCCCACCCTTCGAAAACTCATAAATTTTACTTTTATAACCAATCATATGGCTCTATTCAAAATACTTTGACCACATCAGTTTTATAAAAAAAATATCCATTTGCCAAAATAATCCTGAAAAATTAAACTTGCTTTTTTATTTCAAAAATAATTATATGTTTGCTTAAAACAATGTTTAAACACCTTTATAAGGTGGAAAACAAATCGTTCAAGCAATTTTCATTTTGAAGTGACCAAATAATTTTGAACCAAGACACAAAAAATGAAAAATACACAAACATACCCTATCTCTTGGGCTATATTTTAGTTGTATGTATATTCGCATGTAGTTCAATTTACAAGTTATTAATTCAAAAAAATATAAGTCTTTATGTAATGTTTCAAACAATTATATTGAATAAGGATAAAATTTATCAATTATAACCATTTGTGCTTGAAATGATGAAAAACCATCTTTGTTATCCATTCACATTCTAAAATAAATCCCTCGTGATCCATGTTTGAGCCTAATTAAGTTTTTCTTCGATAAAAATTTTGACTAGGATTACACCCCATACTAGAAGGCAAATGGAAATTCCAAATTCAAAGTCAATCCTAAATGGGATCACACCCTGCACTGGGAGGGAAGAAGAAATTTAAGGATCAAAGACCAATGAGATGCTGTGAAAAATTCAAAGAGTCTGAAAAATCTAAATATTGAGGGTCATGCCCAAACAAAAAATAAAAATGACCAAGTCAAAGTCAAAACAAATGATGATGCCCCACCAATGTAATCAAAAAAGGGCAAATCAAAGACATAGTGGAAGTGATCTTAAGTTTTTGGAACCTTGAAACACTCTTTGAGCCTACAAATCCTTTTCTTTCATACCCAAGAATCATAGCCTCATTTAGTGTATGTAAAAGTCTTTTCTAATCAAGCAAGAAACCAAGCTGAACCAATAAATGACATTCTTAAAATGCAAAGAACTTTTTCACAAAAATCATGACATTGCAAACAGAACTACTCATCATTATTCATTCTGAAAAAATAAGAGCTGAAAAAAAAGGACAAATTTTCCTCAACAAAAACCTTGAGTTTGTGCTCAAGTCTCTTGCTTTGAACCCATAAAAATAGAAGGTAACCTAATCATATACCTTTACCAAACCAAATCATTTATTTCCTAAAGAGAGATCAAAGCCCCTGAGAATTATAAAAAAATTCAAAACAAAATTGTTTTAAGCATTCATCGAGTAAATTACTATTTTTAAAATGAAAAGATTCATCTAATTCATGGATAACTAAACTTTGAGCTAACACTTATTTCTCAACCATTACCTTATGAATTCTCAACCTAAAAACACACAAAAGATTCATCTTAGTTATGAATGACTTGTCATGGGGTTACAATCAAAGACAAAACTTTTGAAATTACATCTCATGATTTATTTGCAATAATTAGACTTAAATGAGTGTGATCCTTTAAATTTACAAGTTGATTCCAAAATAAGAAAGTGACTTTCAAACAAAAGAAGTCATTGACTGAGTTTGCAAAGTCCTTGACAAAATGAAAATGACACTTTTTTGAAAAGTTGAGCAACCAGGTGGCAATGTACCCTAAGAGGGATAATATACAATATCCAGATCAGCTGAGGCAAATAAGTATATAATCAAATGGATTCAGTGAAATCCATCAAAGTTGTACATGGTATCTGACGATGACAAATGCCTCTTAATGATATGTGAAAGAATTAACATAACCATATCAGCTAAAGGCAATGTGCTCAAAAGGTCTATGATAATGAATTACTTTATGAGCTCCATCAACAGTTGAAAGTAATGCTATACTTGGGGGGCATATTTGTAACATCCCCTATTTCGAGATAAAAACAACAATCTCATGTCAATAAAAAAAACATAGTCAATTTTTTTTCTATATCTATTCATGGTGTTTGTATTAAAGTTTACCAAAATTTCGACGGAGTCTCCCCTATACCGTGACGTCCCAAGTTAACAACATTTAACCTGTTTACACTTCTAATAACCTGTATCTCCTAACTCAATCCCGACTCAATCATCCTAGGTCTCAATCCCACAAACATCATCATACATATCAAGCATAATATTTATGATATACATTATATAACAATTATCATTATGGATGGATAAAAATATAAATACGCATACATGGAACGTGGTTATATGAACTACAGAGTTAAGTTCATTTAATCAAATTAAGTTATACAAACATTTTCATGTTTACAAAATACAAGGGTATACTCCCTAGAACCTAGATTACAAGAAGTGAACATAAGCTAGGATCTACTCTTGTCGTGTATGCAATGGTCTTGAAACAAGATACATATTATTGAAATATGAATATCACAATAAATATAACACAAATATCTAACAATTTAAAAAGAGCAACATGCATTCATATTTTGTTCACTTCTCCCTTCTGGCTTTCATTAGAATCTCTTTCTTGTTCAACTACTAAAAATCATTTCCCATCCCATTA
>Ga0325405_1006831_pt1 | contig 11508 bp, 8 predicted proteins | sample PopdelMetagenome_21_FD_205663 | JGI IMG/M metagenome (GOLD analysis project Ga0325405, IMG submission 205663) | Populus deltoides microbial communities from Bellville, Georgia, United States - Xylem-Control-R2 | ecosystem: Host-associated > Plants > Phyllosphere > Stem > Wood/Secondary xylem...
AATTAATTTGATTGCTACAACTCTCATCTTGATTTATTAGGGAAGAATAAAATATGTTAAATTGTTAAGCTTTTGAATGTTTGCTTAGAATAAATGCATAAATTTTATTCCTAGACTGCTGTCAAATTAATGAATGAAAATTGCTTTTAATATTACATTCGCTTGATGGTAAGAAATTGATTAGAGAGCTTTTTCTAATTAATATACTTGTAATCTTATCGATTTCCCTTAGTTTTAAGGGATATCAAATTTATTTGCTTGATGTGAAATAATATTTATTTTATTTCGATAATCAACAAAATTATAGGAATATGAATGTGTGGATCTTTGAACTGATTTAATGACATATCAATTTATTATTTTTAAAATTATTTTTTTTTGAATTTTTTTCATCCAAATCCTCCATTCTTTCTTTCAGTATATTATAGGAAAATTAAACGAAATTTTTCTTGGGTTCGACCTGATTTTCATGACCATGCTAGAAATTTATTTTGTTTATGATAGTTAAATCAGAATTATATTTTGATGATTCTAAGGATCCACCAACTATATATTGGAATATATCATAAGGAGATCATACAATAGATAAATACACAGAAAGCAAGCTTTACGTGAAAATCAATACATGGTAAATTTCGACTTGGTCTTTTCGAATACTTGTTCTGCGATAACAGCGCCACTACCGTCGGCTTTCTTGATCTCCAAGTGAGCCTTCTGATAGAACCCAGTACCTCTTAATGCATCAGCAATGAAATCATCAAACCCAATTGCAATAGCTGCTTCAGCTTCAGCTCCGTAAACCAACCTCTGTTGCAGAAAATGCAAGAACACAAACGTGTTAGAAACTTGGAAAACTTGAAGCATTAAATATCACGTGAAAATGAGAATTTGAGCTACTAGACCTTGAGTCTTGAGAGATGGATGGCGCCGAAGCACATTGGACAAGGCTCGCAGGACGCATATATTTCGCAATCCGAGAGCTCAATTCGGTTCAGCTTCTTACATGCCTGCAAGATAAATTTATTCATGCATTGTATAGCAGGAATTACCAAAATAAGTTAGCAATTTGCACATCAACACACACGACACAACACTACTGCAGATAAAATCAAGGGAATATGATAATTTCAACTCTTAACCTCTCTAATAACAGTAACTTCGGCGTGTGCAGTGGGATCAGTGTTTTTCAAAACCATGTTGTGACAGCTCATGACTACTTCATCATTTCGAACAACGACAGCACCGAATGGACCTCCGTCACCACATTCGACGCCTTTATAAGCTTCTTCAACTGCTCTACTTAAGAATTTATGGTCTCTATCCTGAACAGCTGGTTGATTAATCAACAAAAACTTTCATATTCAATAACTATCAAGAGACAGATACATGATGGTCTTGAAACCCAAGAGTCCTCCTTAACAGGGAAAACAGCAAGGGAAAAAGACAAGCAGAGAGTGGGGACTGGGAGCCACGATGCATTAACACAAACAAGGACAGAGACAAATTTTCTCAGTGTTCACAATAATGAAAACGATCAAATTGATTGGGGAAATAAGAAATGGAAATGCATAAATTGACATGTTCCTCATGAAAGTACATACAATTTGATCAACCAACTGCTGGCGATGCTAATTTATCGTTAAAATGTCCAAACATGTTAGAAAAAAAAAATGGAGCAAGATACTCAATTGACATTTACCTTCTTGATAACCAGCAAAAGAAGATGCCACAGAAATAGTTTGGTCTTCAGCTTCCATCACTATTGAAAAGCAAGAGGGTAAAACAAAACAAAAATGTTACCACTGATCTATAATTGATGAAAATGACATATAATTATCTAAGATTTCTTAAATACATGATGACTTTAACTAACTTGTAGAATCCAAACATATCTGTTTTAAACAAATTGTCCAAACCAGTGATCTAAAGCATTCAATCATACTAGCATTCACTTAGCCCATTTTACGAGACAGTCATGGTAAAGATTAAAGACCAGCTCTAAAGTTTGAATAAATGGTATAATTCTTAGATATACAATCAGTTACTGCTTTCTCAGAAATGAACCCATCCATTATCTTTGCTAGTTTAAACATCACAAGACATGAAAATGTTTCTCAAAGACAGGCCGAAAGGACTATTGTTGCTATCATTATACGTCTATATAACAAGCCTCAAATTCTACAAATCAATCTGTAGAAACACAGAAAAAAGAAAGCTCACTCTGTAAATGTCCAAAACAGGACATATAGCTGAAATTCTTGGAAAGTCTGCCATTTTAAGACATCCAGATATCTTTTCAATATATTAAAGATTAAAATTCCAACATTACACAGCCAAAATGTTAAAGGGAAGAACTTTAACTCTTCGTTTCCTAATTAAAAAAAAAAGAAAGGAAAAAAAAACAAATAAATTAAACAAAACAAAAATCTAAATTCATGGCAGCCAAAAAAAGTTCAAGCTTTAATTCCAAATATACCAAATTACCAACCATAAACATAGAACCAAAAGAAAATACAAGAAAATAACCAAACTCAGAATCCCATTAAAAGAAAACAACAAAACTTTCAAAACATAAAGCATGTAAGCACAACGCGAGCCAGCTTAAACCATGACAAAAAACATCGATGCAAAAAAACACCTTCAAAACAAAAACCCTTCATTGTAATTCAAGAAACTACAAAAGAAAAGTTGATTACCATTACCATCCTCCATGATGAAAGAAAGTAAAAAAAAGAAAATGGGGTTAATAAGGAATGGTGTGGAAAAGAGTAGATAAAGAGAAGGAAAGAGGAGTGCAAGAGGATGATATAAACTAGTCCACCAATTCACTATATTTATGGTCTCACTTCCAAACAGGAAGGGCGAGAGAGAGAGAGAGAGAGAGGGAAAAGAAAAGGAAAAGGAAAAGGAAAAGTACACGTGAAATTGAGAGAGAGACAAATGGGAATCTTTGATTGTTAGAACCTCGAAGCCGATTCACTTTTTTTTTTCTTTTTCTTGGGTTTTTTTATTAAAATGTAGCCACAAATTATTATTATTAAGTAATTAACAAAAACACTATAGATTACAGTTAAATCACTTTATTCACATTCACATTATACTATTTACTACAATAGTATTATTTTTATTTAGTTTATTTTTTAAAAAAATTACCTTTCAATAACTCAAAAAAAAAAATTTATTTTTTTTAATTTTATTATCAATATTAGATCGTTTTAAGAATTATATTTTGTGATTTTATTTTATTTTTTTATGTTGGGTTATATACAAGTCTTATAGATTAAAATTTTTTTTATCTTAATTTCAACCTTTAACAATATATCGGTTGGAAATAATATCTCATAAATGTTTTTAGCTCGTTTTATATGAATTTATCATAATCTCATGAATCAGGTCATGAGTTTAATAGTTAACTCGAGTTGACACTGTTCATTATTTTGTGTTGCCTTTTCTAATTGATTTTTTATATTTCATCCTTTAAAATTAGGTTGATTAGAAACTCAGCTTAGTAAAAAATTTTTATTTTCTTTCTATGGATTATTCCGAGATTCGGGTCGCAGATTTGACAGGTTGACCCGAGTTGACTCTATTCATTTTCTAAGTCCTTTTTAATTGAATATTTTTTAATTGGGTTTCATATTTTTTTCATGATTTGCTTATTATGAGGTTATCACGATTTCATTACTCGGGTCGTGGATTTGACATGTTGACTTGACTCATTTTTTTTAATTAAATATATATTTTTTTCAATTTCACCCTCCAACAACTCAACTCATGTTTGACTTGGATCATGAGTTTTGCTAGTTAAGCTGCAAAGTTTAGATTGATTCAATATGTTGTCGTAACAATATTTTTTTAAAAAGATATCATCTTGAATTTTTTTTTAAAAAAAAGTCAAACCACGCATTTATCAATCTTCGAGTTGCATTTGGACTCCTCAAGTCAACTAAGTCATCTAAACTCAACTCACATACGGGTTAATTATAAATTCGGGCTAAATAAAGAGTCAAGTTGAAAGATTTCAAGGTTGACTTGCAAAACCAAGTTTAATAATAATGCTAAATAGTTTTTTTTAAAAAAATCCATCTTTCAATTTTTTTCTTTTTCAATTGAATCATTTTCACTTTTTTTTTATCATTTAACAGTTTGTTAATTTTAAATTGGTATTTTAAATTTGTTTTGGTTTGCTTTTATGAAGTTATCGTAGTCTCAAACAAATATCCTGATATTTGCAGTGAAGCCCGTGATTCATTAAGTAAAAAATAGTTTTAAAAAACAAAGTTATTAAATCTAGTAAAGTCCATAATTTAGATTGCAACTTTTGCAAGTTAAGCCACGAAGCCTAAGTTGATCAAATATATCACTATCACTATATTAAAAAAAAATTCATCTTAAAACTTTTTAAAGTCAAAAAATATTTTTTTCCGGCCATTCAAGTTGTCTTTGAATCCATTATTAAAGTTAGCTGAGTCACATCAAGCGAACTCTCACACGATTTAATTTGAATTTTAAGCTTGACAAGGAGACAAGTCAAGAGTTTTAAAAGTTAATTAATTGTGTCGAGTTTAATAACAATACCAAAAAAATCCCCACCACTCGGATATTATTTTAGGTTTAATTTTTTTTTATTGCCTAACACGAGCAAGTAAACCGGTACTAATAATAAATAAATTGGAAACTTTACAAAAACCCTATTATTCACTCCTTTTCTTTTTGTCAAAATTAAGGGGGAAATTATGTACAGATTTTGTTTTTTTGGTTTCTGTCATATTTCTCAGTTGTGAGATTAAAAGAAGCAGGTGCCAATGGATTTGCGTGCCTTGTATAGATTGGAGACGTGTAGAAAATCGGATTTATAGTGATAATAATTTAATTTCTGATTACTTTGAATCGATATTTACCTTATACGTATGAATGGAGTGATTTGTATACATTCAATGAACGAGCTAAGATCAAATACTCTGGACACGCTACAATGTATTAAACATAAGTTAATTGAGCAGCAAGACTTTCAGAGTCTTCATGAGCTAGTAATGGTAAGGATTTCATTATCCAACAATTACCAACTTCCTTGCCTGAAAATAAATAAATAAATAAATGTTTGATAGTGGTCTGGTGCAGTGGCACACGACTTCTCTTTTCGGATGCCAACCACTTAAACTTCATAGTTTGGCATAATGCATTTACTGTTCATCAATAAAGGGTGAAGGCTGCCATTAGCACAGAATCCATAAAGTGATATAGTGTAGAGCGCTCCTTAGAGTAGGGAACCGTCTGTTGATTTTGACAGAATCATGGCTTGAACCTCACATTGTTTGTGGTTTCCACTGCAGCTACCACAAAGTCATTGTCTTACTGTCCAAATTAAAGTTATTTTTACTAAAATAAATCTATTTAAAGGCAACTGGGTGATGATGACTTCAATTGCTGTCCTGTTAAAATGGCTCTATAGTCTTCGGGTGGCTCAGTTTGGTTGCTTCAAGTTAAGAAAGAGCGGTTGTTTGCTTGCTTCAAGCTAACAAATGGTCCATCTAGTTTTTTAACTAAAAAACTCTCCAATGGCCAATCCATGCACGTCCTTTTTTCAGCAACTGAAGTGGCCAGCAAAGAATCTGGAGTGAGTCTGAAAATCTTAAATAGATTTAGTCAGGAACATAATCAAAGCGAAAGCGATGCGAAAAGCATATTGATCTTCAACCGACCAAACTTGAATGTTTCACATGGACTTCCCATAATCAAATCCCATCGAGAAATTTCCTCCTTCTGAACAAGCTATATGCGTGCAAATCGTGCTTTAAAAGGGTCTTTACAAGGACACGTCAAGAAGCTAGCTTCTTATCTTAGGAAAGTACTCTGATCTACCTCCTAGAAACTGAAACCAAATTCGCAACTCTTTCCTCGACCGTCGGTAGCTTCGTCCTCTCATTCACTCTGGCTCTCTGGATTGGATTTTGTCCCACCTTAAGCCGAATAACAAGAGAAAGACGCCTCTGCATTTATTGCTTGGGCACTAAAATAAATAAAAAGCTTGCTCGGGAGCTGAGTCTAAGACCCACATGCACGTACTCTAGCCTAATATGAAAGAAGTGGATCATCTGTTGTATGCTGTCGAACAAATAGGAAGGTCAAGGAATACACATCTCATACATCCCTCGTCTCATATTCAGCATCTAATCCCAATCTTCGGAATATCATCAAAAGAATATGATAGAAAAGGATTCATTGACGGTAAGCACAAAACATTCACCACTAATTTGACGAAAACATACCATAATTTGCAGAAAATATACTGCTAGTAGGCAATCACATTGTAATTTTAATTTTATTGTTCCATGTTGCATTTTAAAACCTTAAAAGAGTTTCTTCATGGGATCTAATTCCAGGTGCAGCATTGAGTATCATTACGAAAATAACAAAATGAAAATAACTAGAAATATATAATGGCTCGATGTTCCAGAACTTGTCCACAGATGCGTGCTCAAAATCAGATAATTTAGCTAAACATAAGATAACCCAAACATCCACACAAAGAAGAAATATTCCACTTCTAAATGATAGAGCACAAGACTATTGAAGAAACCCCCCCTCCCTGGTGCATAAGGGCACATAAAAACTACCACAAAATCACCTATAACTCACTTCTTCTTTGCAGCATCTCCAGCCTTAGTCTGCATCAGAAAATATTAAGGTTAGTTATTACTCTTAGTAACATAAAGTAATGAAAAAGGAAATAACAAACATCAAGAGGCAATCATAAATAAAACCAGGAGCTCACCTTCTTGACTCCACGGACTTTCTTTGCCCTGTTCTTTCTCTCCTTCAATTGCTTCCTCGACTTCTCTATCTTAGTGGCAAGCCCATTCTGCCAGTACAAGACATAGATTAAGCAAAAATGCATGTGATGGCGAGCTTTCACAGCTGAACAATAACATGATTCCGACAAACATTGACAGAATGACATGCTTAATCAACCCAACAGAATATGAAAAAAACACTCGCACAACATTAATATTAGGCTACGGATAAAAATCACATCTATAACTAATATAAACTTGCAAAGGAGCACTCCATTTATAATTATCTTTCAACAACATCAACTACATACTCCAAATTGAATAGCCAGGTCAATTCATTCTACAAGTGTCATGTTCCAAACTATGATTTTAATTTTAGCTCCATATACTTAATTAATACATAACTTGCATAAACCCAAGAAATCCACAAGAAAATAATATCAAAACAAATATGGAAGTTGGGATAAAGGAGAATGTGCAGTTAAGACATACCCTTATGAGCCTGTACTTGGGCTCGTACTTCTTTGCATTGTCAACTGTATCATAAATCAACCCAAATCCAGTGGATTTCCCACCACCAAAATGGGTCCTAAATTTGAACACAAAGATTGTATTGGGGTCCTTCACCTCATACAAATTTGCCAGCTTCTCCTTCAGTTCTGCCTTCATAACAGAACAGGTGCAAGATAAAGAACAAAACCAGGTGCATCAGTCACTCAAAAGTCAACTTTTATAATAAAAAAATGGCCACTGCAAATAACCTTAAAAAACTCAAGGTGTAAGTTATGTTATTCCTACATAAGAACTATCTCACAGTTAAGTGCCCAATACAGCCCCATTATGACAATAATGGTAAATTGTTCCAAGTCCTCATGTAATATGCAAATATTTTTTCAAAAACCATGGATGAAAAAGATAATGCTCAGAAAAATAAAGCACAAAAAACTTCAAAAAGAAACACGAGACTGAGGATATACCTTAGAAACATTGGCTCTACCAGGATGAAGAACATCAATGATCTGCGTTAATCAAAAGAGAAGAATTAAAACCAAAAACACTTGAAGACCTTACTTAAAAAAGAAAACAAATACAATGGAATACACATTTTCATTGAACTATAACCTATGCAAACACAGATATTAGTAGGTAATGCTCTAACAGGGTTCATTTGACACCAAAGCATAATTGTTCTACAATAACCACTAATGCCAGGGTCAATAAACACGTTACAACATCTCATTTTACCAGCCAATAAAAACTCCCAAGAAAATAATTTGAAACCAAAAGGATACATGAGCTCAGAGATCTTGGAGGAAAGTAACATCAAATGGATTCCTTGAAACCCATCAAGAGTAGCAAATATTTTGTCACATCACTGGCCCCTACTATTTTGTCCAACTCTGAATTCATACACAAACATTAATCACTAACGTAAATTAAAAAGAAACTGAACTTCCCTAATCTAAAACACGCTTTATTTCTATTGAAGCAAAACAAAACCAAGACTATTCACATTAACTAGTAAAAACCCACAAACAATATTCTGTATGTCCATTTAAGAGCCGCGATCCATTCAAGTACCAACAATTTATTCCAAATACAACAAACAATAACACTAACACTTCCAGGAACAAACATTGAGAAACAACCATCTCAAAAATTCTAAACTTTATTCCTTACAGTTCAAGATCTAAAGGACCTAGTAGAACAAAATCAAAAACTAAAAAAATTTCTTTACTAAACCCTAGTTTGGGCACCTAGAAAATGAAGAAAAAAGAGAGAATGCGAGGGTCAAAGCTTACAAATTGCTTCCTTGAAAGGAGACGATTTGTCATGAACTTCCTGGTACGAATGGTAACTGCTTTGTCTGCCATGATTTCAATCAAAACCCTGGATTTTGTTTTTGGATTATGGAGGCGGAAAGCTAGAGACTGGTGAATAGCTGCTGCAGCTCAAGGAGGTAGCGATGGAGGACCAAAACCCTGGCTTTTATAGTGTGGTGTTTATAGGGTTATTTTTTGGATTCAGTGATTGAATCGTGCCCTAAGGAAATTAATTGGGCTTTATAGGCCTTCTAAAGGTTTTGGGCTAAATCAATTTCGTTTGAAGGCTTTGAAAATATAGGCCCATTGAGTAGAGAAGTGGCAAAACCCTGGTTTTTATAGTGTGGTTTTTACAGGGTTATTTTTTGGATTCAGTGATTGAATCGTGCCCTATAGAGATTCATTGGGCTTTATAGGCCATTTAAAGCTTTAGGGCTAAATCGATTTCTTTTAAAGGCTTTTGAAAATCTAGGCCCATTTAGTAGAGAATACTTATGAGAACTTGGCCCAGAATGGCACCCACGAACACTACTAAGCACTTACGGAAGTTTAGTAGACGCCACCATTAAAGAATGATTTTCCATAGAGTTTCGTTATTATTTTGAAATAAAAGAAATGAAGATATAGGAGAAAAGATATTAAGAGTGTCAGAGACAACATTATATATATATATATAAAACATAAATTGATTATCTCTATATCCTATTTAGTTATTATAGATAATACATAATAAAATATAAAAAAATTATTTTACCCTTAAATGTTTTACCGACAAACTTAATAAAAAATATTTAGATTTTTTTTTAGTTTATATTAAGTACTGAAATTAATAATATTATAATCCTTAATTATAAAATCCAAACTGGCTTAACAAGTTAATTTGAAATCCAACCAGTTTAAGGTATGAACCGATCTAAGTTTAAGAAAAAAATAAATGAATGATTGACCTTACTTAACCTGATAAAAAACTCTGGTCATTTCAAGATAAAATACAATTGCTTTGATTTTTTTTAAATATTAAATTATCTCTATTAGCTTATAATCCGAGTCTTATTTCGGATCGAATTCTAAGTTTTTCACCGTTAGAATTGAGCCACCAAAAGATTTCTCTATCCTAACGGCTGATCATCCATGGTTGAAACATGAAAATAAGGTTTAGAATTAAAATGAAAAGGCTAAAAGAAGATGGACCAATTATGAAAACATTTAAATTATAGGTACCAAATTATAATTTTAGGCACCTTTCGTGGTGAAGTCCTTTTTTTTTCCCTGAAGTCTGTCGCCATCTGACATACCCACCTAGTTTTTGAAGAAGGGGTTAGAACGCCTAGGATTGTTTAGTATATGACATGATGTGGAAGATGAATTGCATTCTTTGATTAATGAAAGAAAAATGTTAGAGATTACTGTATTACAAGATTGGGTCAAAGGGGACTCTAAGAGTTTGTGTTAAGAGTAAAGTGCCTGTTAGTTAGTTATGATTGCTTTGGTTTAATATGCAGAGTTCAACTAGTGAGCAAAAAGCTTGTAAATTATTTTTTCAATCTTTTTCTTTTTAGTGAAGGAACTTTCTTGCACACATTATAGATTAATTAGTGGATATGGCCTTCTTTTATTAACCCAAGATTATACCATGACAGGCATAAGTCGTAAACTTTAAGGAACACATATGTTTAGTTAATGACTTCACAGATAATCTTAGAAAATCATCATGCTCTGAAATATTATAGTGATTAGAGAGCTGTGGAATGTAAGCAGTGCCTTGTAGACCATTAAAACTAGACAATGCTAGAATCATAACTCCAAATAGTTTGGAAAGAACGCTATAGGGCACCCTTTTCTATTCTTTTGAGGTTATTCTGTAGAAACGAAGGTATTATCTGGACAAGGGTGATGAATCACTGCCCGGAGATGGGGGGGAAGTTGTATTTAATTTCTAATTGTAGTCGGTATCACGAGGGTGCTTTTGAGTCTAGTGGAATAATTTTTTGGAATATTGGCCTGTGAAGTTTAGCCACAAGGACAAGTGTTGGTTTGCAAAGCTGAAAGAATACCTCTAGGTTTGTCACAGAATGTTGGGAATAGAGCTTTCTGAACCTTTGCTGGGGCAGTGGCAATTACACATGAGATTATAGTTGACTCTGAAATTCTTTTGTTTCTCTGAGACCTGAAGGGCTACACCTTTGAACCTTTTTAGAGCTCTTGTTGCCTGGTCTCTGAGTTTTTTATGATGTATAGGGTTTTTTCTTCATATTTTCATTTTCTCAAAGGGTTGCGTGCTTTAACAAAATGATCAAAATTGTGGTTTAATCTCTTTTCTTGATTCTAGAACACACGGGATTGGTTTCGTGGTCGGCGTTATGGCCAAGCCTTGAGGCATTTTTTATATGCTTTCGGCAGAAGAAGCACACATGCAGTCAAGACTAGAAGATCTTGCTTTATTATTTTTTGAATATGTTTCATTTCCCTTTGAGCATATCCATCTCAATAATAATTTCGTGAACGTCAATGAAACTCTGTTGTTAATTACCCTTGAGAACATGCTATATCATCTCATCATGTAAATCTGTTAACATATACGTTAGTTTTACGTACTTTTGTTTTGGTTACAGAGACCTCACTAGCTCTGCTTTGATTATTCATCTGCAAGTATACAGCCATTTCCTAGAACTTTATCTAGTTTTTCATATATCTTTGCATGTTCTGTTGGATTTAGGATATTTTTTGTGTAATTTTTGTTGAGGCTGTCTTCTTCCCGCTTTTACATTTCAAACCTGATTGATATGTATATATCAGGACTGATGGATAGATGCAGATGCACTCTGCTTTCTTATCAGGTGGATGTGAAGCGAAGCATGGAGGATGGTGAAAAACGTTTCAACCAACTTTCC
>Ga0325405_1006835_pt1 | contig 11503 bp, 9 predicted proteins | sample PopdelMetagenome_21_FD_205663 | JGI IMG/M metagenome (GOLD analysis project Ga0325405, IMG submission 205663) | Populus deltoides microbial communities from Bellville, Georgia, United States - Xylem-Control-R2 | ecosystem: Host-associated > Plants > Phyllosphere > Stem > Wood/Secondary xylem...
TTTTTTATTGTGCTATTTTTTTTTTAAATAAATCTTACATCTTGTGAAACAGTGAAATCGAAACGGGGCCCATGGAGGTCCTGCCTGGGTCCGAAGGCGGCAACTCTATCATTTCACTTTTTTTTTTTTTTTTTCCTTATTTCACACTACATAAAAAGTTTGTAATGATAAACTAACAACGGAGACCAAACAAGGAATGATTAAATGTTTATACTTTATAGCATGAAATCTAACAAAGAGAATAATTAATCCTTCAAACAAAAAAGAGTAATCAACAGAGTTTTACTTGAATCAACAGATTTTGCTTTTTACTTGTGCTATTTGTTTTTTAATATATATATATATATATTAATTATTTTATTTTTTATTAATTAATAAATAATTATAGATAATAGATACCAATTAAATATTTAAAATCTGATTAATAATCTATGTTCATCTAACTTTATTACTTAATAAACAATAAATAGAGTATAAATAATAATAATTAAAAAATTCCACCAACGAGTACCAATTAAGATCCCTAAATTCTCATCTACCCTTATTATCCCTCTCTCTCTCTCTAAAAATCACCATTTTAAATTGCATTTCATGGTGATCAGATACATAGTAACCAAAAGTGGAAAAGGAAAACAAAATATTTTGCTACGCTCCCCTCGTAGCCCATGGTAACGCTACTTGCAAGCTGGAAGAAATGACGGTCGTCCATGTCGTTTTCAATGACACTTGAAAGAAAACCATAAATAAACAAGGAACAGGAAGCAGAGAAAAGCAACGCAAAAATCACGCAAGCTCTGTTAAACTCACCATCCTCTCTCCTTCTGGAAACCCAGCTCCCTCCCTCTCTCTCTATCTTCAGTGTCTTCTCTTCTGATCAAAAAATGAACCCGCACTTGAACCTTGAAGAGAACATGAAGTTGGCTTCAGTTCTTGAGCCATCAAAACCTGTAAGTTGTACTCAAGCTTATTTACTTTTGCTTTGACTTTTAAGCTCTCACTCTTTTCTTTCTGATGGCTCAAGAAAGCTTTGTTTTCTTACTGTTCTTTCTTGTTTCTCGGTTTCTTTAGTTTCCCATTTTAAATTCTTTGGTTTCTTGGTTGGTTACCAAGAACATGCTCAAGAAAAGCATAAAAGAATCTTTACAAGTTTTTGGGGTTTCTACTTTCTTGATCTTGAGTGATTTGTCGGGTTGCTGAGAAAATGTTAGGAACGGAGACACTGTTCTGATTTGTCGTATTTTTCTTTACTTTGGAGATCAAAAGGCAAAAGAATAATAAAAAAGTATTGGGGCTGAGCTAGAATTTCTCTCTTTTATGTACACGAGTGACATCATGTAGGTATAATATGTTCTTTATCATTTTGAATTTTGCAGAGTTTCTTTCCTGCAATGACAAAGATTGTCGGCACACTTGGTCCAAAATCTCGGTCTGTCGAGATAATATCTAACTGCTTGAAGGCTGGAATGTCTGGTATTGCTCCATCTGATTTTCATTTTTAAACATCTTATTATTGAAAGCTCCTTTCTCCTTTTTTTTTTCCCCCAAACTCTCTTTGGTTTTAGAAAAAATGAATTCATTCTATCCAGATAATTTATTGTTAAATGGCTCAGGGGCAATTGCAGGTTTCACTTCACACTAAGAGCCACATATTAAAAGTAGACAAGCTTTTGCCTATCTTTAGTCATTTATCTTCTTTGAGACCAAGCAGGCTATATAACTAAAGGTTGACATACATGGTTGGGCTTATTCTTGGGGGCTGATCTGAATGATTTTTTTTTTAATCTTTTGTAGTGGCTCGGTTTGATTTTTCATGGGGTGACACTGATTACCATCAAGAGACATTGGATAATCTGAAGATAGCTGTCAAGAGTACCAAGAAACTCTGTGGGGTAAGCTTATCTTTATTAGATTCAGTCTAAGCCAGACGACTACCTCATTTAGCTATCCAACGTTGATGCAAAGGCATTAATGACAATTCTTGATAAAGAGGGATCGTGTTGTGGGTGAAGGCAAGAACTATCAAATGCATTTTTAAAATTTTAAAGTCTGAGAGTGCATGATAAATATAGAAAATGTATTCAAGATTTTTTGGCACTCGATGCAGATACAATTCTGTTGTCATTCTGAAGAATCTATTTTGATAGCTACATCTTTGTGCTTCAAGTCTTTCACCCAAGCGCATGAGATAATAAGAATTTTATCCTATTCCCTTGGTGGGTTTATACTTCTACTAATAGCCAAATCTTATGCCTTTCTTACCCTTTTATTCTTTTGGTTTTGATTTCAGGTTATGCTTGATACTGTGGGTCCAGAGTTGCAAGTGATCAATAAAAAGGAGAACCCGATTTCCCTTCAGGAAGATAGCTTTGTTGTCCTAACACCAGATCTGGACAAAGAAGCTACTTCATGCCTGCTACCTATAAATTTTACCGGGTTGGCAACGGTAAGTACCTGTTTTACATGTTGTTTAGACTGATTTTGATTTCATCTGGCATTTACATCTATGTTTTTTAAATTTGTGCAGCTTCTCTAAAACATTGCTGCATGTGCCTTTCCCCCCTCTTCTATGACATGTAACTTTAATTTGATATGGCCTTTGCAGGCGGTGAAAAAGGGAGACACCATTTTTATTGGTCAATATCTCTTTACAGGAAATGAAACTACTTCTGTGTGGCTAGAGGTAAGTAGCTTCATTGGGGCATGTCATGTGACCTACTTTTCATGTTAGGCGTGTCTTTCACATACCATAAGCTTTAACTTTTATTGCTAGCTGCCTACCCATTTCAATTAAAACTGTTCTTGGTACAAACAAGCCAGGGGACTTTGTATTCAAAACATAATGGCCTGCGTCAACTTCAATAAAAAGAAGAAGAAGAATCTGCTTAATTCAATTTCATGATGATGCAGGTCACTGAAGTCAATGGTGAAGATGTGGTTTGCTTGGTAAAGAACTCTGCTACCTTGAGTGGACTGCTATATACTTTGCATGTCTCTCAAATCCATATTAATCTGCCTACTCTCACTGATAAAGATAAAGAGGTATTTGTTTCTACTCGATCATATATGTGTTGTTATAAAAGCTTATATTGAATCGTGTTTGGTGTTAGCCTTTTCCTGTTTGACTGATCTGTGCTGGCTTCCATCATTTATACTGGAAAAATGCCGACTATTTCTCCTTACCCATTATGCTACCCCTTGGAACTAAGATTTCAGAATCATATTCTTTGTTTTTATTAATCACTAACTTGGGTGCCAACTATTTGTAAGAGTGGTGACATGCTCCCTTGGAAATTTTGTGCTTTCTGCTATTCTGCTATCATTAAGTGCTTTGATGGCATTTTCATGATCAATATCAGGTTATAAGTTCATGGGGTGTTCGAAACAACATAGACATCCTCTCACTTTCGTACACCAGGCATGCAGAAGATGTTCGTCATGTAAGGATTTTCCATCTAAGAGTTCTATTCTATTATCTCTCTTCATTGTAAAGTAAATTACTTCGAATTCTCACCTTCTCTGGGTCCTTACAATTTTTTGCTGCATCAATATATTTCTCCCTTCCCCTTTAACATTTCAATTGTGGCCGGTCATCCTTTTATACAGGCTCGTGAATTTCTTTCTAAACTTGGGGACCTCTACCAGACTCAAATTTTTGCAAAAATTGAAAATGTAGAGGTGAGATTTATAATTCTGTTATCATATGCCATTCTTTATCATACCCGTGCTTAAATTCCATTATAGGTTCCAGATTCCTTATTTCTAATGCATTTCTTTCAGGGATTGACTCATTTTGATGAGATTCTACAAGAAGCAGACGGTGTCATCCTTTCCCGAGGAAATTTGGGTATAGATCTCCCACCAGAGAAGGTTAGTTATGAAATCTGATTGATGAGCTTGCATATGTGTGAGTTATCATAAACATGTAGAATTAAAATACACTGGTCCTAGAATTGCTTGTTAGCATGTGATAATCAAATATTAGAGTTGATAAGGATTGCATAATAGCAATATAGAGAAGATAGAAAGGAAATGGAGAAAGTGCTATGCAGCAACATTCTTTAAATTGTTACAACCATACAACATTGCTGTATCATCAATCTTTCTTTTGTAGGTTTTATTTTTTGTATACATATCATACTTTAAGTGGGGTAACTTTGTGGCTTTTGGAGGCTATTAAAAAGGTTCAATTTCCTGTGATCCAAATCCTGGCAATGCGTACAGATATGATAACCAACTGTAGGCATTAGCATGTTGTTCCTATATGCTTTGACACCATCAGTGAACATGCATGTGCGTTTAGTGCTAGTTGAATCCGGATATTCTACTACTACTCATAATCCAACTAGACTGTCTTGCTCTGTGAATTTCGCAGGTGTTTCTGTTTCAAAAAACTGCTGTTTTTAAGTGCAACATGGCTGGAAAACCTGCTGTGGTTACTCGTGTTGTGGATAGTATGACAGAGAATTTGAGACCTACTCGTGCAGAAGCAACTGATGTTGCCAATGCAATATTGGATGGTAATTTTCAGTTTGAAAAGCTCCCTGTTGTAACCTTTGTTGCGTGTATCTTTCTGTTTTGGATAATGATGTGCTAGCTTCTTACACGAGTGAGAGTATTATTCTCCTGCTTATAGCTGTCTTGATACCCCATTCCTCCAGTTTGGTCAGTAAGTTAGATAGTATTATATGCTTCATAAATCCCAGACTAATAGAAGTGTTATACTCTGGTTTTTCTGTTGCTTCAGGGAGTGATGCAATTCTTCTAGGTGCAGAGACCTTGCGAGGACTGTATCCAGTGGAGACCATCTCTACTGTTGGGAGAATTTGTGCCGAGGTAATTTTTCTCAATTATTCCTCCATTTTCCCTTGATATTTCCAAATCCATTGGACAGTCCCCCCCACCAACACATACACACACACACACACACACGCCCTCTCATGCACACACACGCAAAAAAGGCCAAAGAGTTTGTTGGACTATAGATAAATTTTCTTCCTTAGCTTCCATGAATATAGGCATGGTAAACTTGTCTCAACTGCACACAGACCTAGACATGGATGAGGTAGCCTACTCAATAATCTGTGCTGCCTTTTCTTGGAACTGCATTGCTTCACTTCAGAATTCATTTCGTAGTCATTTTATTTTTGATTTTTTTTTGTTGATTTGATTATATTTCCAACTGCAGGCAGAGAAGGTTTTCAATTATGATTTGTATTACAAAAGAGCTGTCAAATATGCAGGAGATTCAATGAGCCATCTGGAATCTATTACTTCCACTGCGGTAATCTCTTAATGTTTGATTCAGGGTTTTTTGCTTATTTTGAACATTCTTTGCATTACTGCCATGCAATTGTTTATTTCCCTTATTTTTACCCTTGCCATTTTCGGTCATGAAGGTCCGTGCAGCTATCAAGGTTAAAGCTTCTGTAATTTTATGCTTCACTTCCACCGGAAGAGCTGCAAGGTTTTTCCTTCTTCACAATTTTGTTTCGGGTCATATGTTTGTTTAAATGCAAATGCAAATGCAAATGGTTAGTAACTTGGAAGTCTATTTTGAGAGATTTATGAAATCAGATTATCTAAATGTGATTCAGATGACCCACAAATTTCTTGTAGAATCTGATTAGGACTTTCTAAGCTTTTTATGTACCAATGCAGGTTTATTGCAAAGTACAAGCCCACAACACCTGTGATATCTGTTGTTATCCCTCGGCTGAAGACAGATCAACTGCGTTGGACCTTTACTGGCGCTTTTGAGGTACGTTATTGTTTAGATTGGTTATATCTTCTGGCGCAGGGGATAGGTTGACTAACTCTAGCGATTTTGAAACATGTGAAAACACTTTTGTAGGGGTAGCTGCTAACAAGCGTCCAACAATTTTGTCCATATAGAATGATTTCTCAATTTTTCATTTATGCTCAATTAATATTAATAATCTGTTGAATGCGATATTTTCAATAGTTTTCATGATTTTATGGCAGGCACGGCAATCACTCATTGTGAGAGGAATTTTTCCCATGCTTGCTGATGCTCGACACCAAGTAAGCATGTGTTATGTTACATTATTGCAAGTTTCCCCTTTTGTCAGTCCCACTTTTCTTCACCCTCTTTTGAGAGCGACAGGGTGAAGGTTCTGGAATGAATTTCACTTTTCTGATATGCTATTGATATTTGTCGTTCTGGAATGAATTTCACTTTTCTGATATGCTATTGATATTTGTCCTGAAGGTTAAAGGTTCCATGACTGTAATTTTTAATTTTGTGGGAAACATACTTTATACCGATTTAAAAAATGGAATTGTGTTGGGAGAATTGTTATTGATTGTGTTTTTCTAACATGAAAATTCACTGTCTTTAAAGTGTTATTAGCCCCCACTACAAGGTTATTGTTATTGGGTTTAAAGCAAATACATGTTCAGGGCTTAGATACAAAAGACTCTTCTAAGAACACTCAAAGAACTAGTTTAATTTTGAGTACGAGGAGGAAAATTAGGAATAGGAAGTTGTTTTTAAACTACCAAATGACTTTTATCTAGTGTTGAGTGACCAATAACTGACATTATACCAAATGTCTTTTGGATGAAAAGACATGAATAAAACAACACCAGAATCGAACATCTGGTTGAGGTTTCAACTGCATGTTTCAAACATGCGATTCAAGACTCAACATGAAGTCTGTTCAAAATCTTTCTTTCACAACATTCAGTGAACATGACAACAGGATGTTCTGAACATCCGGTCCACAGTGCAACATGATGTTCGAAAAGATACCTTTTCAAACTTCCATTCTTTATATTCTAGATACCTTTTCAAACTTCCATTCTTTATATTCTAATTAATTTTTAAAATTCTTCGCACTTTAAATTCAAAATTTTTTATACCTTGAATCCAACAAATTCCCTTGGCATTAAGGGATGAGGAGCAAATACGGAGTCTAGTCATAGAAGTTTACACCATCTTTTTTTAACCATGTAGTTTGTAGCATCTTGCTATGATTACAATGTGACTTCCTAGAGAGATAACTATAACTGGGAAATAGGAAGAGGGCATTCAAAAAGAATATCCCAATGCAATACGGGTTGTAGTTCTTTGGCACATAAGTTAGGCGATCTTGTGCCACTTGAGTTTCTACTCTTCCTCCTTCACTGGGATATTCAACTCTGATTGAGAGGGGAAGGTATTATCATGAATTCTTGCTTTACTTTTTACGAAATGGAAACATACTTGGTTTTACAGGCTGAGCCTTTATTTTAAGAAACGTAAACATGCTTGGTTTTGCAGGCTGAGTCTGCAAATTCAACAAATGAATCGGTTCTGAAGGTTGCTTTGGATCATGGCAAGGCACATGGTTTTATAAAGCCTCATGACCGAGTTGTTGTTTGCCAAAAGCTTGGCGATGCATACGTGGTGAAGATCCTTGAGCTTGAAGATTAAGGTTATTGCGCATCTCATTTCGCTTGAAATCTGTGTTTGGCAGCTTCCGCCTTTATCGTATAAAATAAAAGAACTCGGACATTTGTAAGAGTACGTAGTATATACAAGAGGTGGGGTTAGGTTCTTTCTGCTGTGGGCTGGCTAAGATCATGGACTGGCACCCACCCTGTCGGAAAAGATAACAATTGTATCCTTATTTTCGTGGTCGAGTAAGGCGTTGTTGTTGTGGTGCTCCGATGCCTATGTTCTATAAATTTTGAGTTGATTCCCAATTTTATCTCATCTTTATTTATTTCTTTTACTAAAAATTAAATAACATGTGAAAAAATCATGCAAACACAAATAATGAAAAGCACACAAAAATCAGTTAATTTTTTATGCGGATTTCACAAATACATCTTTATTAAAAATTGTACAATGTTCTTAATTATTAGAGATTAAATAGATGATCGTTCTTGATTGTAAAAAAAATAGATAAAACAAAGAAATATTCACTCGAGTAAATTATAATTTAATCGTTACTTTTGTAAATTGGTCATTTTATTTTTCAAAATTGGATGTTAATTCTTTAATCAAAGTTGACAGTTGATTTGTTTTAAAAATTTCTAAATTACCTTTTTGAAAGACTTAATTTTGTCTATAGTAATAATTTTCTCTATTTAATTTGATATTTTAATTTATTCATACATGTTTTCTCTTGTCTGTACAATAAATTATTTAAAAATATTTTTAAAATGCAAAAACAAATAGGTAAACGTAGAAAGTTAAGGCTTAAAAATCAGTATATGGTATACTTCTAGTTATAGTTTCTTTCTGTTGTTTCCTTTCATTTTTGGCGGAGACTATACAACAAAGTTTTTCTATTTATTTCTTTACATGCCAGGATTGAATTTTAGGGGTGAGTGTATTAAACTAGAGACCAATGATGGAACTGTATCACTACCTTCTGTGAATCTGCAGTTTCTGAAAAGTGGTGCTATAGTTTTTGTAGAGCCTATTTTGTTTATGTCAATTTGAATCTATTTGCTCTTCGCAAAATATATATAGGGATGGTCGTCCTGCAGAGCTGCTGGAGGTGTGTTGGCTTGATGTAAGCAGTGAAATGCGTGTAACCAAAGGGAAGACGTATGGATTTAGCTTCATGTTATCCATGAACACGGAGAATTCCTTTGGCTGGGACGTTCCTGTTTTTTTGATGGCTAGGATAGGGGAGGAAGGAAAGTATCAGCGCGTACAAACAGATCTATCAGAATTAGGCGGGGAAGTAGAGGAATTTCCTCCGAAGAAGTGTCGGATTGAGTTTGAAGTGATTAAAAAATCTGAAAATAACGAGGAATTTCCTGCGAAGAAGAGTCAGACTAAGTCTAAAAGTGATGAAAACGCTAAAAATAATGAGGAAACGCTCTATTTTGGCTTGAATGAAGTGTGGGCTAACAAATGGAAGGGTGGTCTACGGATTCATGATGCCATAGTTCAGGAAAGAACCGCTGGGATTATGCTTCTACATCTAATACCCGTTCCGACGAGTCCAGAGGGAAAGAAATAGCAGCTGACGATTCTACTTCAACATCTGAAAAACCTCCGATCGAGTCCGAAGTTCAAGAAGTATAAGCTGATTTAGAGCCAGCCAAGGCTAGTTTGAGGGTCAAAATCCACTACCAATGCGCACTTCCAGGTTTTTTCAGTGATTTGATCAGCAGACCAGATTGCATCTAGTTATCTATTATTTCTATTTTCGTCAGCGTCATATTTCAAGTTATTTTGATTTTCTTAGTTAGCCCAACTTTGCCAAACTTATAATATGCACTGCTGCTAAGACTCTAGTTATTTAGTTATGGTTTGAATAAAAACTATAGACCTTGAGACTCTTTCTCCATAACTATGGTTCGAAATTTTTTAAGATTCTAATTTTTTTTTTTAAATTAATTTTTTTAAAATTTTTTTTGATGGGTTGATATTAAAAATAAATTTTAAAAAATAAAAATATTATTTTAATATATATATATATATATATATATATTTTTAAAATATTTTTAAAAAAACTTTTATTATTATTATTATTATTATCCGGTAAATAAATTTTGCATGGTTTGCTTGTACCGGTATCCTTGAAAAAGACCCATCCTAGTCTAGTTCATTTTGAAAAATTTAAAAGTTGAAAAGAAGTTGCCGGTGGCTGTGGGCTGTGGACTTCTTTATGAGGTAGTCTTTTCTACATGGACTATAAGCGAATCCGCAACAATTTCCACGTCAATTGAATATCACATCTTTGATTAAACGAAGTCTGATCCAGCAACAGGAGCATAAAATCTGTCGCCCCTTCTTTTCTTGTGGACGAGTCTTTTCCTTATCTTCTAAATGACACTGACAAGTAAAAATTGAAATAGATTTTGCAAAACACTTTGAAAATAGTAAGCAATGACTGAGAATTTGCAGATAGTATTCTTTTTTTTAATGCAGACAAGTCATGAAGGAAATGCATCTTATGATTGCAGAGAACTCAAAGATTGACAAAGAAGAGAAGGCTTGATGGGTACATATTCAAGTGTAGTAAACGAGGCCTACCTAGCAGCCTTGGAAGGAGACTGGAATCGGATGATTCTTGCTTACCATGGACAAAATTATGTTTACGTGATGCTTCCAGTGACGGTTTCAAAAGATACTCCATTTCACTTGGCAGTGTATAGCGAAAGGCGCGAGCCGCTTCAAGGTCTACTTGATATTGTTAACAGAAACCCAACGCTCGGGAATCCCTTGACTAAAAAGAATACGTATGGAAACACAGTTCTTCATGAAGCAGTTGTTGCTGGAAATATGGAAGCAGTAAAGCTCTTACTCCAGACTGTCCCTAGAGAACAGGGTGAATTTCATCCTTCAGAGCAACTTCAGGCTAGAAATAAGCTTGGCGAGACCACGTTGTATAGAGCTGCTTCATGTGGTGACAAAGAAATGGTGGAGTATTTAGCTAAACTGCCGGGGCAAATCTCCTACGGCAAGCTATTAGAAGATCACCGCAAGAGAGGGGATTTGACGCCGATTCTTCATGCTGCCATCCTAGGACAACACTTTGGTTTTGTTCTTAATCTTTATCTCTCCCAAATGAAACTCTTAAGACATCTACAGACGCATGCTGCACACATTCAAATGACATTATACTTTCAATGCAGAAACTGCTCTGACGTTGCTGAAACTGGATCCATCACTTGGCGACATGACCGATGATCAGGGCATGACCTGTCTTCATCTCCTTGCTGATATGCCTAGTGCTTTCAAGAGTGGATATGCAATTCCCACAATTTCCATTAGGAAATTGTTATACTGTTGTATGTTTAATGCAATATTTTCCTTTTCCTTTCCATTTATTTCTTTGATCAGCATTATTAATAAGCTAACCCCAGCTCGAACATCTGCTCTCAAGGCAAGCTGTTTAACCGATTGATTAAACAATGATTTTCCAGTTTTTTATTTTTTATTTTATTTTTTGAGGATAGCATGTCAAATTGTATTGCTTACGCTACTTTAAATCCCAGAAGGTTTGATTTGACTTAAGTCGTGAGTCTTTGGCAGGGCTTTCCGCCCCAAAGGGAGATGGCTGCGACCAGAGCCGGAGTAAAAAAGGTACTGAAGATTGAAACTATTTTGCCATCTTGACAGCCTAAATCATAGAAGTAATTCCACTATTATATTGATAATACCATTGAGCTGACTGATGCTCCCTGGGGATCTTGTGGTTTTAAACTCAAGCAACCAGGGTTCAAAGCATTGGTACACATAGCAGTAGAAACAATAACGATACTGCTCATGCAACAAAATCATCCTCAGTAAATTCCACAAGTAATTCGTGGAAGGACGAAACTTCCTGCTGTCAAGCAAGAATTGTTTCCGGCCTTATGCTTGGGATTGGGAGGTAGGCCGCCGGGCTGGCTTATATTCTCAAAGCCGGATTAATTGTTGACATGGTGAAAAAAAATATATTAAATTATAATTTTAAATGTCATTAATTCTTAAATCTTAATCCGTTAAAAACATTAAAAAAAGGTAAATATCTCAATTTATATTATAAAAAAA
>Ga0325405_1006836_pt1 | contig 11503 bp, 8 predicted proteins | sample PopdelMetagenome_21_FD_205663 | JGI IMG/M metagenome (GOLD analysis project Ga0325405, IMG submission 205663) | Populus deltoides microbial communities from Bellville, Georgia, United States - Xylem-Control-R2 | ecosystem: Host-associated > Plants > Phyllosphere > Stem > Wood/Secondary xylem...
TAATTTTAATCCTCATAATTTTTTTATTTATAGTATTTTTGATTTGATAACTCGGAGCTGAAAAATTAACAAGGATTAAATTTTTTTCTCAGTATGATCATTCAATATTTAATTTTTTTAATTTTTATCTTATATTTTTATTATATTATTAAATTAATTAAGTTAACGAAATTGTTTTTCTTTACAAATATAAATGTTCCCTCAATTTTTTTTTTCCAGTTCAAAAAAATAGTCCGGCACATGACATGGCGTGGCACCGATCTAGTGCTGACAAAAGTCGGTAATGAAATCCATAATTGCTCATTAATAAGACAACACTCTGATGCTGACTAAAGTGGGTAGTGAATTATAACACCCTTGCATTCACGTCTATCTGTACAATCACAAATCAAAGCTTTGATATTTTGTATCCTCTTTGACGTCTGACTCACTACATAAAAAGTAGTATTCATATTTAATAGTCCAGAGCTTGTCCCCACTGATTAAAAAAGGAACACTAATCTTTGAATACCAATCCAATTAACCACCTGATCACTGTATCAACATAGGTTAATTACTTTTTATTAAAAAAACATTGTTTTACGGAGTGACAGGTTTAACAACTACGCAGAAAAGGAATGAATATCAAGTAAGATTGAGAATAGGAAAAAACAAATTGGGCAGAATGATAAACGAAGTTGTTGGTACCTTTCCCTTGCTAGCTCTTCCCGTTTCTCACATTGTAAATGAGCTGGGAGAATCTAAAATGCAGTCACTGGGAAATAATTTTAAGGATGTTATGGACAATCAACCAGGTTGTTAAACCAATACAGGTGAGGTCCACGTGCAAATACTTGGAACATTCCATCTCATAACTAGGCTTGTACGATCATGAAAATTGGTGACTAGCTACTGTTGGAGATGACCTCCTGCTCCACTAAGGAATAGCTGTGTCCTTGTGATTTCCGTAGCCGAGAGATTCGTTTTCTATGCCCACGGCCCTGTTTGTGCTGTTCCCACTCATGAGCTCCTCTAAGCACTCTATTCCCACAAGCCTAACAGCAACAAAGACACAAGCAAGCATATTTTAGAGCCTGGCCCTTCTTCTTCCAAACACCAGCCGACATCGACAATTCAAGTAAACAAGTCAAAATTAAGAAAAGAGGATAACTCTTCGAGTACTTCGAGACGCGCAAACCTTGCAAATGTATTGAGTCCACAAGTTCCTCTCAACTGATTTCATTCCACCACCAACATGCGTTTCCAAATCAGGCACTGCACTACTCTCCTCGGTTAGAAAAGCTCTGATAACATTCACAGCGGAGCTAATAACCTGTCCAGCCCACAATTCATCCGATTTGCCTGAAACATGAGTACCCGTGTGATTTAGCAGGGTACATTGCAAAGCATGTTATGATAAGGGATGAAACAACTAGGACTTGGGAAAGGCTTACATGATATGAATTCTGTTGCATCAACATAATGTATGTTCCATCCAAAGAATGTTTGAAGCCGAGTAAGCCTCCTCTTCTGTAAAACAATAATATTTAAACCACTCAAGTCTTTGAGTTGACCATAAAACATGAAGTTACATATGTTGGACACAATAAACACATTTAACAGAGAATGAGGTGCACCATAACAATTTCATGAATGATTTGAGTAAAAATATGATAAAGGATATAGGAGCTGCTTGTGCATTCAAGAGGATAAAGGATTTAGGAGCTGCTTGTACATACAAGTGGTACAATTTTTGCATGTACAGTCACAAACACATGCACATATACAGTATAAGCAATGCTATAAACAGGAGTGATTGTTTCGGAAGTGTGAAAAATATTGAAATGTTAGATATGATCTTCAACACAAGTGCATGTCTGACATAGACAAGTAGATAATGGGAGACAATACAGACTTACTTGTACACGAACAAGTCTTCTGGTGTTTGCTTTTACTTTGTCAATAGCTTCTGCCAACAAAATTTTAAGTTGGTTATCATCAGAGGAATGGAGGATTTCCCTCATATTATCTTTCAACAGCTTCACATCCTCGTTTTTTGACTGCACAAAGAGAGATCCCGTAGAGTCGTGTCCTTTTTCATCTGACATGTAAACCCTCAGAAAATTATCAAACTCCCGCACACCAATGGCTTGCCGCAAACCTCGAGTATAATCCGCATTATAATTGTAAACCTCAGAGACTTCACCAAGTAATCCAGCATCTATCATGCTATCTACTCTTTGTTCCACATACCGGTCCAGAACTGGGATATCAGCATCAACACATATAAAACAGCAATGGAACCTATAATTATCCATGCAACCCCAGTTCTGCCCTGCCACAATCAAGATGTTACAAATTTTAAGAGCACGAAGGTAAGAATAGTTTCATTTCTACAACCCTGTTTTGTGAAGCTTCAATTCCAACAGTTGGAATTGGCTTTGATGGATCCAAGTCCCATTCTGTTCAGTTAAGAGCTAACATGCTGAACCTAAGCTGCTGTGACATTAGTTTTATTCCTCCTGGGAAAAGTTACTAATTCTTTCTAAATCCAGAAAATCTCAGGAAGGGATGCAGATACTTGCAGCAACCAATCTACTTCAAGTAATATATACTGCATTTCAAAATTTTCCAACGTGAAGATGCATGCCAAGACATCAAGTAGCCAAAGTGTCAGAATTTTGTTGAATCATGCAAGGTTAAACTACAAGCAAAACAGCAATTTGAGAAAATGGCCTAAAGACCTAAAATAAAAGTTACAAACAGAAAGCAAAGATATGTTAAAAATATGAAAATGAAAATAAAACAGAGTAAAATAATAGGTAAACGGAGACACAAAAAACTTTAGCGGGCATCTATTTACTATATATGGAAATCACACTTAAAGGTGAGGTGAAATTGAAAATGCGTAGGTAGCATACCCTCTAAATTTAAAAAACAAGTATTGATAAATAACTGCCCACATACAAGACATTCTTTTTTTCCAAAATCACAACAGCTTCAAAATAATAGCAGAGTTCTATTGTGGTATAAAATATCTGAAATATAATGAGAAAATGTATGATCAAGCTGAATGGTGCAAAAGGATCCTTATAGCTGATGCCAACAAGGTTGGATTGATGTTTAGCAGTTGTTTATAATGAGAAAAAATATGATTGCATGAATACATATTTAGTAAGAAATACGAACCTCTGCAGCCTTTCCCTGATAAAGTTTGCTAGGGAGGATACCAGAGCGAGCATACAAATTAAGGTACTGATTGATCTGTATAGAAAACAAAATTTAGCGATATCCAGAAGAAAAAAAAAAGTTAATACCATGTCTTTCTAGACTGAATAGTACATGATGCTGCTGAAAGGGAGATGCCAAATTTACAATAAAAAATTTCTAATGAATTTATCAGTCCTCCCAGGAGAAGACTTTTTTTTCATGCACAATTAATTTTCTCTATAATTATGTTTCAGTAAGACAATTCCTCTAGGTAAAAAGAAGATGAAGTGAGCAGAATAGTGAAAAAATTTCCATTGTGACACAACAATTAAGTCTACGGAAATAAGGTAGCTACAAAAATTGCACATTTCAACATGTTTTTCAAGGACTGCACTAACGTGAAAAGTTGGAATCCCAACCTTTCTATGGTCATTTGGATGGAGTCTGTTTGCTGCAACAGGATCAAGTTCTTTAAGATAATCATAGCTATGATTGAAACTCTCTCTCCCAGAGTCAGTTGCATGATCAGTCTGCTCATCACCTGTTAACATGTGAAGTATATCAATCTCATTTAAATTGCAGATTAATGCAGATTAAGCCAATAGAGTTGGTGCATACCAGAAGGATGATTCAGAAAGCTTTCATCTAAATCATTTGTTGTATCATCTAGAAGGAATGGACTTACAAGAGCCTGAACGCAGTAAGTAAATGGAAAAGAGTAAAAGACAGCACAGCAGTTTTAAAAAGGAAAATGAAAATGCAAGAGCTAACAATTTGTAATGTGAATATACTAAAAGAGACATATCTCTTCCTGGTCAGCCCAGAAAGCTCCTTGCCAGGAAATAAAAGAAAGACCTCCATGCTAGACCTTATTCAAATGACAACGCAAACAGCATTACCTGGATATAGTAATTTGTACCTCCAACAACAACTGGCAAGCAATTGCGAGACAGAATCTCATTGATGAGCTGAAATATAATAAACTCAATCAAATCAAAACATTCACAAGATCAATTAAAGTAATGAGAAATACCTAAGCCAAAACAAATGGCTGGTTGTGTTTGTGATAATCAGGACTCAGCACTAATTATCATTTGACAACTAATTGAATTAGCAAGGCCAAAAAGATTGCTACTGAGCTTAACCAAATAACACCATTACTTTATAGCCAAGTAAATAAATGGGAATTAGAATGACTCTATCAAATGTTAGTACCATGAAGCCATTTATTGCATTATTAGTAGCTATAATAAAGACCATGAAAATCCCAAAAACCACACAACATTTCTTTTCCCAATGCTGAGAACCTATATGGCATATGCACAGTACCAAATGCTCAAGAAGAAGGCAAAAGCTAACTCACAGGAATAGCAGAATCCCGAAAGTCCTTAGCAGTGAATTCCACATTTGGATTTATTGTTCCCAAGAGATGATGTGGAACTCCTGCATCCATTCATGAAATCATAAACCATATAAATAATAATATCAGGAAATTTCTATGAAAATGAGGACTTTTTGAGGAAAAAATAACGAAAGAAAAACCCAATTTCCACAACCTAGGAAAAGAGGTAACCATGTACAGAGAGATGGAACTCATGGGCAAGACCAATAGTTGTTAGAAGCTTATAGGCAGTCCAATCTCTATAACATAATCCAAGTGTTAGTGAGCATCTAAAAATAGAGACCCATTACATCGCTCAAACAATAAGCTATCTATATTATATTAGTTTTGTAGACAATAACCTAAATGTTGAGTACACTTTCCTTCCCTTATCTATAAAATATAAACATTTTCATTTCGAGCGTTTGAAATCATCACACTCGGAGTCATAAGCTCTACACCCTCTAATTTCTTTCTCTCCCGTTCATGTAGTTTGGAACCTGGTCTAGCCTCTACGTGGCCACGAAGATTTGAAACTTTGTAAGATATTGGTAGTTGCTAAGGAATTTCAAGGAGTCATACGTAGGATGCAAGATTGTACCGCAATTCCAAAAATAATTAAATGGAAAAGAGAACTTCTAGAATATTTTTGCCAGAATGTTGATCCTTAATTCCAGCGAAGACAAAGACGTTGTGTTTAGTTAAATCTATTTGTTCTTACTTAATATTGCTAACACATTACCAAAAAAAATCTTTGCTTCAGTCATTTCATCAACAAAGTTGGCTAATTTATTGCCAAACCTCAGTGACTTAATCTTTCTTTTCTTTTTACGAATTTATAACCAAAACCCATTGAGATTTTTTTATTATAAGTGAAAAATAAAAAATTCATGGCTGTAATACTTGTTTGAAAATTACACAATATATATAAAAAAAAGATTGCCACTTTTATAAAGAAGACGTAAGCACAACATATATTAACATGTAGAAAAAGAAAGAGAACAGACCCTCTTGATCAGATATGGGGACTTTGTTGGTGAGAACATCAAGACCACGGTAGACCTGCATGGAATCAGCGTTGATGATTTCAACAGGGAAGTGGGCTGCTAAATCAATGGCTAGTTTTGATTTTCCTGAACCAGTTGGACCCATTATTACTACCACCTTTGGCTTCTCTTCTTTTTCTTCTTTCTTTGTGACTGTTGGCTTTTCACCTCCATCGGTATTGCTAGGGTTTTGCAGAGCTTCCTCGGCAGCACTGTCACTCTCCATTTCTCTCTCCGTGCTTCTCTTGGAGGGAAGCCTCGCGGTACACGACATGTCAATCAAAGTGTCATGTAAAATATGTAATGGGTGGGTTGATGTGTCTCGTGGGCCTTATTAAATCATCTCCATTGGGAATAGTCCTCCTGTCTTTACCCAACAACAACACGTTTTGGGCCTGGGCCTAAAAAACATCTGGGCCGATTATATCAGCACCTTCTTAAGATTATTAATGGAGATCCACGATGATTCGCATCACGGAAATTTTATCACCAAATAGGTACACAAGATAAATGATCTTGTATTTGGATTAAATTACATAATATGAATTTATTTATATTATTCGTTAGAACAATTTCATCATACCCGGCATAACTCTAGATAGATTAGTGTGGCGTGGTGTATACATTGTTTTTAATATGATATGGCTTGATTGAGATTTAAAATTTGATTCAGATCAAATTTTAATTAAATAAAATAATATATTAATTTCATCAAACTTGTTGAACTTATTATGATTTGTGTGATCTGATTGGCCGAGTCAAGTTAGCACCAATAAAAAGCTATATAAGAAAAATAAAAATAACATTATTTAATAAAAATAGTTAATCTGAATTTATTTGATAATTTAAATTAACTATTTTTCATGAGTTGATTGACCTCTCGTGGTATTTTTCAAGTTAGATCTGTAACGAGATCTAACAATTATATAATATGAAAATATAATCAAAAAATTATTTTATGATGGATGGACTATAAATAAATTAATATATTTGGAATTTCACAGTCACATATTGATATAGGCAAACTTTTCCAAGTATTATTAAGATTCATTGGGCCATAAAATCTCTCCCATCCCTGACAAGTTCATTTATAAGGTCCATTAATCAATTTAACTTAGAATTAATGTTCATAAAAAAATAAAGAGGTTATTTTCACATTAACTTAGAACTAAGTGAGGAAAACTTGAAGTGCATAATCAATGTTGGAAGTTGGAACCAGTGTATAGCTGTATTGATTGTTTTTTAATTTTTTTTATAAATATATTAAGATAATATTTTTTTTATTTTTTTAAAATTATTTTTAACATCAGTCTATCAAAATAATTAATTTAAAATAAATAAATAAATTTTATTTTTTTTAAGTAAAAACAAACAGCCACTAATTCTGGTGGCATATCAATTTAGTGATTTTGATAGTTGGCTTGTCACCAATACAATTAAGAAATCTTCATGAAAAATTCAGTTTCAAGATTGAACAAACATTTCTTGAATTTGACTACAAGAATGAGAAGGTCAAGATTTGACATGTGAGTAGCACCAAACCTCCATGGTGGGTACTTCTGCCCTATATGTTAAAAAAAAAAAAAAAAAACTGTCCATGAAAAACCCACTAAAAAAGAAAATAAAAATCACAGAAATCACAAGATATACACCAAATTCAAGGGCATGCATGGCAACAAATTAGCATAGCATGGCTGACAATTGCTGGGGTGTTTGCAAGAATTCAGGGCAGAGCTTCAATATTCCTGCTCAATTCCTCTAGTTTCTTCATCCTTAGTTTCTCGCTTTCACCCACCAGCTGACCAACCAGTTGATACAAAAAAGAAATAGAAAATATTAGCAAACTAAAATTGAGATTTAGCTAATTAACCATCATCAAGTGGGTATTATATGGACTAACATAGCATCTAATTACCTCCACTAATTTGGAAACAAGCTGAGCTTTTTCTTTGTTCTTGTCATTAAAAGCTTCAAGGGCTTCTTTGTATTCTCTCTCCTGCAATCATATAAACTCTTGAGGGGCTACTGACATCCTTTGCTTCAATGCATAATTAACTAGTGCTGTAAATCTTGGATCAGAGTTAATTAATAATCATTAAAATATTCCATTAAGTTTTATTTCTTTCTTAAGGTAACAAACCCAGTATCATGACCATGCAGTTTAAACATGAAAAATAAGCATACTGTTCTAAAAAAAAATGTAGATATATAATTAAATCTTTATCTGATAATATAGTAAAAACATTGGATTGTCTGACTTGCAATGTTTCTTATATTTCCCTTGATAGCTAATTTGAAAAAAATATTGCTCATGAAGGTATTAATTAATGAATTACTGGGTAAACTCATGAAGGTATTAATTATTTTTATTAAAAAAATATTGTTTTTAATAAAAATTTCATAGCCAGTTCTAGATAAGTTTGACTGGATAAACTGAGTGGGTAGAAATCCAATTAAATCAACTGAATTTGACTCTATATTGGTGTTTTTATCAAAGCAAAGGAAGAAGAGAAGGAAACAAGCCAGAATTTTAATTTCACCTTCTTCTGACAACTCAGGCCCAGAGGCTTCAGCTCTCTGTTGACTGTGTCAATCCTCTTACGTACCATCGAAACTTCCTTCCTCATTGGATCCGTCAGAGCTTCGAGCTCCTAAAATATATTTTTTTTCCTTTAAAAATCCACAGTAATAATCTCCCAAACAAAAAATAAAATAAAAAAGCCCAGGAAATACAAACAACATACAATTTAATTTATATAATAATGGGAATTTATTATATTTTTATTACAGATAAATAATTTTATTGAATTATGAAGACTCAAACAGTAAAACAAAAAAAAGAAACAAGAATATATATATACATGATGTTAGACTTACTTCACGAATTTCTGCTAAACGTTTGGTTGCTTCCTCCACACGTCCTAGGTGAGCATGAACCTTGTCTCTGACTTCCATCTTCTTCTTCTCAATCTCTTCTTCCTTTGCCCTAAACATGGCCAATGCTGACCTTGATATCTCCTCATCCTTTTCATCCTTTAACAGTGAGCTTTCATTGTAATTGCTGATAATGCCTGAGCTCTTCAATTTGATCTGCATTTGTGACATTTGTTGCTCCAATATTGGTTTTTGTGTTGTCATTTTTTAGCCCCCTGTTTATCCTCTCTCTCTCTCTCTCTCTCTCTCTCCCTCTCTGTCTCTTCTTTCTTTGCTCTTTTTTCTTTTTGATATGATTGCTTTCTTTCTCTTGTTGTAGAGGTAGTTTATAAGCAAAAGCTGGCTTTAAAGGTGTGATACCACCTTGCTTACTTTACAACAAAACAAAACACTAAATGACCCATTTGCCCGATCACCTTTAATCATGAAGGTAAAAAGAGGATTTCATCTTCGTTGAATGAAGACTTAACTTTGAAATATCCTCTTAACCTTCCTTTCACCTTTACTCAAAATGAACATAATCACAAATTATGGTATTGCAATTTAAGAGTGTATATTGTTTTTTTTTTCTAATGTATCTGGCCAATTCTCTCTCTCTCTCTCTCTGAATATTTACATTGTAAGCCACATTGTAAATATTTATAGGATCATAAAGATGTTATTTTTTTATTTTTATTTTAAAAGATGCTAATGAGTGTTGGGTTAATGCAATATTATTAGATTAAAAACACTTAAAATATTTTTTTATATTTTTAATATATTTTTTTAAAATTATTATTAATCCGCTGTGAATCACCAGATAATATATATTAGTATATATATAAAAACTTGATGAACGACTGGATGGGGGCCTCCTTTGGTAGATGGATATTTTCTCAGGTCGGTTTCTTGGCAAATTTATCTTAGCTAGCTATACCAAGCCTGATTAATTTAGTGTTCATGTATTAACAGGACAAATACACTACATACATACAATTCTTACCGTATCTTAAAGGGTAAAGCCAAGTGATAGTAGATTAGCTGCATAACACAGCACCATTATCAAGTCTCTATTTGAAGAGATAGAGAGTAGTATCACAGGCAATCAATTATTTTCCAGATTCTTATGCATGGCAATCTTATTAGTCATGGAGAAATGATGTGAGGGAGTTAAAATTTGGTTGAAGGGTCTATAAGTAGAGGTAAATCTTCTTTTTCACTTGAAGAAGGGTGCTTTGGGTGGAAGTTTTGTTCGTGGAGTGGACAGGAAGGGCTCACCTACGCTATAGATTTTCTTGAGAGCCTTAGGGGACAAGACAGAGTAGGAGAGACAGGCAGAGCTAGCTTGCCTTCATTACATATCATTACCCTCCCATTTTTAAATTGTAACTGAGAATCTTGGCTTTAACACTTCTAATCTTTTTGGTTTCCCATGTTTTCTATTGCTTGGCATGTCAAGGGCTTAGCAACTACGATGCCCGTTTGCTACGAATTTTGATCAACAGATTCTTTGGCGACTCTCTCATTTTTTTGAAATTTCAAAACAGAAAAGAAATGCAAGCCATTGTGGTTGTAATCAGGGATATAAGTTCATAGGACAGATCTTTTTTAGAAAAAGCCCCCGAACTGTATAGTAAGTATGGATTGTACCCTTAACAAATCCTTTTTATACCAATTTTGTTGCTAAACAATTTCGATTACTCAATTGGGCCCTTTATAAGAAGACAAAGTCAAGTTATCTACAAAATGATGTCGTATTGTTTTTCAAAAAGGAACAGTGTGTCAAGAATTCATGATCAAATATGGATGGAAGGGGACAAAATTGATATAGAAATTTATATGGAAGCAAAATCAAGAGTGCCTATGTAAATGGGGGGGCTATTTTTGATGTTTTCTTTCTTCACCTTTAATTTAAATGCAGGGACTGAGGACAGGTCCATGAGTTGATGATTCAATACATAGGAAAGCATCAACATTTGATGGCCATGACTTTCCAGCTGATGATGTTCGTGGTTGTTGATTCAATTAGCCCACTTTTCATTTTGTTTTCCTAACTGTGGTGCTGCTTAGGCCCACATTGATTTTATGTTCCACAAATCTACGTTCTATCTTTAAGAACTCGAAAAGTTCTGAAGATTGCGTGGTGTCCAAAATGTCTAAATGATAAGCTTGATGCGAGCTTTTTCCTTCCAAGTTATGGGGTGGTGTCCAGAAAGTAGAGCTTTAGCTTTTGTATTTTGGTTGGCTCTGTGGTGTACGTAAGAGCCGGTTCTAGCCAGCGCGATGGTGCTTGCGTGCCTAATTATCACTTGACCAGTTTTTTTTTTTTGCGTTTGCTCAAATGGGAATTGCACTCACTAGATGTAGGGCAGCTCCCTTAATTTTTTTTTTCTGTGTATCGTTGTGTTTTAGAGACAGCCTGTTCTGCTAGTGTTGGCTAATTAACTAGCTGGTAAGGTCTTGATGGAGGTCTTTGAAGACTTGAATTAAAACGCATCTACACCTGAAATGAAGAGGAACGAAGGAGAGGAGGTTACTCCATTGTCCTGGAGGCAGTCTTTTTGCAAACAACAACAATATTCAATGTTGTCCCCGTAAATTTTTCATGCCTCTTTTTTCATAGTCTAGACATCTACTTAAATGGAATATAAATTCAAACAAATTCAAATTCAAATTTAAAACAACTTTATAAACAAAAGTAAGTAAATAAAGGCTAAGACTTTTACTTCTCCGAATTCATTTGAGAAATATTTTCTTTTCTATTAGAAACTAAACCTGCTTCTTGTAAGATATATATTATATTAGCCAGGGAAATAATATTTTTTTTCTTGCTTTGAATAAAATATTTCAATCCCTGAAAAACCCCACTCTTTGTATATGGGAAACAACAAAATTTTCACAAAGAATCGAGAAGAACTCTCACAATTTTTTCTCGAAATCTTCCCAATTCCAAACGAGCCATACTGCTAAAATA
>Ga0325405_1006838_pt1 | contig 11500 bp, 10 predicted proteins | sample PopdelMetagenome_21_FD_205663 | JGI IMG/M metagenome (GOLD analysis project Ga0325405, IMG submission 205663) | Populus deltoides microbial communities from Bellville, Georgia, United States - Xylem-Control-R2 | ecosystem: Host-associated > Plants > Phyllosphere > Stem > Wood/Secondary xylem...
GCTGCCATTGCAGCAGCTGCAAGTGCAGCAAGAGAGTTGATGAGTTGAGTAGAGTGGATGTAATCCTCCTCCTCTACATTTATTTTTGTATCCTTTCTTTAATCTCTAATAACATAGACTCTCTCCCATGGATGTAGGTGGTTTTGCCGAACCACGTAAAAAATTATGTCAGTGCAACTATCAGTACACCCCCGGTCCGCGCATGGGGGAGCCGGAATTCCCCAACAAAGATTTAGTATTACGATCTCCCATTTTACACCATTGTTGCCGCGATTTCTGACGCCATATACTCTCCACATTCCTGTTTACTGTCCAGTAGTCTGATATAAGCTTTCCCAAGTCAGAAGTCTCTTCCTCCGTCAATTCATAGCTTTCACTATCTGTTTCTAAGGCTGCTATACTGGTTTGAATATCTATAAGCTTCACTTCCTGATTTCCATAGCACCTACGGTCCCAACTTCTAAACTGACCAGCTATGTAGCTATGTTTTTTAAGCAGTTTCAATCTACCAGGCTACCATCATATTTATGTGCTCTTCATTTATGTCATTTTCATATTTCAGATAATATTTCATTATGTTTATGATATGGAAATTAACAACAATCCACATATCACATAGAATTATATCCGCACATTGAGTAAAATAGACCCACCCTACTCGACATTCCACATGTTGCCCAAATATTTCAATTGAATAATTGAATGGTTAATTGCATTCAATTGGAATTACTTATAATAATTTGATCAATATTAATTGTTTATATATATATATAAACAGTCTTTGATGTTGATTAATGTGGCATGTATGCCATGTATGCAGTTTGAAATGCGTTTCTGATACCAAATTAAATAAATTAAAAACGTTCGTATAGCGATAAGATAAGAATTTTAGGACTTTGTACAGCAATAGGATACATATCATTGAAAAAATATATATATTACATTTTATCTAAAATTATTGTTTCACTTGAAAAAGTATTGTTTGATACTTTCTTTTTTCATTACCCACAATTTTGAAGTACTAGAGTAAATCTTAACAGTGAAAATAAATAAATAAATGTAGATTAAATTGTTTTGCAAGTGATGTGTACAAGTATAGCAAATGATTTACCCAATATTTATTGATAATAATAAACTACTAACCTCTAAATTTTTTAAATTTTAGATATTTTATTACTCTATTTTATCTAGTGTTTTTAAACCCGGCCTAGTGGTCGACCCGGCCCAAGGCCTGGGTCACGGGTTTTGACTGGGTCTCTGGATCAACATCAATTTTTTTTACAAATCAAAACGACATCGTTTGGTAAAAAATAAAAAATAGTCAACGAGTTGCAACCGGGTTTTTTACCGGGTCTTATCGGGTCAACCGGGTCAACTAGGTTTTTAACTATTATTTTTTCACAAACCTGGCATGGTTCCAGCCTCGGGTTAGTCGGGTCCCGGGTCGACCTGCCGGGCCGAGTTTTAAAAGTATAGTTTTATCATTTTCTTTAATGTTGTTTATTTAAATTAAAAGGTAAAATGAAGATGTCTTGTTGTCGGTTTGATATGCCTTGTGGATTGAATTAGAAAGTAAAAATAAAAATGGAAGAAAAAATTGTCTTGGGGGGTTTTGTTTTGGTCCTTCCATGATGATGATTAAGTTTAATTTAGCTGAAAATTAATGATGAACGAAAGTGAGTTCGTTTTGCACACATGTTGAGATTTTGCATATGAAGCATTTGGGTGTTCCTAAAACAAATCTAAGTATGTAAAAATGGATTGGTGTAAAGGCATTTTGCGTATATTGGATGTTTGCTTGGCAATGACTGGAGACTTGAATAAATATGGTAATATGGGCCTGTAGGTGTTTTCTTCGCGAATTTCTTCATGTTTTTCACTAGTTATTATTTACATTATTTTGTTCTGTCTGAAATCTGAATGTTTTGTGAGAATAGTAATATCTTAGCACCTAAACTCAATATAAGGAATTTTTTTTTTGTTAATAGTCAAAATTTTATTAAGAAAAAAGCTACAAAGATAATAGCCTAACTTACATCAGATGAACAAGTAGAGGAAAGGAAAGCACAAAAACTGTTGCATGAAACAGGGGAGAGCAATAAAAGGGGGAACAAACAAATCATAAGAAACCAACTCCTCCCGACTAAACATTCTCTATATTAAGCTCTAAAGAGTTGGAATCAAGCCTCAGCCATAAAGCAATACTTTGACGCACCATGGAGAAACAGATTTGAAGGTTAGGGGTAGTGTCATTAAAAATAACATCATTTCGATGAAGCCAAAGATTCCAAACAACGCATGAGAAAAGAAACTGACATGAGAGATTTTGTTGCTTGTCTTTAACCATAGAAGACCATTGGTAGCACATATCACCAACAGATTTTGGAAAAACACTACAAAAGCCCCGATTAGAAAACAGTTTCATCCATATATTCCAAGTGAAGTGGCAGTGAATGAAGAGGTGACTTGAAGATTCCAAGCTTTTATTGCAAAAAGCGCATCTTGACTCCTGAAGGGTTAGGTAGTCATGCTGAAATAGAAAATCTCTTGTGGTTCCTTTGTCTTGGACAAGGAGCCAAAGGAAAAGTTGCACTTTTGGTGGGGTTAGTTTTATCCAAACAGAAGATTGGAATGGTTTGGCACCATTGTAGAGCAGCTGGTCCATCATTTTGGAGCAAGATTTTACACTGAAGAGGCCATTGCTGTTGAGGGTCCAGATTTTCTTATCCATCTTGTGGCAGAACATTGGCTTGGATTCCAGCACGGATGATAAAAGTGATAATTGCTCTTGTTCAAAATGAAATAGAGGTCTGCGCCATTGTAGGAACCAGAGCCAGATTCCATTGCTTCATCTACCCATGTCAGCCACCAAAGCAGATTTGGAGGAAGACAAAAGATATAGCCTAGGGAAGGCTGTTTTGAGAGGGTAGTCACCAATCCAGTTGTCTAGCCAAAAGGATGTTAAACTGCCATTCCCCACCATGAATTTGCAATGATTCGTGAAGACTTGGTGAACGTCGGTTTGAACAATGGACATAATATCCTTCCAGATCTTGGAGGGTTGGTTGTAGAAAATTGGGATCCCATTCTCATAAGCTGGATTGTACATCGAAGAGATAATCATTTTCCATAAACTTGTACCTAGGGAAGAGAGTCTTCAAATCCATTTTAGCAGCAGGGCTCTGTTTTTCGATATAAAGGAGCCTACACCGAGGCCTCTTTGTTTCTTATCGCGCATCACTAGTCTCCATTGGATCTTGTAGAAAGATCTTTACTTGGTACATCCACACCACAAGAAACGTCTTTGGATGGATGAAAGAAGCCTGCCTACCCCTTTTGGCATCTTGAACACAGACATAAAATATATAGGCAGGGAATTAAGGACACTTTTAATGAGACATAGACGACCAGCCATGCTTAGTAATCTCCCTTTCCACATATGAAGCCTTTTACGAAACTTCTCTATCACTGGCTTCCATGTAGAGATATGAGATGGATTGGCTCCTAGTGGCATGCCAAGATATTTGCTTGGGAGGGAGTCTGATCTGCAAAAAATAGATGTAGCCAAGCGCAAGCACAAGTGATCGTCGACATTGATACCAATAATGGAGCTTTTATGGAAGTTTATATGAAGGCTTGAAGTCAGAGCAAACCATCTTAAGATTCTTTTGACTTGAACTAATTGATCAATATCTGTCGGGATGAATATTAACGTGTCATCTGCATATTGTAGATGGCTGATAAAAATTCCTGATGCAAATTGCAGCCCTTTGATAATATTCCCACTAGATGCCCTTTGAAAGAGGACCGAGAGGCCCTCAGCAGCTGTGTCAAACAGAAAAGGGGTAACGGGTCTCCTTTACGCAGTCCTCGCCGAACAGAGAATTCTTTTGAAGGAGATCCATTGATGAGGACCAAGAGTTTTGATGAAGAAAGACATTCATAAATCATGGTTCTCCATTTTTTGCCTAACCCCATATAACCCATGATATCATCTAGGTAATCCCAAGAGGTTTTATGGAAATCAATCTTGAAAATCAGACCTGCCGCTTTTCACTTTTTTAGATCACTCACCAGCTCATTTACAATCATAAAGCCATTTATAATGTTGCGGTCTCCTATAAACGCTGATTGGTTAATGCTAATGATATCTTGCATAATAGTTTTCAGTCTGGATGCAAGGATTTTGGCAATGATCTTGTAGATACCATGAATCATGCTGATGGGCCGAAAATCTTTAAACTCTATGGGTTCTACTGTCTTGGAGAGGAGAGTTACGTAGGTTGTATTGATTCCTTTGGGTAGCCTTCCTGTTTGAAGAGGCTTAAAACTATATCGAGAATGTCTTGAGCAATAAAATCCCATGCTAATCTGTAGAATTTGAAGTTGAAACTATCTGGTCCAAGACATTTTGACCCATCACAACCCCATACACTGCGCTTCACTTCTTCCATTGTGATTTCCTGCTCCAGCCATTCAGAGGATTCTTTAGAGAGGCATTTGAAACCCAAAGGATTTAACTGCGGCTTTTTTTTCAGAGGGGAAGTCATACAGCTCAGAGAAATAATCCACAGCAGCCTGCTTAATACCCTGCATAGAATCAAAAGTGTTGCCATTATGGTGGATTTTAAGGATAGATAATTTAGCCTTCCTGAAATTAGCAATCAAGTGAAAATAACTTGTTATTTTTGTCACCCAATTTGCACCACATCTGTCTTGATTTTTGCCTCCAAATAGATTAAATGTGATTGTTGCGAACCCAGCGGTCTTTCAACAAAAAGTCTAGATGCTCCTACTCTTGGTCGGTTATACCTTCTTCTTCACATTTTCCCTCTAGTATGTTGATAGCTGAAAGGGTTCGTTGAAGGGCAGCTTCTTGATTTCCAAATTCAAGCTTATTCCATTGCCTCAATTTGACTGCAATATGATTGAGCTTTTTGAGAAATTTAAAGCGGCCAGGGTGAAGGGAGCATACATCATTCCAGAAGTTTTCAATAATGTGCTTGAAATTTGGGTACTGAGTCCAACAGTCCAAAAAACAAAAAGGATGCCATCCATGGTCCTGTAAGAAGCTAGATATAATTAAAGGGCAATAATCCAAGAACTCTCTTGGAAGTCATCGAAGAGATAAATTGGGGAAGTGAAGATGGTAGGATGAGTTTGCAAACATACGATCCAGTTTGCTCTTGGACCTTCCTCTGAACCAAGTAAAATAACCTTCTGCTAAAGGGTATTCAATGAGCTCATAAGACTGCTGAAATCTGCTAAAAGAATTTGAGCCTGCAGGATGACAGATTCCACTGTTTTTGTCTTTCTAAGAGTATGTTTCATTAAAATCTCCAGCTATTATCCAGGGAACTTCAAAAGTGTGCTTAAGAAGAATGAAATCATCCCAAAGTTTTTGTCTGTCCTGATAGTTACAAGGAGCATAGATGCCAATAACAAAGCAATGAAAATCACTGTGAACATGTTTACCATATAAACCGATCCAACCATGACCATATTCAATATTAGAGACTTCAAAGTTAGTGTTTTTCCACATAACAAGTAGACCTCCTTTTGATCCCTAAGCATTATTACTAAATCAACTCACATGATTTTCATTCTAAATACAAGATACAAAGCCAATGCAACAATTAGTAAGCTTAGTTTCCAGCAGGAAACATATATCAATTTTATATTTTGTTATTAATTTCATGATTCTTCTTTGTTTCCTCATCATGCCCAAGCCACAAGAATTCCAAGAAAAAATATTCATGACAGAATTAAAAAATCTATCTGCAAGGACAGGGATGAAAACTTACTATTCATTGTTGTTTTTGCTAATCTTCCCTCTCCTTTCTAGCTGCCTTATGACAAGTCCAGAAAATTTTTTCAAGAGAGCTGAATTACCAAGACCCAGAGCTTCTCCCAAATGGATCATTTTGTTGACTTCATTGTGAGACGACTCCACTGCAAATTTTTTCAGTTTACGGGTATTATTCACTCTGATATAAGAGTCTATATAATTTTTTCAAGAGAGTTGAATTACCAAGACCCAGAGCTTCTCCCAAATGGATCATTTTGTTGACTTCATTGTGAGACGACTCCACTGCAAATTTTTTCAGTTTACGGGTATTATTCACTCTGATATAAGAGTCTATAGAAGATATACTTGCCGAAAAGTGCAAGGAGAGAAGACTCCCAACAGAGGATATTTTCTTTAGTCTTGGTTGTTTGGCTGTTGTGGTCCGGTGTTGGTTGGGTGTAAGAGGCAGGCTTTGAGCTTTGCAGTGGGATTCTAAAGAATTATCACTGCTGACAGGGGCATAAGGTTGTGGCGAGAAAGAGTCTCTTTTGAAGGCCATGCTTTGATGCTCCAGTGGGCTTGCTGAATTCACATCGTATAAGACAAGGCCCCGTTCTACTTGGAGTTGATTTTGGGAAAGCTTGTTGGTAGAGAAACAGTGGTGGGGAGTCCTAGGAGCGGCTATTTCTGGAAAGAGATCTTCAACAACGATATGTAGCCGTTCTTTGTTGTCAGTGGCATTTATTGTGGCCGCAAAGCTATGATCGTAGACCTCATATGTCCCATGTGGGTTGTGCTTCCTTGCCTTCAGCGTGTGTGCCTTGTCATGAGCTCCAAAATTCTTATCAGCAATAGCCAGCCTGCAAATGTTGTCATCCCCTGCCAAGTCAAAAGCCAGATCAGTGTACACTTCATCATCTGAGTCACTGTCAGCATCTTCTCCCTGAAGTAATGTGGTTTGAAATTCTGCCATAGAGTATGAAATTCCTTTTGCCTCTGGATATCTTAAAGGGTCAATCTCATCCAGCTGTATGTGTACTAACTTGGAGTTTAGCATGAGATCTATAGAGTCGTGGATCTCCGGCAAGTGAGTACCTACAAGGATTTTCACGCTGTGAAGTTCAGAGATTTTTAGGCTGGTCTTGTCAAAACCTATCACCCGTCCATGGTTCATGAGGAGGTTTGAGATACATCTCAGACTCCAGCCAGAGATAGGCAAATGAGAGATGGAGATCCATGCTAGACGACTCTCTATCACATCTTCCTCCGTCCACGGGCGAACTTCATCAAAGTAGAGCTTCCAGCATTCCATACCTTTCTGCATCGCTTGTTGCATAGATTTCTCATCATCAAAGCTTATGATTGCCTGGGAACCCCCCAGGACACGGACAGCAGAGAAGCAGATGCCTAGCTGAATTAATCCATGTCTGATTTGTGCATAATCTACTCCCTGAGATATCTTGCCAATAAGACTATTTCTTAACCATAGAATTTCCTCATCTGTAGTGTTGAAAGAGATGAAGTTATGAGGACGTGGTGTGGCATTATCCGACGCTTGATGCACTTGACTCCCTGATGTTACTGCCTCAAGATAGCTTCGGTTGTCTCTTACACGGATGGGGGCCTTGGCTTTGTCGTTGAGCTTGGATATTTATTTCCCTGTTCCCACTGTTTTCTGTTTCATCACTTCATCTTTTCTTCTGTGCTTAGCCACATTAACTCTCAGTTTGTAGGAATCAAACCATATGTCATTTAAACATTCTAGCGGAGTTTTGTCTGACAGATTCGAGAGGATGGTGACGAAGCCAGAATGCTTTCCTGCTCGATTTGTTTTCCGAGAAACAAACAACTTAATAACTTTGCCCTGTTTTCTGAAACGGTCTTTGAGCTTATGGTAATCGACCCAACTTGGGAAGTTTTCAAAGTAACATTGCAGGTGAAAACCACGGTAGTTTGTTAAAGTTTAAGTGTTTAAGGTGATGGATGGTAGCTGAGGTTGGAGGTAATATGGCTTGTATGGAAGATCAGGTTGTTTTCTGTGTTTGTGAGAAGGAATTATGTTTGTCTGGAACGGTGGCTGGGTTTTTTGAAAGAGAGCTTTCCCCCCCATCTCTCTCCTTGGATATATAGGAATTAGTTAATTTCCAGAAAACAAATCCATTACCATAAGTACCAGTACAATCACAATTGACGTAAACTACGAAAGCGAACCTAAACTCCATAGGAGGCAGATTAATGGTGTTTCTTGTCCCTATGCTCCTTGCCAGAATCACTTTTGGTAACTTTCTTGTCGCCGGAAAACCATTAACCACCAGTTTATGCACTCCTCCAAGACTCCATTATTGGACCATTTATTTTCTCAAACATTTCTTAAGTCATCTCCACTACCTTAATAAACTTCAAATACAATTCAAGAACAACAATCTTGCTATAAATTAAACTGAAAGTGAGGAAGATCGGTTGAATCTACAACCTTGAAAAACCCGGATGTAATCTCTGCTTACACGACCGAATTAGGTAGGCGTTCAAATTTCAGTGACCCGGTCCACGCTTTGTAGCAAGCTGAGGTGGTGGAGGTGGAGACGGTGGTTGTCGTAATTCCATTTTTTTAGGCAATCTCTTGAACTTGTAATCGATGGCATTAGAAGGAATAGCACTAAAGGATGCCACCCCCGAAACATGTGAGAAAATCAAGGCGTTGATGAACATAAACTTGAGAAACCAAGAAATGGCACCCATCGGATATCAAGCCACCTCTAGTTTCAGAAACCAATTCTATAATACTTTCGTGTTGATGTTATCTATTTTTGAGTTTCCACGTAACAAAATGAAAAAATACAAAAAAATATCAAAAAATATTCAGAAGAAATCCAAAAAATAATAGGAGTGGAAAAAGGATGTTGAAATGCCGAAAAAAATGCCAAAATTGGTTGAAGAGATTCAAAAATGCAAAAGGCTAAAATTTGACAGTGAGAACCCTATTGATAACAAAAATTCAATTTAAGGAAGAAAAGTTCAAAATCAGATGGTTATGGACTCAATTAAATTTTATCCAAGGTTTAATTGAATTTATGGAGGTTTTGATTGCAAGAAAATTGATTTCTTAAGTCAATTTAGGCTTTTATTGGAAGAGATTAAAGTTTTTGGGTCTAATTATAATTTTAAAGAGTTGATTTGGTCAAATCAGGGGATTAATTGTATAATTATTGAAGTTTGATGGCCAATTAAAGACTTGATTGAAACAATTTGAAACCAAGGATCAAACCGGAAAAGGCGCTAAAATCAAGGGATCCAATTATAATTTATCCGGGGGCTTGATTACAAAATTGCTAAAACCATCCAAGGGCCAAATCAGAAATATGCATTTAGAATTAGCAAACGGCGTCGTTTCCTTGACAACTGTTGATCACCATCTTTATCCGCAACGGTTTCGACAGTGAATGAGCATTATCAATGGAGCCATTTCAGCAACAAAAACAGCAGATTGCTTCAGTTATGGGGAATGTTTCACGGCTACTATTCCTCTACATGCCGTTACCAAGTTGGACGTTGCACCGCAGGCCATCCTTTGGCTTATAAAAGCCAGAGAAAGACGATGAAAAGGGAGGAAAAGAAAAGGAGAGGGAAAACCAGAGGGGAACGACAGAGGAAAGAATAAAGGAGGGGAGAGAGCCGCACCAGCACTGCGAACGCCATCATCAGCTCATCATCTTCTTCGTCCAGCAGCTACTGCCATTCTCCATCACAACCGCACCAGTACTGCACAACGAAAAAGAGAAAAACAGAAGAGGGAACGAGACAGTGAGGGGGGAAAACAGAAACAGAGAGGGGGAGACGATAGAGACAGGAGGCAGAAAGGAAAGGAAAACACAAAAAAACAGAGAGGAGCTGTGGGGAAAGAAAGTCACAGAGGAAGAAGGAAAGAAAAAGGAGAACCACCGTTGGTCTTCCTCTCCACCGCTGCCACAACGCCGCCACTGAGGAGGGAGTATCGATCAAACAGAAAAAAGAAAACAGAGGCTCACGCCTCTGCATAGAGAGGAGAAGAGCCACCGTCGCCCCCCACAGCAACTCCACCGGCCAGCAAACTCCACCGCACCGTCTGAAAGCCACCAGCAGCTCCACCCCCACCAGAGACCAAAAGGAGAACCAAACAGAAGCAGACGAAAAAAAAAAAACAACAACAACAACAATAGAGGCTGGTTCTCTGCACGGGGAAGAAGAAGAAAAGCTGCAGCAAACACTGCCTGCAACCGTCATAACTACCGTGAGCCATCGTCGGCTTCCTCTGCACCGCCACCAGCATCACTGTGAGCGTCCTCCATTACCATCGTCTTCGACATCGTTTCCGCCACCAGGTTTGTTCTCTTCGTCTCTGTGCATACAATTCATTTTTGCATTTCACTGTTCAAGTGAATTATAATTCACTTGAACAGTGACAGTAACTGCTTCCATTTGCATAAGCATGCACGCATGAGCGTGCCCTGCTGGGTCCAGCCCAGCCACATGAGCCGGGTTGGACCAAGCTTGTAAAAAAATAAAAATTAAATTAAATTTTTTAAAAAATTATTTCAAAAAATTTGTGATTTTTTTATATATTTTTTAGTGCATTTTGATTGATATTGGTTTGTATTTTTACACTGTAAAGATACAAATCCAGTATTAAAATACCTGGTTTTCATTGAAAAAAATAATAATAAAAAAATATATATATTTTTTGTTTTTATACATACGGTCAAATATCTCAAAAATTAAAAAAAATCATATTGTATTTTCATACAACAAAGAAAATTTCAAAAATATATATTAGCATGCATGTTGGCTTTAATAACTAGTTTATTAAAGTCACGAGAACTAGGCCAATATTTCAAAAATTCCCAAAAAAATTATTTTGTTTTCTTTTAATATCTGGGGATATGACCTTATACGTAAGATGTATCCCGGATATTAAATTCTTTTGTTGACGTCAGAATTACTCGATAAAATAAGGATCTCCTTACCGAGGAGGACTTTTTTTAAGCCATAGACGATCAACAACTAGAAAATACGACAAGACCTTAGATTTTATCAGACCATAAAACAATGCAACTTACCTTAGGTAGGGCGTATTTGGGGTGCTAATACCTTCCCTTTACGCAACCAGTCCCCGTACCCGATCTCTGAGACCAGTTAGGGTTCCTAATGACCAAAATATTAGGTGGCGACTCCCACTACAACATTATCCAGTTTTACCAACGGACTCATTCAGTCGGTGAAAGCAATGCAATCCGTCGGTGAAAATAATACTGACGGCCTCACCGACGGAACACATCCATCGGTATAACAGTCGTCGGTAAATCTCATTTCTATCGCTAATTCTGTCGCAAATAAAAAAACCCACCCACCGACGGAAACACCGACGGTAATACAGACGGATCCCATTCTATTTTTCCACTAATAAAAGACAAGAATTCCTTGTCTCTCCACATTTGCCAAATTGATAGAAGATAATAGAATTTGAGGATGGATATTTTCGCCGAGACGCCGCACACGTGCGACACGTGTGAACCACTAAATAGTCATGGTGATCCTTGACTTGGCCTCCCTTTTCTATGTAAAGAACAGTGCAAGACTTGATAACTTGAAGAAAATAATATAACAGTATACTAATTTAATATCGATAGCAATATTGACTTCAACACATCCCTGGAAAAAGTTTTTGTTTCTCATTTC
>Ga0325405_1006839_pt1 | contig 11499 bp, 7 predicted proteins | sample PopdelMetagenome_21_FD_205663 | JGI IMG/M metagenome (GOLD analysis project Ga0325405, IMG submission 205663) | Populus deltoides microbial communities from Bellville, Georgia, United States - Xylem-Control-R2 | ecosystem: Host-associated > Plants > Phyllosphere > Stem > Wood/Secondary xylem...
TAAAGAACTAGTCATCCAGCCTAGAACAAGGCAACAATCTCATACTAGATAATAATACAATTGAATAGTAAAGAATCTAAATTTGATGTTTTAATAATTTTAAATAGAACATAATTAATAAGGTGCTGAGTATCTATCTAAGTCTGAGCTCTATGTGTGAGATATGAAAATCAGGAAAACTCAAGCTTCTTTTATAATATTTCCCTTTTTTTTTATCTTAAGTCATTTGTTTTTTTTTCCCACCATTTAAAGAAAACACATTTTCTTTAAATTCTTCATTACGCTACGCAACTTCCATGTATCATATCATTGTATTAACTTCATTTTACGCAAACAAATCAATATATAAACAATTTACTTCTCCAATACAATTCCTTTACTTTTGGTTGAAAATACCAAAAAGAGAAAGATATGTTTTCTTCTTAAAATTCTTAAAACCAAGTTATCAATTAATTATCCCATGATTAATTCATTGTAATTCTAACCTTTTCAATTATTAATTTATTTAAACACAATCATCTCTGTAATTTTCTTCATTTGGTCGAATGCTTCCATTTAGGTGGGGATATGTTTTCTTTCAAATTTCTCTTAGTTAATTCTTTACTCATTCATTAAATGTTCAATCAAACACACCCTAACAAAATCCTATGTTAACAATTTTCTGCCTTTTTGTTTTTGCTGAAACCCTATATGATGTGAACCTCTTGAACACGTGGTCAAACAACCCATACGCAAAGACACTAATTCCCAGAAAGCCAAGTAAATCAGGTTTGATAGGAGTATGAAACAAAGATAACTTGGACCTAGGCACCAACACTATTGGAAACAAAAACCCCCACCCAACGAATATTGATTCGCAAATGAGAAGTATAAGGATGATGCCACGAAGTCAGTTTTTCTTTGATAAGTCATTTTTTTGTTCCTTAGAGAACTAAGAAAGGGAGAGTATCTCACCAACACACATAAAGTGCGGCAAATAAGAAGTTTTATTAATTTGAATTATCTACCTTACATTTCTAGTTATGCCTTTATTTGTACCGACTTTAGACTGAAACAAACCTTAATAGACCCATTATATGGACTTATATGATGTTCACTTATAATTTAACCCAAATAATATAAATAAACCCTAAACTAAAAAGAAAATAATAATAACAATAATAAATCTAAATTTAATATCTTAAATATAATAGGATCAAATTTGCTGCCCTCTTTAGTTTTCTTGTTTGCAAAGTATTCTTAGCTGACTTGGAAACTTATTTAATGATAGATTCCTACTATAATAAGGATAGAATAATTGTTTCCATATACCATAAGGCTTTCACATTAATATGGAGTTCATACCACACATGGAAACTATGTTGTTGCCCATTAAATATCCTTGCAAGATTAGGAAATTCCCAAAACCAGCTGCCACATCCTTGTAGTAAAAGAATCCTAGCCAAATAGGAAGTCCACAAGTTAAAAGGAAGTAAAGAACAAAATTCATACAACCTCTGTTGACCAGTATTGCGATGCCTTTCCAAACTCCGATTAACTTGCAATTTTAACCCAAGGTAGGACAACATGTTAGGAGACTACATGTAAAATTACAACCTGATTCAATGCTCAGATTGAGAATTAGGACTATTGCCGTGAAACTGGACAGTTGCATATTTTACATCAGAATCCGAATCTGATTGTTTTTTCATTGCCCGGATCATATCATTCCCTCTCTCTGCATGATGAATCATCCTCAAATCATTAACAAGTATAATGCACAAAGTTTTATCCTCTTTTTGATGCCTTTAAAGTTCTTTTCTTGCAAACAATCGTCGCCAAAAACTTTGGATGAAGGTAACCCTTCTCTTTCGTCTATCATCATTGCAGTGTTTTTGCTCCTCTCTTTCTAAAGCTTGTTGGGCATCGACTAATGCCGTTAACACATCAAGTTCTTGCTGCATCTTCTCTAAAATACATGATAGACTTTTGGTTTTTTTTTTAGAACACTAATCTCTTTATTTCTCTCCTTTTGATACCATATCTCCTTTTGAATTCTCATTTTCTTTTGCCATAATACCTCATTATAATACATGAAATCCTGATTGTAATACTCCCTTTGCTTTTGTTTTTGATATTAGAATCTAAAACAAAAGCTAATGACAATAAAGAAAGTACAAAGACACTAAGGACTGAAAACTGACCCAAAATTACATAGATTTTCAATTGATGAACATAACAAACCCCTTTAGAGTTTAGACCCAAATCTAGACCTAAACCAAACGTATTCCAAATGGTTTGAAATTTTTTATTTAGAGCGAATTCACCCCAAAAACTCAGAATATCAAGTTTGATTTAATTCTGAATTGATTTAATAGATGGATGCGAAACTTACGCAAATCAGCCCCTTTAAAACTCGAATTTGGAACCTAAACCAGACGATGTCCAAATGAGTTGAAAATTGATATATTGTGCGATTTCACCCTAAATAACAAGAATATCAATTTTGACATAATTATAATATGGTTTGATAAGTGGACGCAAAACAAAATTGAAACAAACCCCTTTGTCCTAAATAACATTTTCTGAATTTTTTTTTTACTCTAAAAAGAAATTATGGACAGAAAGAATAATATGACACCTTATTTTTTTAATCTCAAAAGACTCAATTCAATGCAACTAATCAAGAATAACATAGGAAGAAGACAATCTGACCGAAACTGAATTTGAAACAAGATCAGACCCGAAACAAAGACAACACAAAGAAAAATTGACATGGAAGATAAAAACAAAAATACAAGAAATAAAAGGATATAACCTGATTAATGAAGTTAAACTCTAATACCAAATGATGCGAACCTCTTGAACACGCGGTTAAGTAACCCACATGCAAAGACACCAATACTCGGAAAGTCAAGTAAATTAGGTTTGATAGAAGTGAAATACAAAGATAACTTATACCTAGATACCAGCACTATTAAAAATGAAAACCCCCACCAATAAATATTGATTCGCAATCAAGAAGTATAAGGATGGTGCCACGAAGTCCATGTAAAATTTTAGTCTGATCCAACGATCGGATTGAGAATTATGATTATTGCTGTGAAACTAGACAGTTGCACATTTTACGTCAGAATCCAAATATGATTGTTGTTTTGTTGCCCGAATTGTATCACTATAAAAAAGAAAGGATAATTTTTCTTCAGTTTTTTCTTAAATCGAAACCTTACCCATTACTTATTCATCCAATTAACCACTAATTTCTCATTAAATCAACAATCATCCCATCACAACAACACAAAACATTTTTCTAATTATACTAAAAGTCTTAAAACTTTCCACAATCATAAAAAAACAAAAAAAAACTTAGTTTGAGAGGGTATATTACCTTCCAAATAAGATGAAAATGAAAGATCAGAGCTTGGATGGCACCCACAAAATCACTTCTCTTTCTCTTTTTTTTTCTCTATGAAACTGTATCCCCCAACAAGAAAAACTTGATTTTTCTTTCATTTTTCCTTCTTTAATCACTCCTAATCCTGCTTTAACCTCTTAATCTACCTCTTTTTTTTTTGTGATTTTATGGTGGACATTTTCAAGTTTTCTCTTAAAATTTCCTCTCCTTTCTCTCTTCTCTCATGATCGACCAAAAATGTTAAAAAATAAACACTATTCATGTATTTATAGGTCCCTTAAATTTGTTGTTACCATCCTATCCTTTGGTTCTTTATTTGGATAAGTTTTCTTTTTACCCGGGTTTATTTCCATGGCTTACACGTGAACTTTACCGTTTTCAAATATTTTTATATCAACAATATTTTTTTTCTAATTTATTTCACATTATTACACACATGTATATTTTATTTTAATTTAACCCTATGTAATCTCCCATGTTAAATCTCCAGTTGATGCCAAAATCCTACTAGGGTTTACACGGATGGTTCCAAGAATATTTATAGCCCCTGAACTATTTTATTTTGTTGAAGGGATGGAGAGTCATTTCCTTTTGAAAACATAGGTGAGAAGAAAACATCTTTTACACATTAATATTAATGGAAATAACCCTTACATCAATATTAATGTTGATGGAAATACGGTGGATCCGTAGTAGATTTTATAAAGTATACTGCACACAACATTAATGTTGATGTGAATAACCATTAATCAACATTAATGATGATTGGAACAAGACAAGCTTTTGGAAGACTTTTACATGCCTAGGAGTGTAGAGAAATAACTATCCTAAATTCTTGTTATTTTATGTTAAGGACTATAATATAGTCTTGTGACCTAGGATGAGGCTTATAAAGACTTCTAATTTTGGGTATATTTAGACGTGGAATGATATTAAACTCAAAGTTGTTAGGTTGAACATTTTGCCAGTTATACACACTCAAGCTTAACATGTTAATGAAATCAAGGGTGTTGGGTTAGACATCTTGTCAGATATACATACACTTGGGCTTAACACATAGCTGAACCAAAGATTGTTGGGTTTGGTGTTTTGCTAGGCCTGCAGGTACTTAGGCTTAGCGTGTAACTAAGCCAAAAATATTGGGTTTGACATTTTGCCATACCCTAGGTACTTGAGCTTAGTGCGTAGCTAAATTTAAGGGTGTTAGGTCTGGTGTCTTGCCAGACCCACATGCATTTGAGCTTAGCACGCAGCTAAGCATAAGGGCATTGAGTGTGACATCTCGCCAGACCCACAAGATTATGGATTCAACATGTAGTTGAGCTCAAGAATATTAAATCTAATATTTTATTAGATTCATGTGTATTTGAGCTTAATATATAATTAAACCAAATAGATGTTGGGTTTGAAAGCAAACCATAATCATATTACGTGGGCTTGACATTCTATAAAGCTCGGGAATATTGGGTTTGAATCGTGATTTTAGCCCCTTTTCATGGCGTTCCTTTTAAACAAATGAATAGTGTATAGAGTTTACTGATCCATCACATTGAATGTTAGAAATTAGTCTATATCTAGTTCAAGGGTTATTTTTTCTTCACCGAATACAATTGGTAGGACTTCTTCCACCGTCCTTTTGACTTCAAATATCTTCTTCTGCTCTCTATTGTATGTGCATCCGTCCAAGTGAGTGGCGGCTACCACTTGAAATGCATCAATCAAGTGAACGGCTGCTCTTATCATGGATGTTAGCTGAAACATCAATTTCAATTCCTGGAACAATCCCAAGCTGAATTTGTTTATAGATAAAGTAGATTGATTATTAATTAGCGTTGAAAATATTATTTTAATATATTTTTAAATAAAAATACTTTAAAAAACTAAAAATCAAATTCCCAAACAATCCTGTGCTATTTCCAGTACGTAGGTGCTTATACGTTAGAAATTATTCTTCGATGACCATATAGTCTCGTCCGTGCGCTCGCACACACTTTCTCTATTTATGGCGGTTTCGTTTCAACCGCTTCGCCATTGTGTCAATTAACAATAGAGTTCTTAAGATCAAGAGAGATGGCAGCAGTGAAAAGGATCAAGCTGGGGTCACAGGGTCTTGAAGTATCAGCACAGGGACTTGGATGCATGGGCATGTCTGCCTTCTACGGCCCTCCAAAGCCTGAATCGGACATGATCGCCCTCATCCACCATGCTGTCTACACCGGGGTCACTTTACTCGACACCTCGGATGTCTATGGACCCCACACCAACGAAATCCTTCTGGGCAAGGCCTTGAAGGCGGGAGGATTACGAGAGAGAGTTGATTTAGCCACCAAGTTTGGCGTCAGCTTTAAGGACGGCAATTCGGAGGTTCGAGGGGATCCTGCTTATGTGAGAGCTGCTTGCGAGGCCAGCTTGAAACGCCTTCAACTTGACTGCATTGATCTTTATTACCAACATCGCATTGATACCAGCGTTCCTATTGAAGCTACGGTATTTCTCTTTAATTGTTTTTATTTCTAAATATTGTTCTGATTAATCTTGATCGTTCGATGGCCATGATGATATTTAGAGAATTTTGCTTTTACTTGATGATACGTTTTCCAGAATCTGTAACAGGCATATCCAAAAATCCTAAACCCACTAAGATTGTAGATTAGACATTATACTGATGATACCTTCATGTTCATTATGTGCATTGACATCTTGCAGCGGTCTCTTTCGTAGTTGGATGCCGACAATGCTAATAGTGGGTTCTGTCCCTGCATTGTAGCTGAAAAATGTCTTGCAGTTGTGCACTCATAATTCTTTTCTTTGCTAGATGGGGGAACTCAAGAAACTAGTTGAAGAAGGTAAAATAAAGTATATAGGTCTGTCTGAGGCCTCTGCTTCAACAATCAGAAGAGCTCACGCTGTTCATCCGATAACAGCCGTGCAGTTGGAGTGGTCACTGTGGTCAAGAGATGTGGAGGAAGAGATTGTTCCTACCTGCAGGTGAGGCATTGATGAGAAAAACTAATTTCCTTTGGAGATCAAAATAACCGAAACCTTAGGCTGTTTATGGGATGCCTTAGATATCCAGATTCTGATCTTATCATTCTAATGGTTCAGAGAACTTGGCATTGGGATTGTTGTGTACAGTCCTCTAGGACGGGGATTCTTTTCAACTGGGCCTAAGTTGGTTGAGAGCTTCTCAGAGGGTGATTACAGAAAGGTAGGTTCTCTTCTTTTTGAATATAGAGTTTGTGATCAATATAACACATGTCCAGTAAATAACCAATTGCACGAGCATAATCTTTTACGGTTTCTAAAGGATGTCACAAATGTTAGAAAATAATATAAAACTATTATTGAAACCTATCTAAGCCTTGAAAAACAGTCTCTTCTATCTTACAGAGTGGTTTGGTGGTTTAAACTCCATAGAAGAAACTTGTACAAAGTAAAAGTTTAGCTTTGAGATCATTATATTTTACCTAGCAGTTCTTTCATATTTGCATTATTCCTACAAATATGCTATACATTTGGATTGCTTAAAGATTCAATCAAATAAAACACAGATTTACAGGATCTCCTTGTATTAGACAGGTGGCTTTATTTGTCCCATGTCCAAACAAAAAATTCTGCATGCTTAATGTTTCGCTTATATCTTTTGATTACTCAGTTATGTACTAAAAGAGGACTAGCTAGAGGAACACAAACTCATGGGTAGCTGACATCCTTTCTCTAATTGTCAATCTTCAGTATTTTTGGCTTCCTAAAATCTGCTCACTCGCCTTGTAGCTTGGAAATTTTGCATGTTTGTACCCATAAAACCTGCGTAGTATACAATATGATGATGATTAGCATTTTGTGCTGGGAATATTTTGCTATGGCAAAGTTGGTCCTAATTTCAAACATTGAGCAAGGAGGACATGTTACAAGTACCTATGGAATAATGCTATGCATAAACCGCCCATCTATGATGATTTCTTGTTGATGAGTTGTTTTTTCAATTGTTTCAGGATATGTCTAGGTTCCGACCTGAAAATCTGGACCATAATAGACAATTATTTGAGCGGGTTAATGAAATCGCAGCAAGGAAACAATGCACTCCATCGCAGCTGGCTTTGGCCTGGTTACACCATCAGGGTGATGATGTATGTCCTATTCCTGGAACCACCTAGATCGAAAACTTCAACCAGAATGTTGGAGCTCTGTCTGTAAGACTAACACTAGAAGAAATGGCTGAACTCGAATCAATCGCTTCTTCAAATGCTGTAAGGGGAGATAGGTCTGACGATGGATTCTCTACTTTCAAGGATTCAGATACTCCACCTCTTTCATCATGGAAAGCTGTGTAGAAGGCATGCTGCCATGTCATGTTGTCTTGCTGCTAGCTGCTAGCTGCTCTTGGATTTCCGCTGCCTTTGAAGTTTTTGAAAATTGTGAGAGTATGTACACCATCTGAACTTCTGAAGAGAATAAATGTTCCTGTAATCTAATATTATAGTATATTATGTATCTCTCCATTAACTATTGTATATTGCTTTACATGTATAAATAAGAAAGGTTTGCTAACTAATAGATTAAGCCTTCTATTATTTTTAACTTGGTATCAGAGCCATTACACTTTAAAACTCTATTTTCTCCTCTCCAATGGACTCTTCGTATCAGCCTACGGTGCAAACTTCTTCTCCCTTTGCTTTGGAAGCTTCTCTTATTGCTGTAGTGAATCCTCAGTCTTTTTCTTCTCCCACTACTTTGGAACCTTTCCCTGCTGCTGCTACCATGCAACCTTCCCCTGCTACTGCTATCATGAATCTTGCCACCATGAAGCCTTCAATTGCAAGCATTATTTCCTTCTCACCACCAGAAAATTGACAAATATAAATGACACCAACATCCTTTTTTTTCTTTCTCTTTTCTTCTCAACTTCTTCTCTTCTTTTCTTTTCTCCTCCACGCACGAATATGTCTTCTCATCTCCTTTTCTTTTCTCTTGTCAGTTTTTTATTAATTAACATGCTTTATGAATTTGTTTTTTCTTTTTTCTTTTCAGCTTCACTCGCAATTAAATTAAGATAAGGCTTTTCTTTTTTTCTTTTCTTTTTAGTGTTTTTTTTGCATTATATATATTTTTTTAATTTCTAAATTTTTATGTTCTTAATAATTGTATGAATATTATTGTAGGACTTTTTTTTTTTCAAATGAGATCAATTTTATTGGATTTTAGTTTAATTTTGTTTTCAATTTTGTTGTTGAATTTCAATTAAATTTATTTATTTATTACTGGATTATGGGTTTTGAAATAGGTTTTCTAGGTTAGGTGGAATTGTTTTTAGTTGATTTATTTATTTGTTGCTGTTGTTTATTTTTTTGTGTTATTTATTTGTTGCAAATTTGTTTGAGTTGATTTTCTTCTTCTTTTTTCCAAGCAACTCAGTTCCTGAGTATTATGGAGTGTTGATTTATATTAATTTAATTATTTTCTACTTCTATTAAATAGATTTTTTTTAAATATTTTTAAATAATTACTAACAATATTATCGATGAATTAAGTCCATTGGTATATTCTAGAGAGTTAAAAAAGAATTACTGCAAATGCTATTTTTTCATTGTTTAATCATCGATGAAATTACATATATTATTTCTGTTGGTTATATGACAAAATTTCCGAGGGAAATACCAAAGAAACGAAACGGGTAATTTTTTTTGTGTGCTTTTTCCGTCAGTAAATCCATCAGTAATTTTATTACCAACGGACTCACCAACAGACCCAAAATTACCGAAGAGAGTTTTACAGACGAAGCATTTAAATCGGTGAGTCCGTCGGTAAATTTCTTTCCAATGAAAGGAGAGTATAAATACTGACAAAAAATTCAATCGGTATTTCTAAGAATTCTGGTAGTTTCTCCAATACTCATCAAGTTATTTCTTTTAAGCTTATGAACACAAATTATCTTTATTAACGAATGCAGATGAAGCCATATCTTATTAGACAAGATGTTTTCCCTTTTGTTGATGGCTTTTAGCCGTGCCCTCCTTCTTATATGGTTGTTGTCGATGATTCTTCTTTTCAGTTAATAATTCTTTTCTTCTTTGGAAACAACATTATCAACTTATTCTCGATGCACTAGTTTCTTCTCTTTCAATGGATGTACTACATTTTGTTGTCAATTTCCAAATCTCGCACTGTGTTTGGTGTACTTTTGAGTAAGCCCTTGCTTCTCCGTTTAATTCTTGTATTATGCAACTTTATGGTTTTTTCAAGATCTTTATCAGGGTGATGATTTGGTCACTGTATTTATGCAAAAAAGCAACGGCATGTTTGATGAATTAGTCACTGCTGACTGGATAATTTCGCTAAAGGATTTCAATTTGTACATGTTTCGTTGTCTTTAAGGTGAGTTCGAGTACATGGTAACAAGCCTCATGACCAAGATATAACCTTTTTTGTATGCTGATCTTCATAGTCATCTTCTTACTCATGAGTTCATTCACAAGACCTCTCTTCACTTTATGGGTGCTGCTATCACTACTTCTTTACTGCCCATACCAGCTTAGCCACCATCAGCTCATGTTGCTCAACATTAGCCCTTTGGTTCGTATAACAACAATTATAATTTCAGTAATGAAAGAGGATGATCTCATGGAGGCTAGTGTAAACATTATAATAACAATCGTAACAACATTAATGCCAGGTTTGATTTTCAAAGTTTCTATAGGTCTTCAAACAACAACTGGAGGCGGGGTAATTCATAACTAAACTAATGAAATAATGGCTCTTCACAATGGTCTAATGTCAAGTGCTAAAGGTGTCAAACCTTCGATCATTCCACCCCCTACTATTCTCAACTTCAAAGCCATTGACAATAGCCTAATGCCAATCTTGTGCTCAACAATATTGCCTTAACAAATTCTGTAAAATGGTTTCCTGACACTAGTGCGAATCAACACATCACACCTGATCTTGCAAATCTGATAGGATTCGAATCATATCTCGGTAATAATCACTTGCATGTAAGTGATGGTAAGGGCATTTCCACATCTAATATTAGGCATACTAAGTTATATACACCAAAATGTACCTTCACTTTTCCAATGTTCTTCATGTACCACATATTCAAAAGCCATTGCTTTTTGTTTAAAAAATTATCTTGATAATAATGTTTATTTTGCATTTCAACCATTTGTGTTTTATATTAAAGATTTCAATCTCAAGGCACTGCTCCTTTCTAGTAAGAGTAAAGATGGTCTCTATGTTTTTTTCAAGTCTTCTATCATGTCAATGCCTCAAGTTTATTGGTCTCCTTGCGTCTCTACTTCTATTGATCTATGACATTGTCGATTGAGTCATCCTACCTCCCTGTTTTTAATTTTTAAGTATCAAAAGATAAAATTGCTTGTATCTCTAAACGTTTTCAATTTCGGTGTTAAGCTTGTCTATTAGGAAAGTCGTTGTGTGTGTCATTAGGACCTACAACCACAAAACTCCTGCTCCATTTGACTTAATATTTAGTGATGTTTGGGGTCGTACTCCTTTTTTTTCTTTTTGATGGTTTTTGTTATTTTTGTTATATGCATACAAAATATATATGGTATTATTCTTTTGTTGTGAAATCTGATGTCTTCTCTGTTTTTCATCAATTTTAAACTTTGGTTGAGCGCTAATTTTTGCTAAAAATTAATTTTTTCAAATTGATTGGGGTGGTGAATACCGCAAGTTACATAATTTCTTTCAAACAATTGATATTCATCATCGTTTAATTTGTCCTCATACACATGAACAAAATGACATAGTTGAACGTCATCATATGCATATTTTAGAAACTAGTTTTACTATTCTCGGCCAATGTAAAGCACTATTGAGGTTTTGGAATTACACTTTTGGAACCTTGTTTTATCTTATCAATCGCATGCCCTTTTTAATTTTCTTTTTCAACATTCTCCTGATTATGATTTTTTATGTACTTTTGAGTGTCTTTGTTTTTCGTTTCCGTGTCCGTGTCAATATCATAATCATAAATTAGATTTTTGTTCCTCTCCATATGTTTTTTTAGGTTATAGCTCCTTTTATCTTGGTTATCGTTGTTTTGATCTCGCATCTCAATGAATTTATATTTCTCGTCATGT
>Ga0325405_1006842_pt1 | contig 11498 bp, 3 predicted proteins | sample PopdelMetagenome_21_FD_205663 | JGI IMG/M metagenome (GOLD analysis project Ga0325405, IMG submission 205663) | Populus deltoides microbial communities from Bellville, Georgia, United States - Xylem-Control-R2 | ecosystem: Host-associated > Plants > Phyllosphere > Stem > Wood/Secondary xylem...
CAAATATTCCAGCCAGATTTCATACGAAGCATGTAGGAAGCTTGCTGGAGACACTGACAAAAAGCGATTAGAATGGGGATTATCACTAGTCTTTTGGCGTCCAGCGTTATTTTTGCCCAGGATGCTGTGCGATTAGAATGGGGATTATCACTAGTCTTTTGGCGTCCAGCGTTATTTTTGCCCAGGATGCTGACGTCCTGCTAGCTCCAGGCGTCCTTCCTACGTTCTTGAAGGCGTTATTTACGTTTCTAATGGGCCCTTCTAGGATCCTATGAAAATGCGTGGGGCCGATGGCTTTTGACTGTAATAAATAAAATAAGTTTTATATTGTCGAAAATGTAGTTACAGCTTGGGTTCGATAATTTTGTATTTTAAAAATGTTTTGTAAAAAATTTTAAATTTTAAATTTTTTTTATTTTTTAAAATTATTTTGATGTGTCAATATCAAAAATAATTTTTTTAAAATAAAAAATATTATTTTAATACATTTCTAATTAAAAAATATTTTAAAAAATAAATGTTAGTACACTCACAAACACCCCTAAAATATACCATATTATTATTATTTTTTGTATAGGTTAGCAACATAAAAGGAATTTCTCCCGTCACTCTTCATCCCTGAAAAATTCCTAAATAATTATCCAACAACTCCAAAAATAAAGGGACTAAATTGTTCAAAGAAACTCATAATAAACTAGCACACAAACCCTTGTTGATCCAACAACTCCAAAAATCATAGCACCACTCTATGAAACAAAATGAAGGGACTAAATTGGTCAAAGAAAATCTAGCCGACCAATCCAATAACCCATCAATTTTTTTAATGGTCATCTCTGCCTTGATGATTAGCTTAATCACTACCAGAAAATTGATAAATACAAACGGAAATACCAAGGGAATATTTTCGTCGGTAAATTTTCGAGGGATTTTACCAACGGAAATATTCCCTTGGTATATACCGAGGGAATTACCGTGGGAAAAAAATTAAAACAAAGCAAAAAAAATGATGACGTGTCATTTTTACCAACGGAATTACCGACGGAATTTATTCCGTCGGTAATTCTGTTGGTAAAAATATGAACACTGTTCATCATGTCAATTACAAAGGGAATCACCGACGGAATTGTCCGTCGGTATTTTCCAGAGAGCTCCAGAACTGTTCACTTTCCAATTGCACTGTTAATTGTTGTTCTTTACGGACAAAATCACCGACGGATTGAAAAGTTGTCGGTGTTATTTGGCGGTTTTCTGAAACATCATATATGTAAAAAACATCATTAAGGTATGTCTTCTTCTTCTTATTCTTCACTATATGTAAAAAACATCATTTCTTATCTATTTCTTTCTCTTCTTTTCTCTCCTTATCTCCTTCTCTTTTTCTCCATGCTTGGGTATGTCTTCTTATTCTTTCTTCTTTTATCCTCTTAGTTTTTTTTAATTAATATGCTTAACGAAATTTTTTTTCTCTCCTTAGCTTCACTTGCAACTACATTAAGGTAAAATTTTTCTTTTTTCTTATTTTTTCATGATTTTTTCACTATATTTGTTTTTTATTTTATTTTTAATTGTTTTTGTTCTTAATAATTGTATTATTAAGATCAATTTTTAGTAGATTTATTTATAGGATTTTTATATTTTTAGCAATTGCAACTTCATTTTTTTCATATGAATTTTTTTAGTTGAATTTATTTTTTTGTTTTATTTATTTGTTGCAAATTTGCTTGAGTTGATTTTCTTATTCTTTTTTCCAAGCATTTTGAGTATATATTATACAGTGTTAATTTAATTATTTTATAATTTTATAAAATGATTTTTTAAAAAATGTTTTAAATCCGTCGGTAATAAAAAAATAAAAAAAATACCAACAGATTTACCGACGGACCAACGGATTTTATAATTCCATCGGTAAATCCGTTGGTAATAAAAAAAATATTATTACCGAGGGATATATCGACGAAATAAAACGGATAAATTTATTTTTTTAATTACCAACGGATAAAAGAATTTATTTTTTTGTTTTATTTATTTGTTGCAAATTTGCTTGAGTTGATTTTCTTATTCTTTTTTCCAAGCATTTTGAGTATATATTATACAGTGTTAATTTAATTATTTTATAATTTTATAAAATGATTTTTTTAAAAATGTTTTAAATCCGTCGGTAATAAAAAAATAAAAAAAATACAAACAGATTTACCGACCGACCAATAGATTTTGTAATTCCATCGGTAAATCCGTTGGTAATAAAAAAAATATTATTACCGAGGGATATACCGACAAAATAAAGCGGATAAATTTATTTTTTTAATTACCAACGGATAAAAAATTACCGACGAAAGATTCACCAACGGAGCATTTCCGTTGGTGATTCCGTCGGTAAATTAATTACCGACGGAATATGTGTCTTACACCGACGGAAAAATTCCGTCGGTAAAACTGTTAAATCTTGTAGTGAATTCCTTAATATACTTTGTAGTCTTCAATCAAATTGTAGATTTGATCCCATAAGATTCGGCACATAACTATATTATTGACCCACATTATGCTTCAGGTTGGGTCAAACATTTCTTGAATATAAAAAGGAAGGTCAGTTATTGCTAATGTTTTTTTAGTGAAAAAAATTTAAATACTGTTGGGGTTGGCTTGATATAACCCGGTTGACTTTGCGGGTTCAAAAGCAACTCAGATAACATGTAAAAACATAGTTTGACTTAAAAAACTTTTTAAGATGATATTTTTTTAATAATATTAAAATAACAACATATTAGATTAACTTGAGTCAACTCAGGTTAACATGTTAAATCCATGACCCGGGTTATGAGACCATGATAACCCCATAAAAAAATAAATCAAAACAAATTGTAAAGTCTAATTTTCAATCAACCCAATGTTGAAGGATGAAAATTTTTTAAAAAATTAATTATAAAAAGAACCTAAAAAACACTATAACATTTAACAGTTTTATTGATGAAATTTTTTCGTTGTGGTGAGATTACCATTCCGTCGGTGAAAATTTTACCGACTAATTCACCGATGGAATACGTCCACCGGAATAATATTCGTCAGTAATTCCATCATCTGTCGCTAATTCTGTCGATAAAAAAATAAAAAACCAATGGTTTTATAGACGGAAAATGCACGCTAAAAAAAAAATTCTTGCTTCATTCCGTTGGTATTTCCCTTGGGAAAGTTATCATATAACAAAAAAAAAAATACCGTATGCAATTCCATCGGTGATTATTTAAAAATATTTTAAAAAACTATTTAACAAAACTAGAAAATAATTAAATTAATATAAATCAACACCCCATAATACTCAGAATAGAGTTGCTTGAAAAAAAAATCCACTCAAAAAATTTTCAATAAATAAATAACACAAAAAAATAAAAAAACAACTACATTGATCTCATATAAAAAAAAATTCCTACAACAACATCATACAATTATTAAGAACATAAAAATTTAAAAATAAAATAAATAACAAATATAATGAAAAAACCACAAAAAAAAGAAGGAAAAAGAAAAATCTTACCTTAATGTAGTTGCGAGTGAAGCTGAAAAGAAAAAAAAAATTCATAAAGTATGTTAATTAAAAAAAAAATATGAGAAGAGAAAAGAAAAGAAAAAGAAGAAGACATACCTGAGAGTGGAGAAGAAGAGGAGTTGATGAGAGAAGAGAAGAGAAAGAAAGAAAGGGATGCTGATGTTTTTTACATAAGGGAAAGAAGAAGAAGAAGAAGAAAAAGAAAAAGAAAAAGAAGAACAAGCCCTTCTGTTGTGAAATGAGGGATTTTATTTACTGATGGTTTTATCGACAGATAATTAATTATTAATATTTCTAACATTTCCATCGGTGATTCCGTCTGTAATATTTAATTTAAAACTTCAATTTAATCAAAAATTTTCAGAAAATGCCAAATATCACCGACGACTTTTTAATCCATCGGTGATTTTGTCTGTAAAGAACAGTAATCAACAGTACAGATTGGAAGTGAACAGTAGTCAACGGTTTTAGTACGAGGCTTGACGAAGAAAGAAGAAGCAGGTCCTCTCACTTTTTCTATTCTAGTTGTAGGCTGCACATTTTTCACATGTTGAAACTTTTTTCCGTCCTCATTTTATAGTTCCTAGTATCTCATGAACCAAGTGTTTTTGAGACATTACTCGTTTCAATCATGGTCGTTGTTCAAAAGAAGGAAAGAAAAAATCTTGTGGTTTGATTCATTACAAACCCTTGTGGTTTATTAGGTTTCCTTATTTAAAAATCTTGCCGTTGATATACTCAATGTTCGGTTTCTGTTGGAGTGATATCATGTTTGATCGACCAAAATATTGTTTTCACCTCACACGTTAAATCCTAAAAATTAATTACTTTAAGTTGACAGAAAATGTTTTATTTGCAACAAACATCTATGTTAATTTTCACCGGTAATGCACTAATCTTGTTTGGTCAGATGCCTAGCTACGAGAAATGTGCTTGCGGTGCTATTTACTTGCACTGAAATTTGTCAACAATTTCATGCATGTTCCCATATTATTTATTTAAATTCCATTTATTGACTCGAGTTGTTTCAGAGGAAGCTTCTGATGTTACTTTAATTCGGTTTTTTATTATTATTATTATTTTTATGATCGCTTTTTGAAAGGTTTTAGAGGAAAATCACCATTCTCTTATGTTGCTTGAATATACGTACGCTTTTTATTCAGGACTTCCTTATAGACAGACTTGTTTATATAAAATTTACTAATTACAACGGTTTTAGTACGAGGTTTTACGAAAAAAGAAGCACATTTTTGGTGTTGAAACTTTTTTGCCTCCTCATTTTATAGTTCCTAAAATCTCAGGAAATAAATATTTTTGAGACATTAATTACTCGTTTCAATCATGGTCGTTGTTCAAAAGAAAGAAAGAAAGAATTCAATCATGGTAGCCTTCTTTGAATATCACAATGGGACTGACCTCTTTCAGGAATGTTCACATCTGCTTTGTAAACTAAAATTGTTTTAAAAAAATTATAACTATTTTGATTTTTAAGATAAAAAACACTAAATGCAAAAGATTATGCTTTAAAATAGAAATAACATTCGACCAGATGATCCACGAAGCAAGCAAAACATGGCATTTTAAATATTATAAATTGAAGTCTAAAGCAACAGAATTGTAGTAATTTATTATATTATATTGAAGTCCAAGTATTATGATACATAATTTCCTTCTTTTTTTTAATGCTGATTACGTGTTAGAAACAGGGATGGGACGTGTGGAATTAAAAGCCAAACGATGAATTAGGTATCCAGCCGGCCGGAATAATTAAACCAAGGACGCTGTCATGAATTACTTTTGTTAAAAGCATGTCACATGAATTACCTTGGGACATGATTTGTAAAGTTCAAGTGAATTTTTGACAAATTAGTGGCCAGAATATTAGGCCTTTTAGTTGTTGTAGAACAAGGCTATTTTTTATATATTATTTTCACAAATTGTTTTTTGAAGAAATGCATTATGCTATGGTAAAATATTTTTGATATCAGAACAATATTTTTGATATCAGAATAATTTAAAATAAAAAAATTTATTTAAAACAAAAAAAATCAAAAAATATTTTTTTAAATGCAAAAATAAATATGCCTTAAATTTTGCTAGTTAATTACGACTAACCAGGAAAACCAATCTAATCTTCTCGCTTTCTCCTAAACACACAAGAGATTTTGTGTTAAAAAAACAAAGGATTTGTTCTCTGATTGGAAGTGATTTTTCAGAGGACAAAAGGTCCTTCACAGTTATTTTGGGCATGCCTTGTACGATTAACGTAGAAAAAAAAACTTTAGTTTAACTGGAAAAAAATTTAGTTTATTTTTTAATAATTAGAAGTTTGAGTATTTTTAAAATTATTGTAGAGTTATATATTTATTAATTTTAGAGTTTGTAAAATTAAATAAAATATTTTATTTAAATCTCATGGTACAAGTAGATATACTGCCTCTGTTTCTAGTCTAAACCAAATATTATATTGAAGTCCAAATATTATATTTAATTTATTATAACAGAATTGTAGTTAAAAAATAATCCGTATAAATTGATAGTTTATCGTTACAAAGACATATTAAATAAAAGAAGTCTTAGAAAAAGACTAGAGTTTATATATATTTAAATCTATAAACTCATCACAAATATGTTTAAATTAAAACAAGAATGATACTTATTTGTTGAATCACTTTAAAGTAATGAATCTTAATTTTATTGTTGTCAAGGATGAATCATTTGTCATTAAAACTTTATTGCTCATTACTTGTGCAATTAAAATGTATACAAGATGTTTCTCAAGATTCAAACAACACCATTTTAGTCTAGATGCACTTCTAAACTAAGGTATTTGAACTAATTAATATGAAACTCAAATATCTCTTAATAATATGAACCTACGCTCTATATTTGGGAGGAAAACTAAAGTATAAAATGAGAAGAAAACACTAAAATATGAGCTAAAATATGAGGTGAGGAATAGTGTGTAAAAATCTGAAAAATTCTTATTAGAAACTCTCCATTCATCTTTTTTTTATATAGTGAATTTTGAAAGCAAAATGGTGAATAATTAATTCTTACCATTATCAACCTTTAATTAGCCACAATAAATTAAGAATTAAATAAAAAAACTAAGGGTTATTTGAGTAGGAAAATCTAAGGTTTTTTTATATTAATTTCTTATTCACCCGCAATTTGTTTAGTTAAAATAAATTTCTAATAATCCCTCATTTAAATAAAAATCATCTCACCAGCTTGAAAACAACTTAAAGATTTGTTGAGAGACACTAATTTGGTAGATTACTACATCAAGATAGATAGCTTTCGGCTTTGAATATTCATTAATAAAATACTATTGGATTTACTAGGTTGAATAGTGAACATGATGTCTTGAACTATTCAGTCTTTTTTCTAAATCAAGACAATAGTATTCATATAGTTCTCTATCTAGAGATTTCCTTTGGTTCTTACTACTGTGTTCATTTTGGCCCTCAACAATTCTTGGATTCATGAGTGCTTGAGAAGATTTAGTATTTATCAAAATTTTCAGAGAAGCGATCATATTTCTCACTCGTATAGGTGATCTTTCATTAAGAACATCCTACTATACTCCATTTGGTGTACCAAAATATGAAAATAATTAAGAGCTCAACTCGTTTTTTATCACACTACAACTAACATTTATTTCATCATAGTAATAAGTAAAAAACAATAAGTTTCTAGTACTATAAAAAATGTTATATGACTTAGTTTTTCATTTGAAGCTAGATCTTAGGATCTCCAATTAACTAAGTATGATTACCATCAAAACACCCTTTAATCTTTTAAAGGCTTTAAGCCCATTCTCCTCGATGAATTATACACAAGCTTTCTCGATAAACATCCTTTGGTTAACGGATCCATAATATTTTTCTTTGACTTTACATAGTCAATGGAAATAATTTCATTCAAGAGCAAGTGTTTAACAATATTATATCTACGATGTATATATCTAGATTTCCTAATATACTTACTACTTTGTGCCCTTCCATTTGTTAATTGACTTTTGCAATGGACACAATAGCTGACACTGATTTTAGCCAACATAAAGTATCCTATAAGAAATTCTGAATCCATTTGACTTCCTCTCTAACTTTATCAATAACAATAACTTTGATTCTATTGTTAATCTAGTGATACATATTTATTTAGAGGATTTCCATGATACAGCTACTCTACCAAGTGTGAAGATATATCCACTTGTAGATTTCAAATTCTTAATGTCGGATATCCAATTAGCATCACCATATCTTTATAATATTGCTAGGTAACCATTATAATATAACTCATAGTCTAAGGTGTATCTTAAATACTTGAGTACCTCTTTTATTGTCCTTCAAAGATCCATATTTGGATTACTTGTGAATCTACTCAATTTACTAATTGAGTAAGCAATATCAGGACTTCTAGAGTTTATAACATATATTAGGCTTCCAGTTATTCAAGAATGTTCCAATTGATTTATTCATTTATATCAATTGGTGTTTTGACAATGCTATTGTTATTTTTAGAAAATTTGTTGAGAATTTTCTCAACATAATGAGATTGGGACAATACTAATCCATTAGATGTCTTAAGAAATTTGTATTCCTCATGTCCTAACACAATTCTAGGTTATCCACCAAAAATCACATTTTTTTTTCAAAATAAAAATCAAAAAAATAAAATAAAGGCTGAAACATTGGAGAAAGCAGGCTGGGGAATACAACTATAATTTTAAAGCAAATTTAAGGCCTAATTGTATCCCATTATTAGGGGTGATCATTTTCGGTTCAGTTCGGTTTTTATAAAAAAAAGTAACCAAATCAATTTGTTTTTTTAAAAACTGAAACCAGGTCAAACCAACCGGTTTCGGTTCGATTCGCTTTAGTTTTTTTGGGTAAAACAGGTTCAAACCAGTTTGGCTCGGTTTTTTCCGGTTTTGGCCTAGTTTTTTCCGGTTTTGGCTCGGTTTTTTTCCGGTTTCGGTTCGGTTCGGTTTTTTTGGTTTTTTGCTTATAAAACAGACACCGAACCGAACCGGATGGTTTTTCAAAATTTTAATCAGTTTAATTGGTTTTTTTGGTTATTTTTTTCTGATTTTCTCGGTTTAATCGGTTTTTCGGTTTTTTTTGCTCACCCCTGCCCATTATGCCAAAAAATAGAAAAAAAATATACAAATTCAAGGTCAAATTGAATTATTCATGGGCCAAATTAAATTTTAATTATGTTTAAGAATTAATTTGGGTCCAATTGAAGGATTTTATTAAGTGCAAGGACTTAATTATACTTTAAATGGGTCAAATTAATTTTATTTGGGGCTTAATTGATGAAAAATTAAGTTTGGGAGCCTAATTTGAGCTTAATTGAGAAGATTGAAATTTTAAGAGATCAAATTGAATTTTTACTTAGTTAATTAATTGAACTTAGGGGCCAAATTGCAAGAAAATTAAAGTTTTGGTTTCAATTAGGGGCTAAATTGAAGAAATTCACAATCAATGACCATTTTGCAAAATACACCAAACTATAGCGGCTTAATTCACGAAATACGGGGGTGAAATTGAAGAAATTGAAAATTTAATGGTCAATTAAGGGTTAAATTGCATAAATCCGAGACCAAGGACCAAATCGCAATAGGCACGTAAATTCAAGGTTCTAATTCAAGTTCAGCAAGGGTTAAATTGTACTAAATCAAAAGTATAGGGTCAATTATGGGTGCAATTAAATCAAATTTAAAGAGGGAGGACTGAAATGAACTTTAGCAAAAAAACAGAACTTTGGTATTGTTCATCTTCTTCTTTAAATCTCTGAAATGACAACTCATGGAGGCTATTTTGCAGGTACATTTAATGCATCTAACGTTCATAAAAATTGATAAAACTTGCACGTAAATAATCTTTTGCAATTTCTCTACAACGCCATATGGCTCGTTTAGGCTGAATGACAACCCATCGGCCTGGCACCAGCCTGAAAAGGCCAACTCAGTCAGTCTTTTCCTGTAGATTTGACAAAGTCAGGATCCCTACTTTGAGCCAATGATTGGGATCCTTCCCAACTGAATCAAGGGCTATAATTTTCCCCCAATGTAGACAAGATTGCCCTCTTCCACTGTTTATAAATATAGGTGGATTTCATGGTCTGAGGGAGGAAACAATCGGGTCTAAATTTGGCCAAAAACCAGCCAATTTCCTTTTTTTTTTGTGCAATTTTCTCTCTTTCCTCTCCCTCTCTCTCCACCGTGGCCTTCGGCCACCACCTTCCAACCACTATTGTTTCATCATCGTCTCCACTACCAGTGGTCACCTGAACTCCTCACCAGCAGCAAAGCATAAATTGCCAATCCCTGTCCTCTCTCCTGCAGATTTTCTTCTCCTTCTTTCTTCCTGCTTTGCCACCTGAAACCAGCTTCAACTGCCGGCCTCACCACTGCACGTCGTCCTCCACAACCAGATCGCCACCGTGCTAGGTAGCTTTCTTCTCTTCCTTTTATTCTCCTCCTCCTCCTCCACTGTCTCAACTCATAGGGTGAACAGTGGGCGTGAATTATAATTCACGTCCACTGTTCATGCAGTGGATGTGGGGTCGGACTCGGCTCGACCCCAAATCTGTTGGGCCGAGATCAGCCCAATCCAACATTCCTGGGCTCAGCCAGTCAACTGGCCTGGCCTAGCTCATGTATATTTAATATATAATAATAATAATAGTAGTAGTATTTAAAAAAACAAAAAAAAATCCAAAAATTTTCAAAAAATCATTTCAAAAAATTGTGATTTTCTCAAATATTTTTCTACAAAATTTACATAATATGGGGTTGTATATTTACATTGTAAAATACAAATCCGGTATTAAAATACCCGATTTTCTCCAAAATATTTCAAAAAAAAATTTAAAACATTTTAAAAAAATCTCAAAAAAATTTAAATTAATTTTCCCTTTCAAAAAAAAATATTTTCATGCATATCTTCATAAAAACAAAAATTGCATCTTTTTCATGTTTTAAAATGCAAATTGGATATCATAACTAGTTTATGATCATCCATTAGGGTTTTTGACTAAAATATCAAAAACCTTTTTTTAATTTTTTTAGGGTCCAGATGTAAATTTTAATATTTATGGGGTGTAAAATTATATGATAAAGTACACCCTCAGGTATTAAAGATACAAGGTACAAAATAAATGCAAAGTTAAAATTCAGACTTTGGAACGATTAGGATTTAACTCGATAAGGTAGAGACTCCCCTATGAAGAGAGATCTGTCTTGAACCTTAAAAAATACCAACGAATAGAAACCCGACCTAGAAAAATAATCAAACAATAATGCAGCTTACCTTAGGTAGGGTGCCCTGGGGATGACGCGTCTTCTCCTTGCACTACCAGTCCCTTACCCACACTCTCGCAGACCATAGGTTTCTAGTGACCATAATACTAGGTTACGACTCTTGAACATTAATAATAATTTTATGATTAAATTCAAAAATCTTTCTAACACAACACCTTATTAGGAGACACGACAAAGAGCCTTCATCATGGCCAGCGCAACCCGCGACAATAACCGTGTTATTACATAACATGTTTTACTTATGAAAGACATAATGAATCCCTCCGCCCATACATTAATTAAGATTTTAAGGAGGTATTCCTTGCATCAACATAGTACATTTTGAGAAATTTAATAAATTTTAAATTTTTTTAAGTACTGCTATTATATTAGTATTTGAATCCAAAAACTAAAATAAAAAACCAAAACTTTCTAAATCATAATAGATAACTACTTAACATTATAATTAAAGAGATTTAATTTTTTTTGACTTATATTCTAAATCATAATAGGTAACTCCTTAACATTATAATTAAAGAGATTTTAATTTTTTTTGACTTATATTCTAAATCATAATAGATAACTCCTTAACATTATAATTAAAGAGATTTTAATATTTTTTTTACTTATATTTAATAAAAA
>Ga0325405_1006843_pt1 | contig 11497 bp, 6 predicted proteins | sample PopdelMetagenome_21_FD_205663 | JGI IMG/M metagenome (GOLD analysis project Ga0325405, IMG submission 205663) | Populus deltoides microbial communities from Bellville, Georgia, United States - Xylem-Control-R2 | ecosystem: Host-associated > Plants > Phyllosphere > Stem > Wood/Secondary xylem...
TTTTTGCATCTTTCATCCAAAAGTGCCTTCAAAACATAAAACAAAGAATATCAAGGCATTTTATATATAAAACATAGGCAAAACACTAGTTAAATGTGGGTGAAACTATCGAATAATATGGTTGTATTAGCAACACAAGTCCATACAATATTACATAACTGTTAGAAAATAATATAAATTATATCTTGGAACCTTATTTGACAGCTTAAGTTATTAAGTTGAGATGGTTCTTTGACATGGTATCAGAGCCTTGATGACCAAATGGTCATGAGTTCGAATCTCACCATCCCCATTTATTTGATAAAAATTAAGCACAAGGTAATATAGGTCTATGCAAGTTTCAAGTCCAAAGAGCTTTCACTTGAGGGAGTGTAATTAGAAAATAATATAAATTATATCTTGTGACCTCACCTAACAACTTAAGCTATTAGGTTGAAATGGTTCTTTCACAATAACAACACACACATGACCATCACATACACTCTCCTACATTCTTGTTCTTGTTATTATATTTTCTTTCCCTCTTACAATTTATTGACTTAAGCATCGGGAACTTGTTTTTGTAAGAAAGTATGAAGCAGCCAAGCATAGACAACTCATTCTAAAACAGAGTTGTGGGAGGCACAAATCCAATTTGAAATCTTTATGACTTCATCAAAAACAGATTCTTGATGAACAACAACATTTATGATCTAGAGATGAACAATTAAAAAAAATAATCAGCTGCCATTACTTTAATTGTAGATTGTTAAATAAAAAAGTACAGAGTTGAATTACACGTGCATGATATTAAGCAGCAAGGCACCCAGACAAACACTAAAAGACCAACATCGATCTCCTGAAGGAAAAGCAAAAACGAGATGTCCTCGATAATCATCACTCTTTAACAAACTCAATCTTAACGCCAGAGATGACAACAGGATCGCTAACAGTATTAGACCTGGGCACCAAAGCCACCACAATGCTATCATCACCATCAGCTTCTAAGTCTTCCAACAATTCTGTAATCCCCAATATCAATCTTGTCTTGGACTTCTCCGCATGCTTATGAGAAACATTAACAAAGCTCCCAGCAAACTCTGTATTTTCTGGTTTAGAAGGCATCTCAACGTCATCATTTATGAACACGTCAAACTTCACGAATTTGCCTTTGTCGTATTCTATCCCTTCTATCACTAAAACTTCATCTTCCTCTTCTTTCTCTTTCCTGCTTCTTGATTTCTTTGGTCTTGAAACTACAGTGACTATGGTTTTGTCTAAGACTAAAGGGAATGCAGTGATCGGTGTTAATGCAGTTTTTGTTTCAGCTGCTTTCTTTCCCAACCTTCTCGGAATTGGTTTTGATTGTAGCCAAGGAATTTCGACATTTTGATAAGTATACCTTAGCCTTCTATTGTCAAGACAATCTCTAACCTTACAACGAACAAGCTCTGCATTCTCATTATAGAAAAGAAACTCTGAATTAAGCCAATCAGGATCACTGATATCCCTCCTAGTTCCTCCAGGTATAGTCTTCCATATCGTCCACATTCGGTCAACATTTGAGTGATGACAAAAAAATATTGGATCTCTCGCAGCTGAGTAAAAATTGCCCAAGTCTTCGTTATTTTCTTGATTTGGATCACCGGTCCATATGTGAATATTATTGTGAGGGCTGGTCTCAATCGTCCCAGCTCCAGGACTAGTATCTTCACCAGCACGGTATGGTTTTCCAAAAAAGAGTGTTGGTTTTGCTGCACCAGACACCATTTGCTTGTACATTACTCTAAGATTACTAGAGTATAATTGATTTGCGTTTGTGGGGTTGGGGTCTCCCGCTCCATAATCAAGATCTAGCAATGTAGGAGGTTGGTGATTCTGGTCGCGGAACTGGTCATAGAGTGGAGATTTAGGGTCGGTAAAGATGTAAGGCATTTGCATACCACTGGGGGAATCCCAGTTCCAGAAAGGCAGAGCAAAAGTTGGGTCATTAATTAGTTTGCCCAAGATTCTTTCATAGAAGTAAAGATAGTATCTGTGCCAAGGAAAGAAGAACCAACAGGAATGAACATCAATTTTTAATTTTGGAAACCCCACTTGTTCGTAGGCACCATTGCAATAGGCACAATGTACGTTGGCTTGTTGGTAGAAGTTACGTGGATCATCTTCGGGGAGACTTTTCATTAAGGAAATGGCTTCAGCATATTTGGCCACGTAGTCTTCGTCAACTAAATGGGCCGCACGTCTTGTGCGTCGCTGAGAGAATAGAGAAGGAGGTCTGAAGTCTATGATCTTTTTGGGTAATGGAGTGCAACAGTTTGATGGATTTTCGGGGTTTGGTAAGTCCACCAACTGACAATTGGTCAAGTCTGGAGGGGTGATTGGCTTAGCAAAGGCAGTTCGGTCAGCAAGATTGGTAGCGCTATATAGGCCTCCTAGACCGATGAGGACGTCTCTTCTCGTGGCAGGGTTTTGTGTATCATCTGTGGCTTTGCATGAAACTCTAGGGACGTATGGGTGATTCAGCCTTTTGGTTTTGGTAACATGCTGTGGTTTTGGAAAGAAAGGACTGAAAGATAAGGTGGACATTACGGTGAGGCTGAAAGTAGGAGAGAAATGAGAGGCTGTACGTAGTTCAGATTGGATGTTATATGGCCGATAAGAAATACTTGCTTGTAATATATATAGGCTTCATTTTGGTTGAAGGTACTGAAAAATATCATTTCATCGGTAGTGATTCGTTGACAAAACAATATTAACTGTGGTTGTTGGAGGATGTTTTTTGTTTGGTAATGTATTAGTTTTATTAAAATATTTTTTTGTTTAAAAATATATTGAAATAATAATTTTTATTTTAAATTTTTTTAATATATAAAAAAAATTAAAACAAAAAAATAAAAAATTTAATTTTTTTTAAAAGCAAAATATAAAAAAAAATAAAGTATTTATCTAAATGAGCAGTGCAAGGAGTATTTTAGATTCTTATGATGATAAGACCTAGAAGTTTGTTTTTTACTAGGACCAAATGAATTGAAAAACAATATAACTACAAATTAGTCTCCAAAAATATACTTATTAGCATATCAGCCTGTGATGTTCAAAATCTTATTTATTTTTGCCCTAACTTTCTTCGATTTAACAAATTCATCTTCTGCAATTTTATTTACTATGAAATTAAATATATAAAAATTTTATAGTTCACGTATATGAGATGAGGATAGATGATATTGTCAATGGTTATTGAGTGACAATCAAGTCTTATTCAAAACAATACAGCAATTAACGATGACGAATGTTGTGCTATAATTAGAATTCTAAAACATATAACTACCAAGAAAAACCGAGTGAATAAGCAATACAAATTATACTAGGAATATGTATTTATTATAGAAAATTTGCATAGCACTATGATTTATAGTGAATGTAAAACTCAATTATTGTAACATTTACAATTTCTTTACAACATTATGTAATTTAAAGGCTATGCACCTAAGGTGGAAAAGACGACTAACATTACTTACCGCAATAATATTTTGGTGGTCAACAAGATCATACAAGCCATGGTTGATTAGCTCGATCGAATCCACAATAAGCTTTAGAAGATTCAATCAAGCGCTCTGTTTGTCTAGATACCTTGGGTTAGTCCTAGGATATAGTCCATTAACAAGCATTCGTATAAAAATGTTTAGAAGTTCTAACTTAATGATCTTAGATATCATATGACCATACAATTGGAACCATAACAAGTTTATATCAATTGGTGCATGATTAACCATAAGGTACACTCTACCCCCACCAGTATACATGTAGCATCAACCAATTATATAGCCCAACAACCTTATCTATAACTAATTAAACATATGCTTATGATGTTAAATTCCTCATTTACTATCTTCTAGTAAGGCAATCTCAATCCTCCAATATGTCATGAATCTATTTTCAACTAGGAAGATGAGGACAAATCAATAAGGTTGAATTAGCCTAATACTTAAAGGAGATGAGGCTGCATGCTGGAGGAATTTACAAGTCTATATATAATCAACAATATCCTAAATGAATTGACATGCCACATCCAATTCATAGAGGAATCAAGATTGCTAACTTCAAATTGTTTATTTAGAGAGGACAACTAGTCAATAAAGGATCACATCACCAAGTATACTAATTAATGCAATGATGGTGTTGTTAATTTGTTTGTTAAAATGAGTCTATTTGGTTTGTCTCTAACCAAGATTATCTTTTATTGATTTTTTACATTACCACCTAACTCCATTAATAGCTGGGAAGAAATGAACACTTGTTTTCATAAGCATTTTTATTAGACTAAGCTAGAGGTAACACTAGCTGACTTGGTTAGGATAGTTCAAGACCAGAGGAGTTTATAGATAGTTATTCCTTTTATTTAATGACTTTGAAAACCAAGTGTATTGTAACTATAATACGGTAGGAGTAAATTAAGTTGATTTTGAAAGGGATGTAGTGGAATATATATAAAAAAGTTTATAATGACCAAGTATTCAAATATCTATAACTTCATAGATAATGTTGTTATGCAAATAAGCATATAAGCATAAAAGAAGCCATTTAGAGGAATATACTCAGTTGGCTACTTAAACAACATCGCGATGACCCTCTAAATGATTGATTTAAACTTTGATACGGAGTTTAAAGAAGTTCACTAACAACTGATATCAATTATAGAACTTAAAGATATAAAACCATTTAAGGTTTATGTATTAAGAATACTTGTCATCATTGTGGCAATGATGAACATTAGAGGAAAAATTGTAAGGAGTATCTTGCAACTGTGAATGGTAAGAAACTTATTACATATATGGTCTTCACATTTCCAATAATATGCAGGAGCTAAAGAAAAGTAGTAGATTATATAAAGACGAAGTAGATCTACGAGTAAGAAATGGAGCAAGGGTTGTTGTATTAGTTATACGAACTTATTATTTTACTTTGCTAAGTGATCTAATACTAAAACTTGATAATTGTTATTTTGTTCCAATACTTTCTAGAAACATTATATTCATTTCTTACTTAACTTTGAATGGATTTAAATTTATTATTATGAGAAAATATTAGTTTTTTTTATTTATAATAATGGTGTTTTTTTATGGATGTGGTGATTATACAAATGATTTGTACATACTTTATTTTAAAATACTCATCTTTAATATAACCTAGAAGAAGAATAGATTAGATAATCAATATCTTTCATATTTATAGTATTGTAGACTAGGTCATATTAATAAAACAAGAATCACTAAGTCACATAAAGAAAGATATTTTGATCATTTTGATTAAGAATCGTATGAAACTTGTTTATTAGGTAAAATAATCAAAACACTCATTACAGGAAAAAGTGAAACATATAAAGAATTGTTAGGTCTAATACACGCAAATGTGTGTAGATCAATGACGATTCATGTCATAAGTGGATATACTTATTTCATTACATTTACTGATGACCATTCTAGATATGGTTATGTGTATTTAATGTGAAACACAAGTCTACTTCAATTGAAAGGTTCAAATAATTCAAAAATAAAATTAAAAAAACAAACTGGAAAAAGTATTAAAATACTTTTGATTTGATCGAGGTGGTGAATATTTGATCCAATCTTTTAAGATTATTTAAAAGATAACAAAATTCTCTCATAATAAACATCTCTTGGAACACGACAACTTAATGGAGTTCCTGAAAAGAGAAATCATACCCTGTTACATATGGTATAACCCATGATAAACTATGCAGACCTTTCACCTTCTTTCCAGGGCTGTACCTTAGAAATTATTGCTTATCTTTTAAATGGGATTCTAACAAAATTTATTGATAAGACGCCACATGAGATATGAAATTGTAAGAGACTAAAGCTATCATATTTAAAGACTTGAGGATGTAAAGCTTAAATGAAGTGTATACTATCTAAAAAAGTTAGGAGCTAAGTTATATAATTGTAAGTTTGTAGGATATCCAAAGAAAAAAAACAATTGAATATTATTTCTATCATTCTATTAAGCAAAATGTGTTTATCTTAAAATATATTACCTTTTTAGAGAAAAAATTATTATTGAAAAGAGTGGTGAGAGGAAAATAGAACTTAATAAAGTTCAAGAACTATAAACTAACATCCAAATAGAACTAGAGCATGAGGCTATAACATCTGATGTTGAACCTGCAACATAAGAAACATATGAACTCTATAGATCTGGTAGAACACATCATGCACCATTAAGATATCAATTTCTCATGGAAGCTAATGGTGACAAGTTGTTCATACTTGATGAACTTACCGCTTACATGGAAGAAATATCTAATATTGATTACAAGAAATGACTTAAAGCCATGAAATCTAAAATCAATTCCATATACATTAACTAGGTATGGATTTTGGTTGATCCACTTGAAATGATAAAACCCATTGGATGTAAGTAAGTCTTTAAGAGAAGAAATGACATGGATGACAATGTACAAAGATACAAAGCTAGACTATTTGTCAAAGGTTACATGCAAAGATAAATGGTCGAATTTAATGAAACCTCTCGCCAGTAGCTATGTTAAAATTCATACAGATTTTGCTTGTTATAATTGCATACAATGATTATAAGATATAGAAAATGGATATCAAAATTGCATTCCTGAATGAGAATCTTTATAAAGGTGTGTATATGACACAACCTGAAGGTTTTTAATCTAAAAAATTTACCAACAAAGTATGCAAGCTATAAAAATCTATTTATGGACTTAAAGAAGCTTCAAGGAGTTGGAATATCTGTTTTGATGAGTTAAACAAACAATTTGATTTCATTGAAAATATGGATGAACCTTGTGTTTATAAAAGGTTAGTGAGAGTTGAGTTGTTTTCTTAATATTATATGTAGATTACATATTATTGATAGGAAACGACATTCCTTTACTTTAGTCAGTAAATATTTGGTTGTCCAAGAATTTCTCCATGAAGAGTATGAGAGAAGAAACCTATATATTAGAAATAAAGATCTATAAAGATAGAACTAGAAGGTTGCATTGATTGTCCCAATCTACATACTTAGATAAAAATGCTAAAACAATTTAGCATGAAAGGATCCAACAGAGGATACTTACCTATTTCACAAAGAATATGTCTCTCCAAAGATATGTGTCCTAATATACAAATTGAGAGAGATAGGATGGAAATGATTCCTTATGCTTTGATTATAGGATTAATTATGTATGCGATGTTATGTAGAAGAAATGATGTATCTTATACTTTGAGCATAACGAGTAAATACCAATGCAATCTAGGTGAGGGTCATTGGAAGATAGTTAAGAATATTTTTAAGTACTTAAAAGAATTAAGAATGTCTTTCTAGTTTATGGAGGACATGAAATGAAAGTTCATGATTATTCAGATTATAGTTTTCAATCAGATATTGATGATAGCAAGTCTTATTCAATATATAATTTTGCTCTAAATGGTAGTGTTATGAGTTAGAAGAGTTTCAAACAAGATACCACATCAAATTCTACAATTAAAGCAAAATACATCTCTACATCTGAGGCGGCAAAAAAGGTTTTTTGGATAAAAAAATTCATCACTAAAGTAGGTGTGGTTTCTAGCATTATTGATCTAGTAGCCTTGTATTATGATAATAATAGAGCCATTTCATAAGCAAATGAACTAAGATTTCATCAAAGATCCAAACATGTACTTAGACAATTCTATTTGATTAGAGAAATCATATAGAGGAAAGATGTAAAGATAGAACGATTACCTGTTAAAGAGAATCTTACAAATCCTCTTACCAAGTTATTGTCCCAATAGATGCATGATCATATTGAGGGATATGGTATTAGATACATGAGCGATTAACTTTAATTAGTACAAGTGGGAGATGTTAGTGAATATGCCCTGTAGCTAATCAGCTGGTTACACGTAACACTGATTTTATTCATGTAAAATATATTTATTATTAATAAAGGCTTTTTTATATTTAATATTCAATTATATTTGATTGAGGAATCTAATGTTTGCTTAATGAATATAGATAAAGATAAAGATGTGAAACAAAAGTGCTTTGCATGTGAAATTGTAAGATTATTATTGCATCAAAGCATTATTCTTAAATGTTCATGGTTAATGTTCTATTAAGACTGAATATTAATTGGAGTTGTTGAGACTAATGCATATTATGCTCATTTCTTTATGAAAGGAAGCAACTACTCTTATAAACTGAGATATAAGGAATACATGGAACTAATATGCAGGTACTCGTCAAATGACATATGTACAATAAACTAATATGCAAAAGAATTTCATATAGAGATATCACTCATGTTTATGAAAAGACTCACATGATAGTTATGTAAGTAATCCTAGGACTTGAGATCATTAAGATATTTTATATAGGGAGTGCTATGCTTTGATCTTGACTACATGTTATCCTAATCAAGGGTAAAAAATAGGCATATATTGGGTATATCGTAAACTAATCAAGAGAGGATTCATCACCTTAGATGAATAAATTTTTTTTTTCATCTGTTCTAAATAATATTAATTGTGAAATCATTGGAATGAGATTTGAAAAGATTTTCAAATCTTATTCAAAGAATTAATAACTATAGTGTTGAGAACAAATATGATTTAACAAAGCAGAAACTAGTGATGAATGAATAATTACACTGAGAAACTGGTGATTAAAATGTTAAGTCAAATCATTATGACTTTCTTAAAATTTTAGGGATCATGATAGATTGCTAGACATTGTACTTGATCTTCAAATATAAATCAGTCAATTGTTGAATTGATGATAAATTGAATTGTTTAATTTATTTAATCCCATTTTATTTAGGATTATGATTTATATTTTAACCAACTTATTAGAAAAACTAATGGGTCCCACATATAAGAATCACTGGTGAGAAATTAAAATAGGATGATTTGTAAACCCCTGCATAAACGTAGTATAAACCCCCACTTAAAATAATACTAAAGATGATAAGACCTTGATGAGTAAGGGAAAACTCAAAATATAAAGAGATAGGTAAGTAAGGGAAATAAAAATAAATATGATAAAAAAACAGAGGGGACGACCTTCATTAATAAATTTGAAGGTGATACTGAAGTTAAAATGAGGATTATGAGTTTTTGTATAAAATTTCATAACATTGACGAAACAAGTAGTGAGTTTTGATGGAAAGAAGAATTAGAAAATTTTAAATTTATAAATTATGAAAAAATAATAATTGAAGAGGATCAAAAAATAAATTAGTGGGCTAAGTTAAGAGGTTCAGGTTAAAAAGAGGCGAATTTGTCATACTGCACCTTTGGTTACTGCTCGATCCTTGTCTTGATCTCCATAGATAATTGAATCACGATTCTAGTTAGGCTAGAAAGTAGACATCTGTACCTTTTTAACAATATATGGAAGGCTCGCTAATTCATTCGGATGAGAGAGAACGACATGTTTAAAGTCGGGCCTAGCATCAGATTCCGGCTGTATTATCCGAGTTTATGCTATCGAGTATAACTCTCAATCTAACCATTGAAGATGAAATTTTATGGGTAACCTTATGACATGTTGTTTCACCTTGGGTTAAATGTTTAGTATAGTTGGAGATTGGGAAGGTTTTACGAAATTTAAACAGCCAGGTAAAATACAGAAAAATGACACATGGACTCATCAAAGGCATTATTGTAAGTTAGCTAAAAAAAAAATTCCCTCTCTTCCTTTATGAGCTGCTGACATGCAGCTAAGAAAGAAAAGAAAAGGAAGAAGAGATCGACAACCCTTGCTTCTTTTCTTCATATTTTTCTTATCTTGAGGGATGCTTAGAGAAGATGAAGAGATAGGATCACAGGCATGAGAGACTAGTATGGAGGCTGAGAAATTTTGGGGGATGGGAAGAAAAAAGGAAAAGAGACAACTTAGTGATGAGAAGAGAATAGTCATGGGAATGAGAGGAAGAAGAATCAATTGTCAAGAAAACCTCAAAATTGAACTCAAATTTGTTGGGTAAGATTGTTCTTACCATTTAATTTATGTTATTAATAGTTTTTTTTTATGAAGGACATGAAATTAAATGCCTCAAATTTTGATTCTAGGGTTCTTGAAGAGTTTTTTGAAAAATGGTAGGGCCGACCTATTTGAATGATATTGTGTTAGTAAGTGAGGTATGACCGGCGAAAGAGAAGCAAATTTGAAACTGATGTAATTGGATCTAGATGTCGTAAATTGTACGTAATTAATGTGTGTGGTTGTTAATGAATTTGATGGTTTTACCAAAGTAAAATTTAGTTCTTAACAAAGGATGTATTTAAGATTATTGGGATGTATGTTTATTTATGTTGTGACTTAGTTGAAAATACAATGATGAATTATTGGTTTAAACCTTGAAAAATGCAAGGAAAGAATTATGGGAGAAAAAGGGAATGAAAGATTTTAATGAGTAATTCTGTTATTAAGTGTTTTTGTGTTTATCGTGAGAAATTAATGTATGCCATTGGAAAAATGAGTTGTGAATGAGGTTTGACTTAAAATAATAGGTGATATTAGAATTGTATAATACGTTGAAATGAGATATGTTAGGGGTATGATCAAGTATGCTTGATTGAATAAAAATGAAGGTTAAATTTAAAAGTGTTGAAGTATACTTCAAGCAATAAATGAATGTATTTTGAACAATTTAAAATATGTTTGTGAATGTGTAAAAAAAAATGATAACAATAAATAAATATGTGTTGTTATCCATTTTTGGATCCCCTTATAAAAAAGGAGAAAATAAAAAAAAATCAAAAAAATATATTCAGAAGAAAACAAAAAATAATACTAGTGAGAAGAGGATACCAAAGGTTAGAGTAATTGACGATTGAATTAAAAAGTTCAGAAAGAATAAGGACAGTGTTGTAAATGGTGCTAAAATCTAGTGGTCCAATTACAATTTATCCAGGGACTTGATTACAAAATTGCGAAACCCCAAGGACCAAATAAAAAATAGCCGTTTGAATTGGAAAACATAATCGTTTCCTGGACAACTATTCATTGCCTTCTTTCTCAGCAACTATTTCAGCAGTAAAGGCAATGGAGATGTAAAACACTGGTCAAAATATTATTTTTTTTTAAAGGAGAAGAGAGAGCTAGGTAAATATAATAAAAATAAAAAGTAAGGAATTAACCAAGGGCTAAATTAAAAAAAATGAAAATGAATGAAGAGGGATTTTATAACATGAATTTAAGAAATTAAAGGACTGATGTAAACATATTATTCGATAGTTTCACCCACATTTAACTAGTGTTTTGCCTATTGTTTTATGTATAAAATGCCTTGATATTCTTTGTTTTATGTTTTGAAGGCACTTTTGGATGAAAGATGCAAAAAGGAGTAAATTGGAAGTAATTGGTAGATTTGATGTTCAGTCGATGTTTTGTGCAGAGCGTGAGTTCTAGAGATCAAAATGAAGTGATTCCAGTGGCACTAAAAAGCTAACATCCATACCTTTCTGGAAATGCAATGCAAGAAAAATAAAAA
>Ga0325405_1006845_pt1 | contig 11496 bp, 6 predicted proteins | sample PopdelMetagenome_21_FD_205663 | JGI IMG/M metagenome (GOLD analysis project Ga0325405, IMG submission 205663) | Populus deltoides microbial communities from Bellville, Georgia, United States - Xylem-Control-R2 | ecosystem: Host-associated > Plants > Phyllosphere > Stem > Wood/Secondary xylem...
AATTTTTTTCTCGTAAACATAAAATATATATACTAATGAGCTTTTAAAAAATAAAAGCTTTTGCTAGTGTGTTTATATAATGAATTTTAATATAAATTAATAATAATAAAATAATAATAATAAATTTACGCATATAAAATTATACCGAGCAAAAAACCTTCAATTGCCTCATCCTATGCATGCGATTAATGCAAAGTAACATCTATACTTTCTCACTTTATCTTCTGCCTTTATTTATAATTTGTTCTTGTCCCTCTTTAACTAAAACCACTTTGTTTTTTTAATTGTTTTTGCCTCTTCTTGAGCTATAACCGCTACATTGTTTTTTGTCCATCCTCTAATTAAAACCACTATTTTATTTTATTTTATTTTATTTTTGCCTCCTTTTATTACAGATAGAGATGTTGATGGACATGCTTTCAAAAAATAGTTACCATGATATAATCACCATATTATTATTAAATTGCCACTCGTGCGGTAATGGACCTAGTAGTGGTGTGTTTTTCTGCTGCATGTGTTTCAAAAAGTGGAACTTGAACATGATACCTCGCTCTCATTGCTCATGTAGTGGAAGTGGTGGTAACAACTAAATTCAAGATTTTTTAAAGGGATAATTACAAAATCCCTAGTCCTATAATTTGATCTAAATTTCATTTTTTTCATTACTTTTATAAATTATATTTTATATCATAGATCAAACAAAAAAATAAAATAAAATGAATGGTTAAGAATGTAAATTGTTAGTGAATATATAAACTATATGATGAAAAATATAATTTATGAAAGTATGAAGAAAAAATAAAAAAAAATAGAATATAAAAATATTTTGTATTTATCCCTTTTTTTAAATTTTAGTAATGAACCCTCAAACCTTTTTTCACTTAGTTTTACTTTTTAATTAAATTGACTTATCATGAATATGATCGGTTATTGTGTGAATTTTTTTTTTATATTGACTTATCATGCCAGACCCAAACAATATGCTTGCCAAACTCAAAAAACTTGGTTGTCAGACCCTAGACGTTGGGTATAGCAAGGCTGAGGCATGATAAGACTGCCAGACACCAGACGTCGAGTAATGACACCCTAGGCGATGGTGTATGGAATGGTTGTTAGGCCCCATATGCTAGTGTATGGCATGTCTGCTAAGCTCTAGGGGCTGGTAAATGGCATGATTGTCAGACACCTAGCGTTGGGGTCAATAATGTCTGCCAAACTTCAGGCGCTCGGGTTTGGCAAAACAGTTAAACCGTAGGCGCTCAGGTCAGGCATGACTTCCAAGCCCTAGGCGCTGGGAAATGGTATGGTTGCCAGACACCTGGCATTGAGGTCAAGCATGTATGCTAGACCTCAGACGCTCGGATTTAGCAAAACAATCAGACCCCAGGTGCTCAGGTCAGGTATGGCTGTCAGACCCCAGCGCCTTGGGTTTGGAAAGGTTGTCAGACCCAGGCATCTTGGGTCTGGCAGGGGCGCCGAACCTAAATTTCTTAGGTCTCGCACTAACAAACCCAAGTAACTTGGGTTTGACGCCTCTGTCAGACCCTAGAAACTTGGATGTGGCACAACCAAACCCTAGAAACTAAAATCTAGCATGAGTGCCAGACCCGAGGCGCATGGGTCTGACATGGTTTACAAATACTAAAACGTTTACAAATCTAACTTCCAACTGCTATTACAATAACTATTTATATTGTTTATGAATCGGTCCGCAGCAACGCGTAGACCATTTATCTAATAAGTCCTAAATGAACAAGAAAAAAAAAAGAAAAACTTTTAGTGGCAATAAATCACCTATAATATCATTGTGGATTGTAATATTAAGATTTTGAAAAAAAATTAATTTGATCCTTGAATTTTTTTTTTTGCACAATTAAACCTTTTTTAGCCCAAATTGAAGCTCAATTGCATATTTTTTGGGGGATGAGGGTTGAATTGAAAGATAGGGGACTGAAGTGAAAAACACGGGTAACATATGTGGCGACTTTGAAATTTGTTTCAAAATTTAATTTTCATCCCCAATCTTTTTTAACTATAAGGTGATCGATCCCTATAATTTTAAAAATATATATTTTGGTACCAAACTTTATTTTTCTCTTTTTTTAGTCTTTGTTTGGGTGGAGGAGAGAGAAGAGGTTGTTAAATTCCAACTTAGAGAATGAAAGTCATCGTTGAGAAAGATTTAGGCCACCAAAATAATCTATTTTTATGTCAAAAGGTTCCATATAATGAGGAGAGTTAAGTGTAAGTCTTTTTTTTTTACCTTGAAAACACCTATAAAAACATATATGAGCTCAGAAAGTTTTTTAGTTTCGGTTTGATTTAGGGTTTTAGGATTTTTTTTTTGCATTTTTGGAGGCTATATATTGATTTAACAATATTCTTAAGGTGTTTTGGATCAAAAATGGATTTTTAGGTTAAAAAAAAGAACATTGTTTTTTCAGCCATATCAATGACCGAATTCTAGGATTAACAGACAACATGTTGTCTTTTCCATTCTTTCACTTCTGGAAAAAAAAAAAAAGCCCATACAGGGCTTTCTTTATGAACCAGGTGTTGAGCTTGGCTTACCAGGCCCATAATACATAGCCTCATTCTTTTCTATTTTCTTTTACATATGTGTGTGTGTTTTAAATTATTACCTTTTCATATATATTTTTCAAAATAATTTTTATATTTTTTTTATTAATACTCATTCTCTGTAATTGTTTTAGCTTATTTAGCGTTTTAGAAATAACAATTGTTTTTTAATTATATAGAGTGTGTTTAATTTTTTTATGAGGTTAGTGTCATTCATTTATAATTTATATATATATATATATATATTTTATATAGATTAAAATTATTTTTTAAAATAAAAACATTTGTTTTTTTTCAAAATTTTTAATATGTGTGGCCTTCAACAAAATTTTTTCCTTTTATTTTATTTAATAAATTTTATATGTATATCTATTTTTGTTATGGATTAATTTTTATAAATAAATTCATTAAATATAATCATGTAAATAACTTATATTATGATATTAAATATCTTGTACTCCAATAACAATACTCTTATGAAAATCGCTTGAAGACTTGCAATAATTCAGCAAGAAATAGGTCAGGTTTTAAATATTTTTTTTTTTGCTATTGTTATTATCAGTTTATTTAATTAAATATTTATATAAATTTTTTAATTTATATTTTGAAGTTTTTTTTAGAAAATAACCTGAATACCTAATATTTTTTAAAAAAAACAAATTACGACCCCAGAGCGAAGCGCGTCAAATAGCTAGCTTGATGGAAATGACGTCTTGTCCACCCGCAAAGAGCAACGACAAATTAGCAAAGCTTCAAAGAAAAGTGAAACAATCTTCGCTAACCAGGACAAGACAACTCATTCAAGAAACTGGATTTTCTCATCTTTCCACCCAAAACTACAGTTTCCCCATCCAAAGAAAATGGGTTTTCTCATCCTTCCACCAAAACGTAAAAGCTAGCTTCCTGGTAAAAATGGCTTGACGTGGTATCCATTCACACCCACTTATGAAGTGTGCCATGTATACACACACTCGCTGGATCTAATTCTATCATTGTTAAATCCTGGCCCAGTCTACAGAAACATAAAATCTCTAGAGATCGAATTATCAAGGAAAAATACCCAACATTTACCCCATCAGTGCATATAATATTACACTATTTGTGTCTCCATGTACTATCAAGTTCTTGATGTCCCAAAACAGAGAGGAGGATTCGGTAATTCTGAGAACTGCTGTTAGGTGATCTTATGTATTCTTAGCAATAAATTGCATCATAGTTTCATGCTTTTAAAAGCACCAAAGTTTCACCAAATCTGTGGAGTATGGAAGAGAGGGTGATAGCTGATATGGACGGTTGCGGGGAAAAAAGGAAGAAATGCATGCGAAGTCAAGGGTTTTGGTTTTCTAGTTGGGACAGGTGATCCAGAGCGGGCGGTTGGTGTAATGTCAATCACCCAAATCAGTTGTACCAATTTTGTCAAGGACCCAATCCTAAGATCTGCAACCATCATCCAAACAAACTCCCACAACTGGGAATATGATTTTCTAATATTAAGGTGCTTTTCGTTTAGGGTTGGTAGTGGTGAGGCCACTGACTCCATAATTCTTCCTTTTCTTTTCTTTTTTGTTGCTTATCCCGATGATGAATGTGATGTCTGTGCTTCGGGGTCAAGTGGATTGCTGATAGGGAAAAAAGAAGATGTCGGATCATAACGAACTTTTTTATCAACTTTCCATGTGCTAAATCAGAGAATGAGGGCATGACAGAAAGAGTAGCTTCTAAACCGGCAATACATTACAGTAGAGGAATATTTGGACCTTAATGCCGATTTTGTGTTTTGAAGAGTAAGAAAAGCATTAAGAAAAAAAAACTAAAAGTTCCTGGTGAATTACTATATTATTCGAGGAAATTCACTGTGAATTTAAGCAGTATAATAATGATTTTATCTTTTTTTTCTCTTAACAATTGTGTTTGTACCGGAGACAAAATTATATTTTTCATGAGCTCCCAATGATATTCTACACATGCCTCACATGTGTGGGCACGTCATCACCTTTTTTGTCATTCTAGTAGTGTCTGGGGATATATACAATGATAAAAAAAATCAATCGCTTACTCACCCGACACGAAATGTGACGGCACATATTTTAAAGTGACGCGTTTTGTTATTTAAGCGGCGGTTCAACGATGATTGGTCCTTTTCATCCTCCTCTTCTTTTTTCTCTCCTAAGTCTTAGTATACGAGCAGAACTTTGATAAAATTAATTGTGTCATCCAGTTTGTATTTATTATGGATTTGGTCTTTATTTTTTTATTTTGATTTTTTTTAGATTTGATACTTCTTTAAGTTTGTCCCTAATCATTTAATCTCATTAGATTTTTTTTTCAATATGATCCTTATTCTTCCGATTACTATTTTTTTTATCCTTTTCATTATCATTATTATTTTTATTTTATTCTTGGGAGTTTGATTTAATTTTATTTGGTTTCTAATTTTGGTCCTTATTTTTTTTATTGCTCTTTTTTTTATATCATTTTATTTATTTATTTTATTTTTCAATTTAGTCTCTTATTAGTTTCTTTCAAATATGTTTGTGTATTGTTTAGTACTCATTGTTTTAATTTTAGTTATTTTAATTTTTGTATGGTTTGAAATTTTTCTTTATGGTTTTTTCATGTCTGCCTTTTACAGGGTAATCCCAGTCTCAGAAACCGGTCCATTAGTTTCGATGATGAACCTGATTTAAGTTTGATCTTTTTTAGGGTCTTTTTTAAAAATTGGTTTTTTTCTTCATTTTCATTATTTGACATTGAATTATTGGGCCTTGAGCTTCTTGATTTTTTTTGCTTTCCTTTTTGTTGGGTTATCCCTGCCTCAAATCTCAGATCACAAGTTAGTTAAGTTAACTCGAGTTTACTTGATTTTTTCTTAATTTTTTTTCTCCTTTGTCATTTAATTATTGACCATTTGACATGTTTTATTAAATATTATTTAAAAACAAATGTACGTGTCAACGTGTGATGAGTTATCCCGAGTGCAAGGTGGTAAAGTTAACCTGAGTTAGCTTGTATTTTCTTACTAAGTTTTTTTTTATTTAACTTTAGTATTTTTTGCTCAGTGCTTCTTTTGGAAGTTTGATTTTTTTATGAGTTTTTTTTCTTTCAATTTCATCGTTTTGCATGAAATAATTTATTCTTGAGCTTTGTTATTTTTTCACTTTCTTTCTATTTGATTATTACGATGTCTGGTTGGTAAAGTTAACTCGGGTTAGCTTGAGTTTTTTTTTAAGTTTTTTTGTTGAACTTTGTTTTTTTGCCAGGTGCTTTTTTTATTTTTTTTATTTTATCTCGATCTTATATCGTGGATTGTGGGTTTATCAAGGTAGGGCGAGTTGACTTGGATTTGCTTATTAGGTCTTGAACTTTACAATTTCTTTTCACTTTCCTTTATGCTGGTTATTTCGGTTTTATATCGTGAGTTGTACTTTAGTAAATTTAACCTAATTTGTCTTAGATTATTGTCAATTGAATATTATTTTTTTATGTTGAGAAAATTTAGACCGGCTCACGGCATAGCATGGATCACCTATCTAGCACCACCTAAAATATGTATGCTTTTTATTTATTAAAATAGTGTATTCGATTTAGTTTTTTTAAATAATAAAATCAGATTGTTCTCAATCTACTTTTAAAATGTCATAACATTATAATTGATGTGTTTTTATTTAAAAAAAAATATATTTTTTTTCTTTTTTCTAGTTTCAACTAGTAATTAGGTTTATAACCTAACGTTAAATGATTGTTCTTAACTTACAGCTCATTGATGCTCGTAATTAAATATCATAAGGATCTGGAGCTCCATCGCATGCAAAATCCACATTATTTGTTTCGAAACAATGTTTACTTCGTAACATCATCCAATTAACATAGTCGAATCAGGTAAATCAGCAAAGGAAAATTTATATTAATCACAAATGCAAATATATATATATATATATATATGGTGAGGTCTTTTTTGGCTGGCCCAGGTCAAAAAGATGGATCTAGGCTTGGAAACCATGTATTGGGCCGGTTTTGTTAGTGGTAAATTGAGATCATTTCTAGTTTAAGATGTTTGGGCCGGTTTAGGTCCAAGAGTTTACACCCATGGACTACAAGCCCATTATTTCGTTTGTTTGTGTATCCTGGATTTTTCATGTCCCCGAAACCAGAAAGCGGTGCTCGGAACAAAACAACAAAGCGGAGAGACTGAGAGATAGAGAGAGAGATTTGGTAACAAACAGCGAGAGCAAAACATGAGGGGGAATAATAAAGCACTGCTGGTTCGAGCTTTAATTTTCGGAAGCCACCGGAGTTCAATGAACTCCTTCTCCCGTCGTCTTCATGAAAACCTAATTTCAAATCCAAGCAAAACCTCACATCCTTCTAAATCTCTCTCCAACTTCACCACAAAATTTCACTTCTCAACTCCTTATCTGCAACTCTTCCAAAGAACCCTCTCCTCCTCCTCCGGTAAAGCCTTAATCTCTTTTTCTTTTTATAATTCTCTGGTGTTTTAATGCTGCATGTATGTATAACCGTTGAATTAATGATGAATCGATCATATAATTTCAGGTGCATCAAACATTGTTCTTGTAAAATCTGATGAAGAGCTGAATAGCGGACTGAAAAATGTTCAAGGTATTCCAAAATTAGTCCTTTTACTCTTTCAGTTTGTTCAATCCAGTCCTTAAATTATTAATTATTCTATGTTGCATGCAATTTGAATTTGGTGGACTTTCAAATTAAAAAAACAAACATTAGAAATATAAGGTCTAAAGTGACAGCTCCTTGCATTGTGCATTCCTTGTGGCTTACATTACTTTTCTGTTGAAAATTCGTTGACTCAGAGAAGTCTTCTCCAGCGGTTTTCTATTTTACTGCTACATGGTGTGGGCCTTGTAAGTTCCTCATCAATCATCGCTTTGTTTTGCTTTCGGGCATTGTGATTTCTCCTATGTAGATGTTTGTGCACAATACAGCACGTAGAGCTTCCTGTTTGGTCATGTTATTGAGTGTTCATCTCCTGCAGGCAAGTTTATATCTCCTGTAATCGAAGAGCTGAGTAAGAAATACCCTCATGCAACAATATATAAAGTTGACATTGACACGGTATGAAAGTTTCATGCTTCATGGTGTAAAAATGATACTTCTATTCTTACGAAAAAGTTTCTCTCTTGATTCTATATCATGGGATTTTCTTTCTATTTACATCTTAAGAGAATCGATGAAACCAATTAAAATGTAATCAAATTTGCAATTTTAATTTTAATTCACCGCCACCACCACAAACACTATAACCTAAATTTTGGTGGCTGATAGTCATTATTGATTAAAAGGTGTAATGAATAGCATTATTTATGAAACATTAGTCTCTGCGCTACAGAGGCACCTAAGATGAACCTGTCCTAACGGTCAAAGGCTTGAATCTGTCTGGGGGGATTTGTGGAGCTTTTTATTTTGTTCATAACCTGGGTTGAGATAATTGAAAAGGAATAGGAGCGTAAGACCATGGGGAAATAATATTTGAAGGCATTAAACAACATCAATATTATGCATGAAACATTAGGTTGTGTGCTTTAGGTTTATCTAAGATAAAAGTTAAAACTATCCCTGTGATCTGAATGACCCACTGAAAATGGTCAATGGTTTGATCTGTCTGCCACATTGGAAACATGGGATGGTGTGGATTAAAAATGAGTAAGAGTATAGTAGTGTGAGCACATTGGTTGAAACAATCAAGAAATCAAGACTTAGTTTTGACTGTTGAGTATTCTTATTAGGCTCAAAGGAAAGCCTATCTTGTGATCATTATAGCAATGTGACATAGCTCTGGTCTTCATATTTCATAGATATAAAGCAACCTTGTTAAAGGGCCAAATTCCTTCCTGTCTTGTGGTAGCATAGATAGTCATGAATTCAAAATGGTAGGGACTAATGTTGCCGGCCTCCCTTGCAGGAAGGTCTTCAAAATGCATTGGCGAGCTTGAATATTGCTGCTGTGGTAAAGTTCACTCCTCTTTTTCATTCTTTGATTGCTCTTATTCTGTATATGCTCCCTGAACATCCCTACTAATCAATATATTTGTATTTGTTCTTATTTTATTCTGAGAGTGTTCTTGGGAATGGATGGTATGTGTATTGGGTTTGCAACCAAATTGTTTCAGGTTCAAGTCCTAAGATTACCCACTCTATGCAAAGTTTTTGAAGGTTGAGAGTTTGAGCTGTCTCGAAGTTCCCTTCCTGTTCTCTGTTTCTATTACCTGCTGAGTGACTGTTTTGAACCAATAATATCATATGTTTTGCATCTGTTCTTCATTTTCTTCATAGAATAAATAAGAAATTTTCCAAGGTTGTGATGTGACATTAAAAAACATGGAATTCTCCACTTACTGCTAGGAAACCAGAAGGTGCATATAAATTAGAATGTTCAGATTTAAAGAGTTCTCTGCATGACTTGATCGTGATGGAGCAGGCATGGGAAATTGTGTATTGGTTTTGCAAGATGCAATGAGAGCCAACATGGCATTAGGGAGAAGGTTTTGGGCATGCCAATGTGTTAATGGATTGTATGTTAACCATTCCACTGTGGCAGGGTGTTAGGGAATATCTTTTGTAGGTTTTGGCAGGAGGAAAGTTTGTAACATTTTACATGTATGTTCTGCTTTCATATTTTTTTCAGCATTTATAGTGGCTGGCATAAGAAGAAACATACAATGTCTAGTGTTTGTTGCCATTAGAGGCCTTGGTTGAAGTACAGTGGGATGGGAGGCACTCTTGTTTTGAGTTTAATTTTCTTTTCTACAATTTTTTTTCTCTCATAGTTGTATAAGTACATTATTCTCCTTATACAATCACTTCATTTATACCTCAAAAGAAGCCTTGCCGACTTGTGCAAATTTTCTTTTTGGAGGGCTTATGGCTCAAATCTTTCTGATTTGAGTCTTCTTTTGCAGCCAACTCTTGATTTCTACAAAAATGGCAAAAAGGAAACTACAATTGTTGGTGCTGATGTTGCCAAGCTGAAGAATACCATGGAATCTCTCTACAGGTAATTTCTAAGTGGACTAACTTTGTCTTTGCATATGCTTCTGTATGTCAGTGACTGCTGGGTAAGTTCATTATTGCCTGTCCGTGAACCAAACTTTATGTATTTAGCATTAGCTGTTACCGTATGAAATTTATATCTTTTCATATATCTATGCTTTGCCTCATGGAACTTACACAGCCCGTGATTTCTATGGTCTCCATATCGATCTTTCTTTAACCCACTAACTTTCTATATATACCATTGGAGTGCTTGAAGGAAGTAATTTAAACTTGATCAATTGTATGTCTATATTTGATGCTGCAATGACTTTTTATTCCTTACAAGAGGATAAAAGAGTTGGAAATATTTAAATCTTATTTGATTATAGCTTGAACCCCCCTCTTTTCTTTTGAGAATGATTAAGGCCTCTAACTCAAATGTTATTGCTGATTTTTTTGTATGCATAAGCTCACGTGTCACTTGTGCTCAAATTCTCTGGCACTCCTGTATGTTTGTCAACAAGGCTAATGTGTTGGTTTGACTAGCATATGCTTTGTGTCTTGTCATGACATTCATTTGGTGTCGTGTTCGATTTTCAGTTTCCAAAAATTTCACCTCTGAAAGCAGTTCCTATCCTGGTAGATTTGCTTTGGCTTATTTTACCACACTTGATAATTTGTCAAAATTCAGTTTAAAGGGGTGGGTGTGGTTGGAAATCTGGTTTCTGCTGAATCTAACCAACTGATACATTAGTGGGTTGGTGTAAAATGGAACTGAAAAGTGGGATCAATTTTAGGTTTTGGGCAAAGTTCAAAAAAGTCTCCCAACCATATAGGTCCCCTAACAATTTTCCTTCTCAATCGGGTCCCCATAGTTTCATAAATTCTCCATCGAATCTCTTTTCCTTAATGGATTCCATCCAAAGGCAATCTATTTAATGCTTTCCTATAAAAACTTATCAAGAGCTTATATGAAGAATTTAAATGAGAATTTCAAATGCTTTATGGATCCAATTGAGAGCTTACCGCAGAATTGGCATTTGTCTAAGGATACTTTCTTCGTATTTTTGTTTTCAGGGAGGATTAAGGGAAGATGCCTAAATAAAAGGATTGGTATTGCAAATGGATCGTGAAGGTGTGTAGACGGTGTTCTCTCTGTAGAGAAGTATTTAAGATATGCTTTTACCAGGCCTCTTGTCTCAGAAATTATTTTGCTGTGCTTAATGATCCGTTGGTAGAATATGCTGTGAAAAGACTTCGAGATGATCTGCCCATGCTTGTGGATGGGACTAGCTAAAAAAATGAATACCAGAAAACGAACACATGTTATGCTTCTATAGCACGCACGTTTTTTATTCCTGGATTTGTTTTAATAAATTTACCTTGGTCCTTGTTTTTTTATTTTTCTTATAAAAAAAGCCCTTGATTGAAAGTTTTTGTCGTCATATTTTACAACAAATACAATTTAGTTCCTCAATTTGTTTTTTTCAATTAAATTCTTACATGTCAAATTATAAAACTTATTTAAACTCTCAAAATTATTAAAAATATTCGCATACATGATCAATTAATCCAAACAAATAAAAACTATCAGGTATTGAGCTATTATTTAGAGATAGAATTCATTCCTATAGTATCACATATCTATAATGAATTATTTTTTTCCTTTTTTAATTCTTTCTTGATTTTCTTAGGTTAAACTTAGAGAAATAAATGTTTTTAACGAAAGAAATAGAAGGAAAAATATAATAATAGATATTGATATCATACAAAATAAAATCTTTATTTTTAAATGGGTATATCTATTTAAATTCACTTAATTTTTATCTGATCTATCAACCCATTTAAAATAAAACCAATTTCGTACACTAAGCTCGTCAATCCTAATAATGGTAGACCTCTTAAGAC
>Ga0325405_1006848_pt1 | contig 11494 bp, 4 predicted proteins | sample PopdelMetagenome_21_FD_205663 | JGI IMG/M metagenome (GOLD analysis project Ga0325405, IMG submission 205663) | Populus deltoides microbial communities from Bellville, Georgia, United States - Xylem-Control-R2 | ecosystem: Host-associated > Plants > Phyllosphere > Stem > Wood/Secondary xylem...
TTACAAATCAATATACTTTGGCGCCTAGCAGAGTTACTGGCGAATAAGATTTCCAGCTTCTACACCATTGATCACCGTTGGAAATAGAAGGGTGCAAGAGGGGAAAAATTCCTCAAGACATTTACAAAAGTGAAGTCCAACACTTCATTGTTCCATCTAACAATCACTACACAGGTACTGTGTAAAATATAAAGAGAAAATCAGTTGATGTCAGCAACCTAACCTGATTGTGCTAATTGACTCGTCATCCTTCCATGATCAGAGATTAACAGCATCAAGCAGCATCTTTGACTAAAATTCTCAGAAGATTAAAGAGAAAATCAGTTGATGTCAGCAACCTAACCTGATTGTGCTAATTGACTCGTCATCCTTCCATGATCAGAGATTAACAGCATCAAGCAGCATCTTTGACTAAAATTCTCAGAAGATGCAGTCAGACCGGAATCCTTGCTACAATGACAAGATGTCATGTTAGTATTGGAGACCTCAATTTGGTTGCGGGATAAAAACAAAGTTACAGATAAATAATAAAAGAATCATGGTTTTCCTTTCACAATACCTCTTTTACTTGAAGATTCAAAGTTATGCAGCATGCACTTTAAATCCTGTAAATACACCACCTTCAGAAAGCTCCGAAATCTAGAAATTTGCAAGTGGGATAACCTTTTAAGTGGGGAGATTACTCTCAAGCAACCCATCTCTATCTGTTAGCAAGAGTGATTAAGTTCAGCTTATCTAAAACCAAACATCTGTTCAGTTGAGTTCAAAACAAACAAAATTCCAAACTGGAGATTCTGTTAGTGAGAGAAGTGAACTACCTTACAGCCTCCATTGCTATCACTAATATTATATTGTTCTATCAGATTTGCTTGAGTAGCTCAATCTATTGCTGGTTTTGCAGGAACTTTTGTGTTCCATAATGTTTCTGCTTAAAGTTTGAAAAGGTAAAAATAGCCCTTTTTTCCAGTTTCCTCACATAAACTGACAGAAGCATGTGATAAAATTTATGCCTACTGTTTAAAACCTGGGAGAGAAAATCTGAGACTGTCTCACGATTGTTTTACATTCTACCCAAAAGTTTGTGCATAACTAGTGACGAATTGGACTACCGGAGCCGAATCTAACTTTAACTGTTCTACAGTCACTTGGTATTAACAACAGCAATGAAGGCCATGGTAATTACACGTCTCATCTTCATGAGTGGATGAATAATACATTGGAAAACCTAAAATATTAACCCCCTTGAGGACCATGCCAATGGTGATCTGCCAAATTTACGATCAAAAGGTAGCAATTCCAGTAGCGCGGGCTGGTATTAATCTTTATAAATAAGCTTTCCCAAGGGAAATAAATAAATAAGGTTTGGTATTATAGTGGCGGTTATTTTTCAAAGTATTTTTTGATCGGAAATGCATCAAAAACAACAAAGAAGAGGCAACTAGAAACAAGCAGCTTCAATCAACCTAAAATTTACTCTGTAAACTCCGAATATGGTGACAAGACTCCGTGCCTTTCCCTAGAAATCGTGCAAACGCATTTGCCAAATAAAGTTTTCCCTGACATATTAGAGATCGCAAGGATAAGCCACAATTGATCACTGAACTGATCACTGATCTCTGGGCAATGCTTGAGGTCTCAGCACCTGATTCAACAAGAACTCAGTTCATGACCACCTTGAACTAAAGCTGTTGCACTTTTTAGTAGTCCAACATGCTTTAGTTTTCCTAGTGTGGAAAAAGATAGAAAGTACCCTCAAGCTCTTCAGATGAGAGAATATGGACCTCCACATGGATACTGCAAAACGACGGTAGTTCTCCTTGCATCATTTGCTGAAAATCGAATACACTGCAAATATTATATTTATCCAATTTCTTCGATCAATTAATTCAAAATATGTGTTAGCCAGTGCAAGAGTGAGCAATTAATTCAAATATGAACTCACCATTACTTTGATCAACCCCATCCCAAAGTCTTCCTGGTTTTATACCATATCGATTTGGTGCAGCATCAAATCCTCGTTTTATCCAGCTGGGACTTGGTATGTCCTGGGGAATTATAAATCCCCATTCCGTCATCTTCTCACTATCCCCTAGGTCTGCAAGAACAGGTTCAGAGCGCTTTTTCTGCAACATGTAAAGAATATCCGACTGCAACATGTCAAGACTCAATATTTAAGAATCAATGTCAAACAGAAAATCATTTGTATTTTCAGAAACGGAAAAAACTAGGTACCAAACCATGCAAAATCTAAGCCAAATTTTAATCGGTCAGCTAATCACCTTGACCAAATGTTACAATGGGATCATCCCATCGTACTCTTTTCTTCAGCATTTTGTCAAGCTCCAGATCATCCCTGCAAATACAACATGCATCAACAAATTGCTATATATCACACAAAGGTTCATTTCTTTCCCCATCTTTCTTTGGATCTAAAAGAAGATTCTGACAGACACCCCAACATTTTTCCCTCATAAAAAAGAACAATAATATTAAGTTAAAAGAAAAGCTTTAAGAAAATGATGTGATCCTTAATGAGAGAAACAAGAAGGATACAGCAGTCCACAATGCTATTAAATAAAATTAACAATCAGGGAGGTTTCATCAAGTGTCTTATTCATCCAACACGCTAATCTAGTGTTAAAAAACATTCAATCCAAGATTTCAGTTTCAGAACAAATACACTGCCTATTTTGCATCGAGAAATTGTTCATTGCTAATTCTTAACAGATTGAGCAGGTAGCCTTCGAAGAAAATTTGGAAAAAATGGATATTGAAAGTGGCTAGCTTCTCAGCTTCTTATTTACCTCCAGTTTTCTCGTCACACAGTGCCAGTCTTTGTTGCCGGGATGATGGGTTTAGCAAATCAACTAGAAGGGTTTTCTTTTTCTTTTCTTTTCTTTTTTTGGGTTTTTTTTTTAGCCAAATGGTATTTTTTACAGGAAGCTGAAATTCTATCAACACCACCAACAACAATGATGACAATTGCAGATGTGTCCAATAGTTAATCAATGACTACTTTAGTTTGCAACAAGCAATATTATCACATAGACTTTTGGTAAGGGATACTGGGAGAGTGTGACATGGTGAGAAATTCGATTAATAGCGAGCAAAACAGAACTGACAAAAAATAAGAGAGAAAAGGAGAGATTCCAGAGGTTTATTTGGTAAAATAGCGAGCATAAAAAATTTTCAGTTGACTGATACAAACATGAAATTACGACACATTCAAAGCAAATACTAGCACCAAGGCATTGTTCGGTATGCTTAGTCTTACCTAGTCCGTGCAAATAACTTTTCCTTCTCCAGGTCTAACTCCTCCAACCTAGCTTCAGCTTCCCGCTTTTGAGCCAAGCCCTTTCCCCACTCTAACTTACTCTACTGATTAAACAATGCAGCAAAGAAGTAAAACTCATGCTTCATGTATGAAAAAAGGATAAAAAGATAACTAAAACACGTAAAGAACAAAATAAATACAGAATGGTCCAAAAATAGTTACAGGAAACAAGGAACACTCATGTTGCAGCATGATGCTTTATCGAAGAAAATTCCAAACCTATTGGAGGCTTCATAATATTAGTGCCCTAAGGACATGTCTTTGGTTTGTTAACGGCATCATAATATCATTTCCCTCAACAAACCAAATAGGCATCCAAACTCCAAACAGTACCAGGATCCAAATTAACTTACCAACTGAGCACACCATCTAAGTGCATACCCTGTTTTCAAAACCCATGCTGCGAACCACATGTTGAATTTTTCTGGTAACTATGTGCATGCAAACACCCACACAGAGAGAGATAAAAAGCCATTAAAGAACTGTGCAAACTGCAAAACCCCAATCCTTGCGAAATAAACATCTATCCAAACGTATAAACAACTTTAACTAATATCAACAAGGCTCTTTTATCCCAAAATATCATATAGTTCCAAGACAATACCGGTCAGATTTAAGTCAGTGAATCCACTACCACAGAAACAACTAGAGTATCAAATGATGACATATAAGACCACTCAAGAATGTGCGTTCATAAATACAAGTTAAAATAGTACCTCGAGTTTTTCTTCAACTTTTTGTTTCAATTTCAAGTAATTATCCTTTGATATGCGCTCTTCTGCTGTATTGATTGGTAAAACATGGTTAAAAGCATGTTCAAAGTATCATTGGTTACACTCTCAAGTAGAACAGGTTTCATGAAACCAAAACATAAGCAAACACCAGCTCGTTCACTTCTCCATGTTACTGTCAGATTGTGTATTAGCTATATTAAATCAGTATAGAATGCCACTGCCCTACACCATGATATTCATCAAGGGCCACCAAAATGTTCTAGTTTAAATTAAGCTTCAATAAATGGAAGCCAAAATTGTAATAAGAAATTTACGTGTACAATTTAATGGTAAAAGGAGCAAGAATTATAAGAGAAAAGGTACTATTCCTTTTTCCAAGACAAAGAAGCATTTTCCGGCCATTAGTGGTAATTTTTGCCTGCTTCAATGTATTTGCAAGCTGAATGCTGGAAATATTACTCATATCACAAGGTCACTTAAATATAAACACAACCCTATCGCAAAAACTCACAGGCTTGATGAACCCCAAGTTTGGAAGACATGTTGAACCCTCAGCAAATGTTACTGATAAGTCTACAACTGGTGTTCGATTATTCTCACCATGATCCATGGCAGTCCCCTATAGTAATTTAGACCACAAGGCCCTTCCTAATATTTTCAACGTCACAAACACACGAAACAAAGGGTCTATTGTTTCACCATCGAATGAGGTTAAACCCAATTTCAACAAAAGCGTTTTCACTTATGTTCGGAGAGTGTAAAATATAGAGAGACTTAATTGGTTTTACACCAAACAATTGGAAATGGAGGAGTATTTTAACACATTTTGGAGTGAAAAAAACCAACTACCTATGCATGATTTAAGAAATTCCTATAACACTAAGTCCACATCCTAGAAACACGCAGAAAATCTTCTTTCCCATCTTAGAACATCTTTACCCCATAGTTCAGTTTATGATGAAACAAACAGCAGCTTCAGCTTCCACAATCACATGTAAGAAATCCGTATGGTTAATGTGTGCCAGAGAGCTGATACTGGTTAATAGAAGGTTTGCATTCAAAAGAACTCACAGTTGAAATGAATATGTGAACAGACATTGCGCAGATGGAAAGAGCAGAACTACTTAATTAACCATGAAATAAGACAAATTCAGCACATGAAATGAGCAAAGAGATCAAGCACTTTAGGCGCTCATAGGAACTTACAACAATGATGCGTCCTTCTTAGTTTTAAAAATGTCTTCCCGCTTACCACGACCAGTAATCAGACCAGTTTTTGGCTGTTCCTTTGAAGAAGCTGAACCAGATGATTCTTTCCAGTTTTTCCAGGTGTAGAAATGTCTTGAGCCATAGATGCACGTGAATTACCACTCTGAGTTGAACGCTGCCGTGATGATTGAGAATTATCAGGTGATCCTAATCCCTCAACATCCTTCTTGCTTCTCCTTGGGGGAGAAAGATCTGATTCGGGTTTCGGTGAAGGAGAATAGTGCCGTCGCCTCTGTTGTCTTGGAGGAGACAAATCAGAATCTTCTCTCAAAGGCTTCAATTTAGGCAGTGGAGAAGATGATTCAGTATCAGCCCTACGTCTTCGAGGTGGTGACAGATCCGGATGCAGACCACTGGATGTTTGGATTTCGTATCAGGTTCAGGTGATGGAGAATGATGGAGTTTTCGCTGCCTTCGTTGTGATCACAAATCACTAACTTCTCCTGAAGGCTTCATCGGCGGTTCTGGAGATGGAGTATCATTTCGATACCTTCGTTTATGAGGTGGTGACAAATCTGAATTCAAATTTGTATCAGGTGCAGGAGATGGACTATGGTACTGTCTCTGCCGTTGACGTGGAGGTGACAAATCTGTATCATCTCCACCATATTGCAAAGAATTCCCTTCATGCTCAGGTGAAGGCATGTTGATCTGAACTTTCCTTTTAGGAGGAGGATACATATTGGAACAAGGATCAGCAGAAATCGCACGTTTAGGAGAAAATGTAACCCAACGATTTCCATCCTCTGCTATTGCATTGTAAGCGCGTTGAGCTCTAATTAGCTCCAGCATCCTCGTTCGTTTAACTCCTCTGTCTTCTTCGTCAACTTGAGGCTTCTCTTCATCCAGAAACACACGAGAATAACACACAAACACATTATCAAAGCAAGATCCAAATCCTCAAATACACTAAAGTATAGTATTGACATTTTTTATTTTTTACCAGCTGAATCATGTTCTTCCTCTTCTTCAAGCTTTACTGGTTTTTCCAAACAGGATCTTCATCCACAACATGACTGTTTATTTCTGCATTTTAAAAATATTTTTGATAAAATTTAAAAGATTTTTATTTTTTTATTAATTTTAAATTAATATATTTTTAAATTATTTTAATCAAAAATAATTTTTAAAAAATAAAAAAAATTATTAACATATATTTTAATACGCAAAACTATTTAAAAATCAATCGCAACCACATAACCAAACACATTATAAAATGCTAGGGCCGTCCGGTTCAGCTTTCTCTTCTTATTTTTCTTCTCTTTTTCTAGATTGTTTCTTTCATATTTTTTTCAAATATTCTTTGAATGACTTGTATTCACTGTTTAAAATTATGTTGGATAAAATATTTTTTAGCTGTAAATATATAAAAATAATATTTTATATTTTTAAAATTTATTTTTTACATTAATATATTAAAATATTTAAAGTTAATAAAAATATTAATAAAAAATAAAAATATTTTATAAACACGAAAAAAACATATTTGAAATTATAGTAGCGGTAATAATTTAAATTAATTTTTATTTAAAAATATATTAAAATAAAATATTTTTATTTTTTAAAAATTATTTTTAATATCAATAAATTAAAATAATATAAAAATATTTAAAAAAAATTTAAAATTTAAGTAACCACATTCCAACATCTTCCTACCAAGCGCAAATATGTAAACAGTTATCGACTAGAGAAAAAAAACACGAAATATAAACTGATTTTTTATCTTAAAACAGATAATCATAAAATTAAAGATAAGCAATTCAAACACATATAATAAATAGAATCGAAGAGAGAGCGAAATCTAACCAGTGAAGGAGGAGTATTTGCAGCAGCTAGAGAACTCCGATGGAGGCGTCACTCAGACATCGGCAAGTTAAAGAGATTAACATCATGTTTATGTGTTTAAAAATATTTTTTAAAAAAAATTATTTTTTTTATTTTTTTCTTTACTTTAAATTAGTATTTTTTTTATATTTTTATATCATTTTAATGTACTGATATCAAAAATAATTTTAAAAAAATAAAAATATATATTATTTTGATGCATTTTCAAGTAAAAAAAACTTTAAAAAGCAACCACAACAATACTTCCAAACATGCTTAGGTAATGTTTATTTTTATATTGTCATTATATTTTTTTAAAATATATTTTTTTAATTTAAAAATTTTGTTATGTTTTTTTATTAATTTTAATATATTTTTAATAAAAAATATTTAAAAAAAAATGGTCACTCTAATAACAAACACTATTATGGCAGTATTAATAATGCAAATGAAAACTACAACAACAATAATAAACAACATCAAATTCAACCATATAAGATTATAATGTTAAAAAATCTAATTTAAAATTTTATTTTTCAGTAATTATTATATATTTTTTAAAATAAACTCGAGAAATTAATATAAATAAACTAGCAAACTTGAAAATAAAAGTTATAAACACTAGATAAAATAAAAATAGTAAATATAATATTTAATTTTTAAACTAAATATAAATAAATAAAAATAATGAAGAAAACAAATAATTTTATCTAAAAAACTCTCATGGATTAGTTTTCGAGTTGGAAAGAACTCTTTTTTAAGTTCTAGCCATCTATACACCTACATTATTATTGTTATCGACCGTTAAAAATGATATTAACATCATTTGCACTCCATTAACCTCTAGCATGTCAACACTATAGAGTTAGGTATCGTTTGGGAACGCGGCTGCGGCTGCGTTTCCAAAAAATTTGAAATTTATTTTTTGTTTTTTGCTAAAATTTATTATGATTTGTATATTTTGGATCGTTTTGATGTGGTAATGTCAAAAATGATTTTTAAAAAATGAAAAAAAATCATTGGCATGCATTTTAGCACGAAAAGTTATGTGAAAAGCACCCGCAACCACACTATCAAATAGACTCTTAGTTGACTCGATAAATTAGGCCATGAATTAATTTTTAAAACCATCTAAATCTTTATAAATCATTACTAGTTGTCAACATCTTGTTCTACGTCATACCATTTCTTATGTAGCTGGGTTGGCAGAGATTAGGGTTCTAGAAAGTTATGTGGGATGCCCAAAACACATTATATGGAAAGCTTAACGAATATTTTCATAGATTAATAGTTTACCTATCACAATTAACTTTATAGGTTATTGGATTGTTGAGCCTCATAAAATTCAGCTTAGAAGTTGTTGTTTGGATGAATTTTGTTATTTTTTCTTAATTTTCTTGAATTTATTGTTTATTTTGGATTTTATATTATTTTCCTTTATGTTTTAATATTCTGATTTTTTTTTCTTCATCTAGGTCGGTTTTTCTAGCCTATAAAAAGCATTATAAACCTCTTTAAAAACATAATATAAAATAAGGTTTTAGTGGTTTTTGTATATTAACCCTATTTTAATATATCTTCTGTATTTTTATGCTTGTTGTGCTTCTACCTGCATCACTTTCTCACGTAATTCTTTTCTCTAGAATTTTTTTTTCTCTTTTTCCTTCATAAATCGAGATATATATATTTTACCGCTTCTCTCAGCAACTAACCTCTCCTTTCTACATATCAATATATGTTTTTTCTTTATTATATATTACATTATCCATCATATATGGTCTACCCCGCAACAAATAATACATATTCATAAATACTATATCATAACAAACACTATTTAAATATCACTTATTTATAAAAAATAAAATAAAATAATATTCATCGATGATCATTGCCTTATATCTCGATTCATGCACTTCAATGTGTAGGTCCAAGAGTGTTTTTATATCATGGGCTATAATTTCTTTACTATCTCTATTTATTGACACCACGTTCTTGTAACTATCACTATCAATATCAAATTAAATACCTTATTCTTGATGACATATGCTGAACTGAAGATTCATGAACTTGAACCAATGCCCTCTTAACGACAGAAATGAAATTGGGTTGAATAAATCTCGAAGGAAGAGTAGCCTCTAGGAAAAGAACAACTCCTAACAAAAATCAAAGCAGCACGCTTTATTAAACACACACACAAAACATCGGGACCAAAGACTTTCCACTTGAAAAACCGAACTTTCATTTGTTCACGTCGGCTCGACTCGACTCTTTAGCTCTCAAAAAGAGAAGCATGGAGTTTTTAGACGAGGACGCCAGACCTCGATTCCTCTTTCAATCTCGCCCTATCCCATCTTCACTAACCAATACCCAAACCCAACAAAAACCACTTAACAAATGGTTCCTCTTCCTATCAATCTCTCTCTCTTCCCTTTTGTTGCTTCTCTCATTTCTCTACCTCCAAACAGAACCAATCAGATCCCTCCTCTTCTGGGTCTCCATCTCCCTCCTCGTTGGCCCTTTCGCTCCCTCTCACCTCACTGGAGGTGACATTCGTGTTGGTCAAGGCCCAATCCTTGAACCCCTTGAACAAGAACCCGAATTTGTAGAGGAAAAACAAGCTAGAAAAAAGAGATCAAAACCGATTAGATCTGAAGAGATTGTGAAGAATCCGATTCAAAATGTGGAAATAACAAATGGGTTGTCGAGTAAAGGGAAAAAGGCTGAGACTTTGGCTAGTGGTGAAAAGGGTTTGGTGAGAAATGAGGGAGAGAAGGAGTGGAATGAAGAGGATTCGGAGATTCTGAAGAAACAAATGTTGAAGAATCCTGTAGGGAAGCCAAAGAGATGGGAGGTGATTGCTGAGGCATTTAATGGGAGGTATAGGGTGGAGAGTGTGATAAAGAAAGCTAAAGAATTGGGAGAGAAGAAGATGGATGATAGTGATTCCTATGCGAGATTTTTGAAGAACAGGAAGCCACTGGATACAAGAGCTGAAAGTGGGAGTCAAGGATTGGAGAGTGATGGAAGTGGGCAGGAGGTTGGTGGTGGATTGCGGTGGACTACAGGAGAGGATATTGCTTTGTTAAATGCATTGAAAGTATTTTCTAAGGATGTGGCAATGAGGTGGGAGAAGATTGCAGCTGCTGTTCCGGGGAAGTCAAAGGCAGCTTGTATGAAAAGAGTTACTGAATTGAAAAAGGATTTTCGGAGCTCGAAAGCTGGTTCTGAAAGTTAGAGGGAATGTTGGATTTCTTTGTTGATTATAAGCAGATTATAAATTTGAGGCTGCATTGTGGAGGTAATGGATGATTGTTTCACGACATCTCTATACTTTCCCCCAAATACTGGAAGTGTTTGCTTTTTTGTTCAAGTTTTGTTGATTGAGTTTATGGTTGCTAATTGCTTGATATGGATATAAATCTATAATAATATACATGTCACTCTATATTTGTGGAGGCCATCTTATGATAAAATTTGGTGTCCATTTTGGTTATTGCAATGTCTGGACTGCTGGGAGTCTGTAATTATATTATACACCGTAACAATGCTTCAACCATTTACTGGCTAATTAGTTCAGCACCACACACATGTAGTCTCCAAAAACCATATTTGATCATTTGGTTTTGATGTTGTGGTGCCAATTGGAGGATCTTAAAACTTCCTTCCAAAAAGCTGCCAGCTAAAATAGCTGGGAAATTTTGTTTGAGGTTGGGCATCCATCTGATTTTTCCCCCAACTATGAAACCTTTAAATTGCTTGCAAATCAAGGGCACTAGGCTTTAATGTTAGATCATATTGCTGTACTGCTTGCCACTTGTAGTTTGGCCAAGGATTAAAAGGGTTAGTTTTCCTCTTGTTAGATGCAACTTCAGAAGATTTTAATTAGAATTATCAGTATGCAACTTCAGAATACTCTACAAACATGGATTATTGATCGTGCAACATGAATTGCACAAAAAGAATTTTGCTTGAACAATAAGTGGGAGGTTCATACTTTAGTTGGTGGAAGGGGGTTATTCGAATGTTTATTTTTTTCAACTTCTAAGAAGCATGGAATGATTCTTGAGTGAATGAACGCATACAGTTTAGAGGGGGGGGGGGGGAGATAGGATGCAGTGGATCTCTTTGGAAAAATAAGAAGCTTTGAGGGTTGGAATGTCCTTAAGAAAGGGATCAGTGAACACCCCTAGCTCACACATGTTATTGGATCAAGCGTTCGTTTTTTACCTGTTGGTCTAACAATGTAGAAGATGTAACCTCTTGGAATTTCTTACTCTTTACCTGTTAGTGTCTTATTAAGAGACATTTGTCAATTAGAGGTGGGTTTGATCCT
>Ga0325405_1006849_pt1 | contig 11491 bp, 14 predicted proteins | sample PopdelMetagenome_21_FD_205663 | JGI IMG/M metagenome (GOLD analysis project Ga0325405, IMG submission 205663) | Populus deltoides microbial communities from Bellville, Georgia, United States - Xylem-Control-R2 | ecosystem: Host-associated > Plants > Phyllosphere > Stem > Wood/Secondary xylem...
TGGTGATCGAAGGCTTTTTGGATGGGAGCATGTTTGTAGGTAACACCTTTATTTCTCTATTTGTGGAAATCAGCATTACCAAAACAGGGAACTAAGTTTCCCAGTAGTAGCTAGCAAAGCTGTATTCCCATCATTCCTGTGAATACAGAGGAAGTGGTGGTGGGTCGACTGAGTTAGCGGGAAGTGATGGGCTGAGGTTTGTTTAGAAGAAACAGAGGAAGTGAGGGGGAAGATCTTGTGGGGAGCGGCTAGTTTTATTTCTCTAGTTTTGGAAAGGGAAGGGAGAGTGAGATCTGTCGGTTGAGGGAGGGGAAAACTTTGGCTGATGAGAGGGGGGAGAAGTGTTGAGAAGGGGAGGCTTCTGTGTTAGTGGGCGGCGGCTCTTTTCAAAATGTGAATCTAATTACCACAAACCAAATCAAGAGCAAAAACTGACGAAGATCTTTAAGCTAAAGCAAGTTAGATTCCAAACCAAAACCAAGGCAGTTACTGGTGGTGGTGCTGCAGCACGAGATGCTCTTCATTGCTGCTGAGACAAGTGGTCACGCTTCTGGATCCAAAGGAGCCGCTGCTGGATCCACCTCCAGTGCTGGAGCCGCCACTGCTGGAGTCGCTGGAGCCATCCCTGCCACTGCCTGACCAATTGGAGATGTTGGATCCGTTGCTGGTTGAGGTGGATCTGGATCTGTTGCTGCTGCTGCGTTGCTGGAGCTCCTTGCCGCTGGATCTTAGTGTAGGGTCCTCTAAAATCTTTCCTCCTTTCCTTGAGTTTATTGCTAGCTTTTTCTGTCTTGCTTCAGCCAATTGTGTTGGGAGCCAGTTGGAGATGCTGGATTCGCTGCTGGTGGAGGTGGATCTGGATCTTGAAATTTTGTTGCTTGACCTATCTCTTTTGTTTCTAGATTGTCTAACTCTTAACCCTAAGCTAGGATTTTATTTTTTAATCACACTCACAATGTTTTTGATCTTCTACTTTTCGTACACAACATAATCTTCATCCTTTTTCTTTTGGGATTCAACTTTTTGTTTGTTGCACATGATCGTGCAAGGTCGAGAGGTTTAAAGGAGTCACCACCTAATTGTTTGATTTAGGGTCGTTAGAAAATCCGAGTGTACTAGTTTTATTAGAGATTCAAGAATAAGGGGCTGATTGTGGATAGAGAATGTATTAGCGTCCCTAGTGCATCCTACCTAAGGTAAGTTGCTTTGTATGGTTTTAAATGTAGTTTAAAGGTTTTAATGGGTTCTAAACCAATAGTCTGTCTATGGCTTAAGATTGAGATTTATTCATGTAAATAAATCTGGTGTTAATAATTTATTATGGGCTCGTGTACCCAAATAAATTCTTATTAAAAATATTTTTTGTAGTTTGAATATTATGGTGAAAAATATTCCCAATTAAAATTGATAAATATTTAGAATAACTCTGAGAATTGTCTAGTCAACTACTAGTATTCAAATATCAACCTCACTTATAAGTCCATCGTCTATACCAGAATATTTAACCATTAATTGTCATTCTTTTTTTTACTATGTTTTACTCACACACACCCACAATTATATATTTAAAAACAGTACAAACTCAAAACTTAAAATAATCCAAACAACCATTAAAGAAATTTATAATTTATAAAGTATGCCCCCCAAAATTTTGAAACAATACTGGGAATAGTAGTGGGAAGCTTCTAGGAAGCGGAGAAACAGTAGCGGTGTAAGGGTCTCATGCACCATTACCACTGACAGCGTGTGAACTCATGCGCCATCACTAACAAAGTGGAAAACAGGTGGATTTAGAACTGCTTATTCTCCTTTTTTTTTCTTTTTGTGCTGGTGGTGAGAGCTATTGTTACCTGCAAAAGGGTAAATCAACGCACACAGTTCGATTCGTTTCCCTTTTTAGATATTTTTTTTGTTTTTTTCTCAAACAATTTCTTTTTATATATATAGATGGCTGCTACTGGGAATGAAAGAGAAACTATGAAGATCACAAGAGGGATTGTTGTTTGGTTGTGAGCTAGAGCTGGGGTGGTTTAGTTGTTGGTTCAGGCTGATAAAAGGTTGGTGGAGAATAAAGAGAATGTGGGGAGGATGGCATTCTGTGAGTCTTGTGGTTGGTATTTTTTTCAACAAAAAAAAAACAAAATGTGCTATTGATTTTGGGTTGTGTGGCTGGTAGTTTGGAGGGGTAGGTTGTGGCTGTGATGATGGTCAGAAGGCCAAGGTTTTCTTTTTCTGTGTGTGGGAGTTGCTCGGTAATGGATGAGAAAAGAAAGCTGACGATGGGGAATGAGTCATCATAAAGAGGAGGGAGTCGTCGGTGGTGGAGGTCATGCTTAACAGTGGAGGTGAAGACGATGGCTTGCTTGGTCTAGAAGGGCGGCAATAATGATAGGGAAGAGAAGATGAAAGGGGCAAATGGTTTGGGTGGCTACGGGTTGGTGCAAGAGAGATAAGGGAGATGAAGGCTACATGGATCATCCGATTCTCCTTCTTTTTTTGTGCGGCGGCTGACTTAGGGTATAATGGGTTTAGAGTTTTTTATGTTATGTGGGTACGTGTGTGAGGAGATAATATGTGAAAATTACTTTTTTATTTTATTTTTTGGTAATTCCCCCCTCCCAATTTCACCCTTATTTTGTGTGCGGTATAACCACATATTTATAGGTAATTAAGTTTTTTTGGCTTGAAGGCAAAGCAAACCAAAATCAACCATTGAATTTCAAAAATGAATCTCATTCATTCCTTTGATAACTTGGAAACAAAGCAAAGAAAAATGAACCCTTGAATTAAAAGAATTGATTGTATACTATTTAATTTAAAAAAGATGGGTTGCTTGATGAGAGGTTTTTCAATTTTCAAATTGATCCTCTTCCTTCCACAATTACAATTAAATCATTAACCAAATTAAATGTATTTTTTCTTTCTTTCAATTTTTTTATTTGAAATTCTTTGTAAAAGACGCCGCAAATGACACAAATATATCAAAAATATATTTTTGGGTTTTTTTGTTTTTGCTATTTTTGGTTTCTTTAAAAAAATTATCAAAAATTAGGTAGCAACAATGTTATTAATGGTTCGTATGAATCGATCATTCAGTATCTTTTTTTCTTCTCTTATTTTATTTTTAGGATTTATGAAAAGTAATGAAACATATGATGGATATTGCTGCTAAAAAACTCGTTTTATTTTCTTAAAAATGAAGGCTTTAATATTTTCATTAATTTTCTAAACCTTGTTCATTTTCATCAAAACTCAATTTTATCTGAATTTTTATGAAAGAAGAAGAAAAAAAAAAGTTTACCAATTATTACATCTATAGATCCCACTAATCAAATCTTGTAATATGATTCACCAGCCACTAATAAAAAAATCTCGCTAAAATTTATTGTTTTATTAGTGATTCATCATCCACTGGACCTAAAAATCTCACTTTATTCTCAAACTTGATGGCTTGGTTAATTAGGAATATTGTAAACTCATAGTAAATATAACTTTTTATAAGAAATGATATTTTAAGGGTGACATTATTCTTCCCTTAAACATAATTAATTTTTTTACTTCAATTTTTAAAATCTATGTTAAATTTTTTTAGAATCCTTAATTTTTTCTAATGTGGCGACTTTAATTTTTCACAATATACATTTTTGACCCTTGTCGCCATATCCATCAAGATACAACACGTGCATTTATTGTACATATTTTTATACTTGGTTCATGAAGGATTGGAAATGCACATCTAAATGGGGCTGGGGAAAAAAAAAAGATAAAAGAAAACAAGCCTATCTCTACAGTTATCCCTTGTGAGATTAGCATTGGTACTATAAAATTACTCGTTGGCTCGATATCTCTATGAGGGAATCTTCTTTTTATAGCCACCTATATGGGAGGAGGGCATGATTTTTGGTATAGAGTAATTCAATGGTGGGGTGTTTCAACCACTTTTCTGGAATCTCTTGAAGATTTCTACAGTCATTGACTAAGCTATAGCTCATGAATATTCCAATCAAAGCATGGAAGTTAGTTTTATTTGCAACCTTGTGGACTATTTGGTAATTAGCAAGGAATAATCTAGTGTTAAATGGTGCGCAGCCGATCGAATTGGCCATCTCACTTGTTAATGTATAGAATTTCACAACATATAAGGGAGTTTCACATATACATGGTATAGTTTAACCAGAGGATGAGGAGGTATTAGAAGGTAGACTAACCTTGCTAAGAAACGCAGTTTACCATTGTCTGGTTTTCAGCCTCTGTACCTGCAATTCTCTCTAGTTTCATGCTTTGTACTTTATCGTAGGTAGTCACAATCTATGTGGCTAACTATCCGTTTTTAATAATACTCCCTCGCGTTTATTAAAAAAAAGAGGTGGAGGGAAACTCGAACTAAAAATAAAAGGAAGGCTAGTGAAAATGCCATTGTCATTAGGGGGGAAATTTACTGCTTATAAGTGTGTGTGTCTATAAAGATTATCGTATTGTGGGTGTTTGTGTGTGCGCGCGCGTGTGTAAAGGAGGATGATGATTGCTTTGAAATAGTTTAATTTTGTTCTTTGGTATGTGATGTGGATTGATATTGATAATCACTCAAGATTGCAGCATTTTGAGTAAGTAAACCCAAGTTTAAACATAGCCAAGACAAATCAAAAGGAGACTAATTATAACAAATTCAAAGAGAGAACAAGGCTTAACAAAGGAAGTCTATTCCAAAAGCTCTTGAGGTGTGAGCTTCAAAACACAAACAAATTAACAAGTAGAGGAGGGAAAAGGAGAGATCTAGAGAGCAGATAAAACTTGAAGTACGTACTATCGGGGCACAAAACCCTAACTAATAAGTTAAAGAAGGGGAAAAGGAGCAGTAGTTCAACCTTGGATTAATATTTTAAGGTCTTTCCTTTTTACTTTGTTTGGCGAAGTCAATTCCCGAACCTCTAACGTCCTTTCTGACCCCCCATGGTATGCTTTGGTTGCTAACTAGTAGTCTTGCCCTTATCGCAAACCATGAGGCATGCAAGGTGCGCTCTTGACTTCTCCCATTAATCTTCTTCTATAAAAGCCAAAATGGCCACCATCTTTGTGTTTTTCTCAAATTTCCCCTCTTTTTTCCTCCTCTGGTTAATGAACTGCAAGAAAATATAAAGTTGCATTCCTTGGTCATGAATCCAGAGAGAATCAGTCAGTTATATATTGAGAATAGAAGTAGGACACAGCAGCACAAGTCCAGTACTTTACCTCTAAATTAATCTTCAAAGATCATGCAGATTCGCATGATAAAGAAGCCTTAATCCTCTCCACGGTGCAGGCAATCAAGTTGTTAACAGTTGCCACTGAGCCGAGAGATAGTTTTGCTGTAGGAACTGAATCAACCAAAATCTGGAATGCAACAGTTAGAAGAGATCCACCTGCAGCCTCCTCCATGCCTCCTACATGCGCTCCAGTTCCATCGGGAAGAACAGCAAACCCTGAAGGAAGAAGTGCTACATAGTCCGGATCGCCTCCATTAAGTACGACGTTCATTGCAACAATATCAACCGGTGCATAGATTACGAAAGAGGCTGTTTGATCAGTGCAACTCTCTTGTAAAATCAGCATGTTGCTCTGGCTCGAATTCGCGCTCTATAATTATGCATGTATTAGATCAATTAAATTATTGATAACAACAGTAGACTAATTATGATCATAGAAGGACAACTGCATAATAAGAACAAAGATTTTCGTATGATACTTACATTAACTCGAAGTAGAGATACACAATTGCCTGTATCCCGGCCATTAGCAATGTGTGCCATTTCTTGGACAACTCCACCATTTGATAGAATATCCCACTGTATTTTAAGCAATCAAGTCTTAGAATGAGATCCAATAATTTAATGAGGTAGTACAAGTTGAAACTAGTTTTATTCTTTCAATTTCACTTCACAGGAATAAAAGAAAAATTCAAAGCAAGAAAATTGAGGATCCAGTACTCCTGATTATTATACCTCATTTCGAGTGCTCTCGTCACGAAGAAAATCAAAAACCCTTTTTGGAGGAACTGGAAGCCAAAAGGAAGTTGCAGCACTAAGCACAATCCCAGGAGGCCTCCCTGGATCATCTACACTCTTCCTTGTCATGACCCTAACATCATCAGCTCCAGTTCCAGATAGTGTAGTCCAAGTATGAGCAGTAGAGGCGCTCACTCCAGCACAGAAGCTTATCACCATTCTCTCTGCCAGCTTCATCATACTCTTTCTCCCTTCTTGATTAGTAATCACTGTGAATAAACAAATTAATGGGCTATAAGTCCAGGGCCAAGCATATCAACTAGTACAATGTTACCTATTAAGAATGAAAAACTACGTAGTATATATTACCACCAACATCGCCAGCAGGAATATTTGTTGCCATGGCACTGGCAAGGCGCTCGCATTGCCGATCTAGGGTTGCCACCCATCGTTTTGCCCCGAATGCATGTCCTGAGCTAACAAGTTGCTTGTATAGATTATGAACACCTCTATCATCCACCTCTACATGTTCAACCCATGTAACCTACGGTATGAAGAAATTCCATTACAAACGCAGCAAAAACAAATCATTGCTTATGGAAATGGTGCAGCTTAACTAAAGTAGAGTATAACAACTTCCAACAATAATGAAGTGTTCACCTTGGAGTATCCATTGAGCATTTCTTGAATTAAACATCCAGATGGCCTCCTTCGACACCTAGCTCCCGGACTAGGGCGTAAATTGTCCAATGAAACATCAACCACTGCCCAAGTACCATCGGCATGTTGTTTACAGTACCTCACAAAGTAACTTTCTCGGGTAGGAACAAGTGGAGTTGGAAGTTGAAATTCAGCCGTCATCTGGATAGAACTCAAACAATTAGTTATATATTCTTGGAGAGAATGATATGATATATGACCTTCACATATTAGTTTCATGATTCTGAACTCCACACCTAAAATGTCAGGGATGTGAAATAAATATATAGGCTATATTTTAAATCAAGTATCGGGTTATATCCGCCGTTAATCAAGTTAGCGAAGGTGTAGCTATTTGGAAGATAATTGAAGAAAATTTACATATATTACCACTTGCAAGGCACCATTATAGTTCCCTGCAACTCCTGTTGATAACACTTCCAAAGTTAAAGCTCTTGAGACTATGCCGGAAAACAATGTAGACCACTGATTCTGAAAGCCAAGACATTATCAAAAATTAATATTGAATCAAAATGTATTTATATTCTTAAATGTTGTATACTTTGCAAAATAATTAAAGGAATCTCACCACATCCATGAGATACTCAACAAGGTTGATGTGGTTCATGATAACAACAGCAGACTCTCTTGAAGCCTCACATTTAAAACCAGTAGGTTTAGGCCCAATACCACGAGGAAATATCCTTACGTATTCATCTTCATCTAATACTGCATTTGTTCCATCAAGGCTGCTCATCCATAAGGGTTCATCCATTTGGGCCATTCTAACTAGCTCCTCCATGGCTGCAACTGCAAGCTCAATTATCATGGGCTTATCAGCCTCAGTAGGAGCAGTTATCGACCTAAGTAGGTCTCCAGCTCCATAAATCTCCCCTCCAATGCCTGGCTGTCCACCAAAATTCCCAACACCAAGGTCAAGTGGACGTGGAGGCATCGGAGCCGATATAAGTGGATAGTTCACCACAGGCTTGCCAACATACTTAGCAGCAATTGCTGAAATACGGTCAATCTGCGAACAAAAGGAAACAAATTAAATTTTGAAGATATAATCAGGATTTGTTACAAAATCCAACAACAAGATAAAACTAATAAATGGACCTCTTCTCTTAATCTGGCATTTTCGAGTCTCAAATGATGTTCATCAAAGGACATTTCTCCAATGGCAGTAGGCCCTCCACAATTAGGACACGAGGCATTGCTAAGAGCTTCTCTGTACCGCATGTTGTCAGCCCTAAGCTTTTCATTCTCATTTCGAAGCTGTGTGTTTTCATGGCGCTCATGCTGGGTCTGTAATGAAAAAGAATTCAGCTCAACATTCAATTATTAGGAGGTTTGAGAAATATCCGAACCCACCCGAAAGAAAACTTTCCAAGAGGAGACCAAGATATTGTAACCGCCCCTTGATGTAATTAAGATAGCCCAAAAAAAAAAAAAAAAAAAAAAAAAAAAAAAAAAAAAACAGAAGGCAAATTTGTGGTATTTTATTTTATGGTATAAATTAGTAAATTCTAGGCTAAGGTTATGCACAAACGTTATACCTTCATTTGGGTGCGCTTATTTTGGAACCAAAATTTGACTTGCAATGGCTCTAACCCTAATTCTCGGCTTAACTCCTTCCTTTGCTTGTCATCTGGGTGTGGACACTCTTTGAAGAAACTAAGACCAAAAACGAAGAAGAGTTCATTACAAGTTATATTTGTCAACAAAGGCAGTAGAACATTACCATATAAAGAAGTATATAATTTGATTAAGGTGGAGCTTACGCTTCCATTTCTTGGATCTGATGCTGAGTATGGCGATGATAACGCTTCTTTTTGGGGCGTGGATCTTGATCATCACCGGATGCACCATCTTGGTTCTCACTGCCTGATTTAGTGTTGGTACTATCAAATTCATCATCTCTGATCCGAGCCATGTCGCCTTCAGGTGTGTTTTGTGTCATGTCTAGACGGTGAAGCTGACCTTCCATCATGTTTGGCTGGAACATTATCTACAGATCTTTAAGATTCCTGAAGCTTATTGTTTTTCAATCTAACAACATAATGGAAATTAATTTCCACACACAGGAAGCTAATGTTCTAATGCCAACATATAGCTTACATATATGTATGAGAGAGAGGTGCTAAAAGGGTATTTTATAATATTCAAAAGTCAAGGACTTGTGGGGAAACCACGTTTGAAAACTGCTTAAAAGTAGAAAATTGTTAGATCCTGTAGAGGACAAGAAGGCCCATGTCAAAATAATAGATTCTCAAGTCCCTCTCTCTCCCTCTGTGTCCGTGTGAAGAAAAGAGAGAAGCCCTTTACGCGTTTTGCAAGTATCGAGAAGGATTTTGCTTAAAGAAAACAAATTTGTCCTTCTAAAAGCCAAATAACAAACATAATACACCTTTTTAACTCCTGAACAGTAGCAGAAGCAGAAGAAGAAGATGAAGAAGAGATCTGATGTGTAGAAAAATGTTAAGGGGGTGTAAGGAAATTAATATGGGGTCGTTAAGAAATGAAAAATCATGTATAATAACCAACAAAATATTTAAGAAAATTGGATCATAAAGCTTAAAAGGCACAAATAGCAGAGAGGAAGGACATGGAAAAGAACTCATGTGCAGACCTGACCAAGAGCAAGTCCTGAAGACGATCCAAACCCACCAGCATTTCCATTAACCCCAATCATTGATGGCATGTTTCTTGCCGGAATCATCATTCCCGCTGGCATATTCACAATCCACAAACCCTAATGAAGTTGTATATACTATGTATAAATATGTAAATGTGTGTGTGTCTTATAGATAGCTTAACTCCCTCTCCTTTCTTACTCTACTACATATATATGTTCTTGGATAAGAGGGAATGGATTTTTTTTCACGGATTTTCTAGCAGAGTTTAGAAAAACGACAGGGCTGACTATGGTTCTCTTTTACCGTAGAAATGGGTTTCTGTCTCTCCACGTTTATCTGGTTCTTACGTACATATATGTAAGAGAGAGAGAACATATAAGAAGTTTAAGTTAACAATTTTTGACAGATAAAAATCTGACTAAACCCAAAAATCCAAATATAAATCCCACATAACGCCCAACTAAGATCACGGAGAATCCAAATTTGCCTTCCCAGTTTCCTTTCCTTCTTTAGCTCTATCTGTTCCATGAAAAAAAAAAAAAAAACCAGGATGAGAGAACTACATGCAAGAGAGAAATATATGTTAAAATGGGTGGTTTTGCAAACCCACTGATTCTTTAAAAGTGAAAAATACAGAGAAGAGTGTGACACTCTCCTGAGAAAACCTACCAATACAAGAAATTTACTTGCCAAAAGAATAAAAATGAAAGTCTTGACTGAGAAGATTTTTCTTTTCTGTTTTTTTTTTTTTTTTGGATCTGGTTTTGAGGTTATCTTGTGGAAAAGAGAGCAGTATTTGGGTCTGCTTTTGTGGTTTCTCAGTAGATTTTGGTAAGAACTTCTATGGTAAGAAGTAGGTGTGTGGGATATGGAGATTGAGTCAAGGCAAGAAAAAGACTGGGAAAAAAATTTAAAAAAAAATAGAAAGCAAGAAGAAGATGAAGAATCAAAGGGACCTGGGAAACGAAGAAAGCAATGGAAGCGAAGAGAAAGAGAAAATTGTGGCAGCAAGGAGTTATTGCAGAGCGTATTGAGAGGGTGCAATAGCATTTAATGGTGGAGAGGTGTAATTGCCATGGAAAGAGAAAGAGCTCATTTGGTTTTTTTAATTTCCCCCCTAGTAGAGTGTATGATGCAACGAATGACGGCTACCAAAATTTCTATATATATATATATATATATATATATATATATATTCCATGTAAAATTCTCTTGTATAATTGTTTACTCTCTATAACAACTAAAATATAATTCAATTTTAGACTTAGGAGTTATAGTCTCTTTCATTTTCCAGCAGATAATGAATGGGGCAACACGCTTTTCCAACTACCCCGCTGGGAGGCTGAAGATCATCACTATCTTGATCATTGCCTGTAAAAAACTGTAACCTGCGTACAAAAATAAAATATTATCTTAATCTTTATTTATGAGATATTCTGTTGTTAATTTTCTCAAGTTTATTCAGCCGTCTTTCACGATCACATGCCAAATTTCTGTGTAAGAAATGGATTCCTTTTGTAATTAATTTCCTTGACGAGAGGAAATAAACAACAATTCGAAAGAGTAGCATGACAGGCGGGTAGTCGTCATGGAAAGTAAGGGAATTTATGATATTATTATTGACTTGATTATGAGTTGATATATAAGTTTCTAGCTTGATAAATAGGGTTTGGAGTATGTAGGGAAACAGTTTTATTGATGAATTAATTAAATTTATTATTTATCTAAAGAAAGAAATTTGTAGCAAATTTAAATAGTTCGTTTGTTTCAATTAAATCATGATTGAAGGTTAGTGAATTGTATTTTGTGGTATTAAGGTTGTGAATTTGGTGATTTTATGTTTATTATTATTATTATTGTCGTCATGATAAATGTTGTTGAAATTGTTATATTGTTGGGATTTATTTTTCATGGGAGAATTAATTAAATTTAGTGCTCATCTACTATTATTCTATAGCAAAAAATTTATTACGAATCAAAGTGTTAATAAGTTAATTTCTTTTTCAAAAGAATTACTGGTGAAGTTATATTAGCTTTCAGTTTATTAATTGTTGTTATAAATGATTGTTATTGTATTATGATTTTAGAGATTCATTAAGTAAATTAAATATTTAATAGATTATTTAAGTACAATGTTTTGTCCTTAAAATAATTGCCACAAATCTCATGTAA
>Ga0325405_1006850_pt1 | contig 11491 bp, 6 predicted proteins | sample PopdelMetagenome_21_FD_205663 | JGI IMG/M metagenome (GOLD analysis project Ga0325405, IMG submission 205663) | Populus deltoides microbial communities from Bellville, Georgia, United States - Xylem-Control-R2 | ecosystem: Host-associated > Plants > Phyllosphere > Stem > Wood/Secondary xylem...
TCATCTGCTACAACAGCGATGGTATCAGGAGTGATTTCATCCGTAAGTGAGAATAAGGATTCAACTTCATCAGCATCAGGATTGAACTTTGTATTTTGGGCTAAAAAATCAATTAACTTCAATGACTAGCCTTCTTTTAGGGACATGCTTTTGCAAAGTGACCTTTTTGCTTGCAGATAAAGCATCTGTTAGAAATAGGAGTGAAGTGCTTGGGGCGTCTAGTGTGGCAGCGTCTTAAGAACTTCCATTTCTTCTGGCGACCGTTGAAAGAAGATCGGTGGATTTTCTTAAAATGCTTGTTCTTTTTCATGGAACAATTACAATCAGTATTGTCTGAGCATTTAATCAGCAAATTTGATCGTTTGCAAGCACGGAGCATATTTTTATCAGGCTGTAATATTTTGGTAAAATATTTGTGTTGATCACACATTTTGTTGAGTGCTTCCAACACCTGATGAAATATGGTGCCAAGAGACTGGTTGTCAATAACTTCTTTTCTAGTTTTGAATAATCTGAAAGTCTCATCAGCTAGATCTCAAGGTATGGATGCCAAAAAGGCATGTTTGAGGCTTGGATCATCGGGACCAGAGAGAATATGGTATCGTCAGCACATGTCTTTAAAATTCCTTTCAAGATCAGATCGCAAATAGGAACAACACTTTATTTTGAAGTACTCATACCGTGCTATTTCTTTGTCATTTAAGGCTTCGCCAAGGAATTCATAATGAATCCAGCCCAAAGCTTCAAAAAGAGACGCACTATTCACAAACTGCATTTGTCTGTAATCACCTAAGGCATGGAACCAGTCCCATAAAATGCCAGAGAACTTTGCAAAGAATTGTTGTAATGCATCAATGAGGGATGCATCGTCCTTAAGCATATAACTAGTTAGCCATGAATGAAATTCAAGGATTCTGTCTAACCATTTTACTCGTGGGATATCATCCAGAGTAAAATAACCACTGGTACCTGGAGAATGGGTGTGAGGATAATAATGGCGAGGATTGAGATTTACCTCATCATCACTGCTAATTGGTTCATCCACACTAACTCTTGTGGTAAAGGTCGGAGGAGGCTCTTGCCGAGTCCGTGATGATTGAGGATCTAATGTCTGTGCTGAAGGAGGATCAGCCATTAGTAATGGTGGCATAGAACAAGTGTCAGAAGAATCTTCTTAAGTAAAAGAGTCTTTAGAAGGTACTAGAGTTTCGTCATCAGGAGTCTTTTCTTCAGATGTATTGGTAAGGGGTTCATGGGTAAGGATTTTAGGAATAGTCTGTTGGGAATGAGTGGTAAGAAAGGACTAGATACGGTTGGAATGGTGGTTTGACTGGATCATAAGTTGATAAGGGTCCTAGGAGTCTTGGAATAGATCATCAGTGTCATGCTTTTTAGATTCAAAAGAATCAGATGATGAAGAGATGATAAGGGCTGGTGATCTGGGTTTTTTGGAAGTGGTTGGTACTGGGTTTTCCCTTTATCTCTTTTGAAGAGAGGTTTGAAAAGTTTTTCAGTGTCTGGGTTCCCAAATAGTTGAGGTGTGGTAGGTAGAGGTTGGGGGTTGTAGGAAGGGGAATGCTTAGCCTAATAAGGGTCTGGATAATAGGAGGTCATCCTAGGCTGTGGAGTTTCAGGAAATAGTAAAGGCTTAGATTTGGATTTGGCTAATTCAGCCTGAAGAGACTTGAGTTGTATTTTGAGAGAATGAATCTCATGTTCCTTCTGAGGGTTAACATGTCTGCCATTAGAAGCTTGAAGGAGTAAATACTCATAGATAGTGGAGATCCTTTGTTGAATTTCAACACATAGTTGTTCAAGATGAAGAATTCGAGAATCAACAGAGATAGTCATATTTTTTAGATTAGTCTGAACCAAGTCAACCTTAGACTCTATTATATGAAAAACAGAATTTTAAGCAACGACATTTTGACTTTGCCAATTAAGAACTGCTTCCGCTTAGGTGACTTGTTTAAGGCAGCCATCAGCATCTACGCCTTGAGGGTTGTGAACTTGGGGAAGAGTACGAACCCTATCTTTTACCTGTTCTTGTAAAGCAGGAAACTCATCATCATAAGGTCTTGTAGGTTGATACATGGAGATTGTAAGGACGTGTTCTGGAGAGGCCCAAGAGGGAGGAGTGTATTTGATAAGATAGTCAAATTTTCCAGAGGGTTGTCCCAAAATGTCAACTGTTCTGTCTCCTTGACTGTATTTGGCTTTTAGCTTCTTACCAGAAGATTTCCTTTTTTGCTTAGGGGAGTCATCTTCCATATCTGGACTACAGCAAGCATCACAATTACAAGTGTTCCAAAAAACATGATTATCCTAAGCAAAAAAATAGACTGGGAGACCGTCGTTAGAGAAGGACTCTACAGGTACTGGCAGAAGATCATTAGCTGGTTGCACCATCGAGATGGAGGAGGAAAAGATTCTTAGTGGAGAAGTAGAAGATTCTCCTTTCTTAAAGATGATTTCAACAGTACCATCGGCCTTTTTGGTGAACTCGGATTCTGTGGATTGGATAGGGACAGAGCTGTGATGCAGCTTTTCATAATTGGTAATCCAAGAAGAGGGGAGTAGCTTCTGTAAGTTCTCTTTCAGGATTTGGCGCGGGACATGAGTACAGGTGGCTCTTTGATTGGTATCAACAGTAATAAGCAAAGCATCATTGGTTACAGGGATTACTAAATCAAAGGCATGATTTTGGACCCGGTAAGCCATTTGATAATGAAGAGTGGCTTGATAGGTGTCCAAAACTTGATCAGCACCAGTGATCTAGAGTTGGACTTTCAAAAAGTGATGAAGTTGAGGATCATCCAAAGCCATATTGAAGTTGGGATAGAAGGTGACAACTATCGTGCCACAATTGAGTGTGGTTTCAAAAGATCCAATGCATGCATGTTGATACTCTAGATATCTAGTATCTAGAAGAGCTAATCTTACTGCAATAGGTAAGCTTTTGCGGCAATGATAAGACAAGGCTAGTCGGATAGCACCAAAATGAATATGGGTATATCCTTTGGAAATCCATTGGCCGGGAAATTCAGATGGAATTTCAAGAGTAACAAATTGTTCTCGAGAAGTAGCAGGAATTTTATGTTGGTCAAAAGAGGAGGCTTGAACATATTCTTTGGCCACTCGAGAAAGTTGTTTGATGAGAGTTTTAATACTGCGGATAACAGAAGGAGACTTTTTGGCAAAAGCATTGTAAGGATTGACAAAAGGAAGTTTTTTTCAGAGATTTTTTGGGTATCATCTAAAAGGCTAACCTCATAGAGATAGTCAAGTTTGGTAGATGTAGACTGGCGAATAGAAGGGGAAGGGGGAAGATGAAAGGAGGAAGAAGAAGTCAGAAGAGAATAGGGAGGAGGTGAAGATAGAGAAGAAGAGGTCACGGTCACTCTCAAACCAAAGAGGCTCTGATACCACAATTGTTAATTTAATGGGTTAATTTGATTAACTATAGTTTTTTTTAATTGGTAATTTTTTTTAATTTTATTATTCAATATTAGATTAATTAGAAAATAGGTTTCATAATTTATTTTATATTACTTTCTATTAGGTTATCTCAGTCTCATGACCATAATCGCAAGTTTTGCGAGATAACCTGAGTTTACTCATGTCGTTTTATTATGTTCTTTTTTATTGATTCTTTTTTTAATCTCATTGTTCAACAATGGTTTGATTGGAAATTGTACTTTATAATTTGTTTCAATTTGCTTTATATAGGGTTATCCTAGTCTTATATCCCGAGTCGCGGGTTTGGAAGGGTAACCTAAGTTGTCATGGGTCATTTTTTTAGGTTATCCCGGTCTTTTAACTTGAACCATGGGTTTAGCGAGTTAACCTGGATTAACTATCCGGTTATTTATTGTGTCTTTTTTAATTGATTTTTTTTTTCAATTTCATCCATCAATATTGGATTGATTGTGTAATTGGACATCATAATTTATTTTGATTTACTTTTGTAAAGTGTTATCCTAGTCTCATGACTCGAGTCTTGAATGACATGTTAGCTCAAGTTGACTTAGGTTTTTTTATCCTTTTTTTAATTATTTTTTTTCAAATCCATTATTCAATATTGAATTGATTGAGAATTGAACTTCATAATTTGTTTTGAATTGTCTTATATGGGGTTATCATAGTCTTATAATCCATATCATAAATTAGAAAAGTTAACCAAAGTTGACCCGGGTTAATCCAATATATAGTCATCTCAGTATTTAATAAAAACAATCATCTTAAATTCTTTTTTGTTTAGGTTAAACTATGTTTTTACTGGTTATTTGGATTATATTTAAATCTGTTAAGTCAAACAGGGAACATCAAGTAACATCAACCTCCATATATATTTTTTCTACTATTAGAAAACACATTAGCAATGGTTGAATTTTTTTTACGTTAAAATAAAAATTGATCTAGCCTACAGCATATCGTAATCAATGATCTAGTCATCGCGAAATCAACTAAAAAAAACCACTAAAATAATCTTTTCAACATCTCAAACAATATTGATATCAAAAAAATCATTTTTCAAATCAAATCAAACTTAAAAAATTAAGTTTGTAGTTTTCAATTTGAAATTTTTAAATCTTAAAATAATCAATTCCGGTGATGGATGGGTTTGAAATTGGTACAAATAAACCCTTATTGATTAAAAATTTCATTTGATGGTGGTATCATCACTAATATCGACTTAAACCTAATAAAAAACAACCTAATCATAGTTCGAGTATTAAAAAAAAACCAGAGGGTATCAACTAAAAAAAATCTATTTATATCATAACATAATAAAATGGATGTTAAATCAAATAAAAAATAAAATAAAAGGCCTCCATCCAAATGACAAAAATATATTCGAATAATGATGTTAAGTTACTTGGTGAAGTTTATTTTCCGATGATAAAGAATTCATTAAGAATAAAAGATAAAATTAGGAAAGAAACTTATTTACACTCAATTTACAACTTCCTCTTTCCTTTCTTTTAAAAAAATAGAAGCTCCTTTACTTTTTAATGGTAGAATTTGGTTAAATTGATATGTTGAGTTCTTGCATATAAAAAAAAGTTTTGTTTTTTTTATCTATAATTAACCTGATTGAGTTTGGAATGAATTTGGCTAGGTCACCTTAATCTTTAAAAACCCAAACAAATCAAACGAGTTTTTTATGGACCAAAATCTTAATTAATTCAACCAGCAATCCAATCAAGATTAGCTTTGAAATAACCCTGAGGGGTATAGCTTAACTGGTCAGGCCATAGATTTACTCTATAGAGGTCACCAGTTCGAATCTCACAAATATCAGGGTTACTAGAGATTTACATAGTCATTAATTTTAGGGCTTGTGAAATTAGTCAAGGTACACACAAGCTAACCAGAACACCCACATTTAAAAAAAAATAGCTTTGAATTCCAAGTTTTTTCAGTCATCACTATCACTAGGTTTAATAATTATGCTTTTAAGATGACATTTAACATAACTGGGAATTAATGGATTTGAAACTTTTATTTTGAAGTTAACTCTTTGAAATTAATTTTCTAAAAATAAGTCTAAGTGTTTTTAAAAACAAATAACGATATTCTTCCTTATTTTTTATAGCTAATAATACTCTACCGTAAGGTTTTAATAATATGAGCTATTAAAAAATCTATAAATTATTATTTGGTGTAAATAATTAAAAAAAAATCGTATACGTGCATCCAAAATTGAACTCAAGTTATCAAAACTCAACATTATTACAATATCAAAGAAGCTTTTATTCAATAATTTAAAGTTACTCCATGATGTGTTGCAATATTGCCTTAAAAAGTAAAAGACATTAAAAAGAAAAAAGAGTAAGAACCGTGTCGGGAGGCCGGGTCCATAACCCTGAATTGGAAAATGATGGGTTCAAGTGGTCAGTGACTCAGTATCTATTCAAAACGTGGGTCGCGGGGATGCGCCTCTGCAATAGAGTCTGTTCACATTAATAATTGACTCGTTAAAACTTGAATCAACATATCTCAGCCACCCTCTACGACGACCCTTCCTTGAAGTTCGGCATCTCGCTGCTCTGTAAAAATCCTGTCGTTCATCACGAGCTGCTCCAGATGCTATGATGGAATACTGTTAATTTTAAAATTGATGCAGTTATTATACTCAGTTTGTTTTTCTTTTTTTCAAGAATATTTAAAAAAATTAATTTTAATTTTAATTTTTTTATATTTTTAAATTATTTTATACATTGATATTAAAAATAAATATTATAAAATAAAAAAACATTATTTTATTTTTTTAAAATAAAAAACACTTTAAAAAATAATAATATTAGTTTTTCTCACAAGACCCAAATAATTAGAATTGAGGTATTTTGGTCTTGCATCACCTTGGATACATAGAGTACGATCAAATTCAATTATACAAACATGTTTTGATCTATTCATTACTGAAACAAATTAATTAAATTATAAAATAAAAAATATTAATTGTTAATTAAACAATTATCAGTTGGGTATTTTATGCAAGCTACTATTTGAAGTAGAAAAGTTCAGGCCCTGGGCAGGGAGTGAAGCCCTTTTATTTCTAAATCTCCGCGTGGATCCATTGCTAGTCTCTTGCGACATGATTCCAATTTCCAGCATTTTCAAATTACAATTTCGCTAAAAAAAGAAAAGGAAACGAAAAAACCAAGCATATAATATTCAGTACTCTAGTCTTTCACCGCCCCAGTGATTAGAACCTGATAATTGTCAAGTACTTAAATCATAATAGCGGTATTATCCAGTTAAGGTTGGAGAAGAAGGTTTCAAGGTCAGGAGAAGAAGCTGAGAATCCATCTTTTTTTTTTTATTTTCTTTTGTGTAACCTGATTTGAACTAACTAATGTAACGTAGGAGTAAAAAAATAATTTTGTATTATTTAGATAATATTATCTTACTGCTTGTACAATCATATCTAATTAATGTGAGCATGGACTACTTATTCGTATTTAATAAGATTATAATGGATATCATAATTATTAATCCAAGCTCAGGGTATGAGAGGTTCAGTGTAGAATGATCTTTCAATCACATACCCAATCTGAGGGACATTAGGCTCAATTCACGTCCAAAGCCTAGGAGGAATCAAGTCCAGCTTTTGACTGTACCCAGAAATAGTTAGGAACTACCGTGCTACCGCCCAACATAGAGCTGGGTGTGGTTGCGTCCTTAACCCATCACGGGATTGGGCGCGGCCGTGCCCTCGCCTAATAGGGGGTTGGGGCGTAGCCGTGCCCTCGCTTAACGTGGGGTTGGGTGCGGACAGGCTCAAGCCCAACACGAGATTGGACGCGGTCATGCCCCTTCCCAACTTAGAGTTGGGCGTCGAGAAAGACATAATCTCATATTGGGTTATGACTTTCATGTGTTGTCTTTTAAATGGGGTCAATTTGTAAAAACCAATACCCATCAGGTTGAAACGATTATTTGACATGGTATCATAGTCTTGCTGAAGAAGCAATCATGAGTTCAAATCTCATTACTCTCATTTTATTTGATAAAAATTAAGCATAATGTAGTATGGATCTGTACAAGTTTCAAGCCCAAAAGATTTTAACTTAAAATATGTATTGAAAAATAATATAAATCATAGTTTGGAGTTTCACTCTCCTATTATATATATATATATATATATATATATATATATATATATATATATGAGTTTTGAGTTTATAATTAATTTTATTTATTTATATTATGCATATAGTAAAATATAGCAGAATTCCTTTTATGTGTTTTTATGAATGATTTCATGTTATTTTTATATTTTATTAAATCACTAGTTTTTTTTCTTATACTATCATGTTATTAAATAAATAGAATTTTTCATGTTATTTTATTCATATAATATCAAATTATCAAATCAAAATGGAAGAAAATTAATTCATAAAAACAAAGTATAAATTTATTTATGTATTTTTTGATAATTAGATTGAATGAAAAAATTAGCTTGGGCGAGAAAATATTAGAACTAGTGAAGAATATATAAAATAAGTAAAATGTAAATAAAATTAAAAACAAAACCTTGACGTCACATTATTCTGTATTTTAAAAGGTGTGAGAAATATATAATGCATATAAAAACTCATTGTATTATGGACCACGCTTTGAACATAAAATGTTTGCACTGTAGATGATATTGTAGCATTTTCAGAGCATTGTCTTTTCTATTTATTAGTTAAAAACTGTGGTTGGGTCTGGTTGCTTACCGATCTTGGGTTCGGTTGGATCGCTTGATATTTTTAATTTTATTTTTTTTGCCTCTTTAGATTTTTTTTTTCTTTTCTCTTATTTGATTTTTTTTCATACGATAAAGAGGAAATAAATTAATGAGATTTTTTTTATATTATACAAAAGTTGGGTGATGATAATTTTTTTCATTTAAAGTTGGGTTAAATTTTCTTATTAAAGCATGTTTATTTTTGCGTTTAAAAAATACTTTAAAAAATTAAATTTTTTTTATTTAATTTAATTCAAATTAATAGTTTTTTTTAATGTCTGTGTATTATTTTGATGTGATGATATAAAAAATCAATATTAAAAATAAAAAAATTATTATCTCAATATTTTTTTAAAATAATCATCACGTAATAATATAATAACTAGCATATTAGCCAGCGCTCCGCAGCGAGTCAATAACAATTTTTTTTTTCAAATGTAAAAATGCTTGAGTTGGGTTAAAAGCACGTAAGTCATTTGCACCACCATCATCTTCAAAAAAAATATTTTTCTACAGTAGCACCATGAATATCATATAATATAGCAATACTCAATACACCGACAACTAATTTATTTCCCTTTAATTTTTTTTCTTCTTAATTTTTTTCTATTTTCTCTTACTGATTTTTTTTCATACTTTAAAGAGAAAATAAATTGATATACTGTACAAAAATTAGGTGATAATAAATTTTTTTTCTAGGTTAATTTTCTTATTAAAACATATCTGTTTTCGTGTTTCAAGAATGTTTTTTTAATTTATTTTTATTTTTTTCTTCAGTTCAAATTAATATTTTTTGTATTATTTTGATATGATAATATACAAAATATTATCTCAATATATAAATTTTTAAAAAAATATTTAAAATGTTGTTAAGTCTGGCTTGCCTGCCAGATCAAACACTAATGGATCTAACTTGCAGCCAGACCTAAAATTATTGGATCCGATTTTTAGCTAGACTCACTAATCTTTGGTCTAGCTGGGCATCCAGACCCAAAGCAACACTATTGGATTAAGTTTATCACAACTTTAAACATCTAAGAACCACTTCATATATAACAGTATGGGTTAGGTTGTTGTGCGTGTGATGTTTAGCAAGGTATAACATTGGAGTTGAAATTATTTTTATAAAAAATTTTAATTTTTTTATATTTTAAAATTATGTTGATATTATAATATTAAAAATATTAAAATTTTTTTTTTTAATGTATTTATAAATAAAAAATATTATGAATCACACAAATGATAATACACTCCTAAACATTTCTTAAATGCCATTCATTCGAAGCATGATAATTATTTCATCATGAGAATAGCGATAAAAATTATAATATACTATTTTTTTAAATAATATTAATCAGCTAATTTTTTTTAATTAGAATTTGGTCGCTAGGTTGTTGTTTACGAATAATATTTTCTAAATAAAAGCCTTAGCTACTCTCTTCGGTAAAAGCTTGTTCTTGGGAATTTTTTTAATTAGCCACTTGAATTTTGGGGTGATTTTTTTTTTAAAATCAGTACTACGTGGGAAGTGAAATATTCATCCCTGGATTGGACAACACGGTTCCAAATAGTTACACGTGTGGCAAGAGGTCTTCTTTACTTGCACGAAGAAGCCCCTGAAATCATTCAATATTAGACATCAAAGTCAGTGAAAATTTCCTGGACGAAAAATTGAATCCGAGGATCCATTTATTTCGTGTAAAATAATTTATACAAAACAAATAACTGGAAAATATTTTTTTATTTATTTTTCATAAAATATTTTATAGGAAAATTAGGTAATATAAAATATTTTATTATCAATTTTTTTACTTAATTTATTTAATATAAATTTTTTTTAAATATTTTAAAAATAATAATTTATTTATAATATTATCCAATTATTTTAACAATCACCTTCGTATTAATACCAGCACCACCTCACCATGGTGCTAATATTAATTTACCATGATGCTAATATTAATTTATGTATATCGTATCAATTTAGATAGAATTTCTAGTTGAGTTTAATAATATTCTTAATTTATTTATTAATTATTCACCATGAGTGACATTTTTTTTTTGTATTTGAAAACAACTTAATCTAACTTGTTTTTTTATGTGTTATTATTATTATTATTTAATTCAATAAAAAAATAATTTCAAGAAATAAAAATATCAGACACAATCAAATTTATTATTCATATTCTAAAATCATGCATGTTGATGTACATCTATGTCTTAATTTTTTTTTAATTATTGTCTATGATATTTTTTGTTTTTATTATCACAAATGATTGTTGAATTATTTAATTAAATTCATATAAAAAATTATTGATTTATGAATAGAATGTTTTTGGCATAAACGAACATGTTATAAGCACTTGCAAATTCCTTTTGTTTTTTTTTTTTGTTCCGGGGGCCACATGACTAGTTCTGCTGCTAAGGAGACAATGAGCTGATCACTGTAATAAATGGACCTGAAAGGGATGGTCGTCAATCTCGTAACAGTCCTTTTTTGGATGGGCTCTTGGGCTTCAGACTTATGGGCTGGAAGTTTTTCTATATCCAACAAGAAAAATACACTTTCTCAAACCCAATGGTTCATCGATATATATTTTTGTCAAATTCATTACATAAGTTATAAAATTAAAATAATTTAAAAAATAAAAAACTAGTGATAAAAAAAATTATTGCAATAAATGGTGTTTTAGCATTTTTGCAAGACAAGTAAAACTAATATTTTATAAAAGAATAATAAAATAACACTCTGTTTAGCACTATTATTGAAGCCTATAAAAAAATTCAAGTGCTAAAATAATATATATTCTTTAGCTCAGAGAGAGAGAGAGAGAGAGAGAGAGAGAGAGTCGAGGAGTTGCTTTTGACGCAATCTCAAAGCTACACGGGCATTCTGTTTGCCGTACATTCCTTTAGCTGGCACAGCACCATCACCAAGGACAGCGGATATGGATCTATTTTTTTTTTGGGCTCGGAGACAAATATATAATGACGTGTGGTTCATATCTATCATGTTCAATTTTGGCCGCCGCTACAAGGAGGAGAATTTCTGTCCCTGTTCTTGGTATCTTTCAACGCCATCCCTTTATCTTTCTTTTTTTTTTTTTTAAATTAAGAACATTATCATACTTCGAGTTTGATTGTTTTTTTAAATAATTTTTATTTAAAAATATATTAAAATAATATTTTTTTATTTTTATATGAAAAATCCATATTCTTTTTTAAAATATAACATTAAACTCATTATATTAC
>Ga0325405_1006855_pt1 | contig 11489 bp, 5 predicted proteins | sample PopdelMetagenome_21_FD_205663 | JGI IMG/M metagenome (GOLD analysis project Ga0325405, IMG submission 205663) | Populus deltoides microbial communities from Bellville, Georgia, United States - Xylem-Control-R2 | ecosystem: Host-associated > Plants > Phyllosphere > Stem > Wood/Secondary xylem...
TGGCAATTTCTCCCTCAAGTCTTTCTTTTTAGTATGTTCAGTCTCATTGAAGTAAGATCTTAGAGAATAGATGCTTGGAAACCTCAGAGAAACTCTCATTCTGGTCTTTTCATTCACCTGAAATAATTAGTAAAAGTTTAACCGGTTAATTAATAAATATTTAAGACAAAAAAGGGGGAATTGGAGTGGGGTTTTAAAGAATGTTGATAATAAATACCATGACAACCCGGATTTTGTGGAGTTGATCAGGGGATTTATGAGGCAACTTTGAGTGATCAAGTTCATAGAGAGAGCTTACTTTAATGTGCTCAGCTGGGTCTTCATAATTAAACACGGAAAACAAAGAATGGTCAGAGGAATCCTTATTTTCCGTTAAAAAAGCTGGGTCTTCATAATTACTTTGTGGAGTTAATCACAAATATTTAACGTTAAAAAAGACATAGCTAGTAGGAGTACGTACGTTAAAAAAGACATAGCTACACGGATGTTGGTTAAAATTTAGATTTTTTTATATATTGATATTAAAAATAAATTTTAAAAAATAAAAAATATATATTATTTTAATAATAATAATAATAATAATAATAATAATAATTTATAAACACCCTGGAAAAAAAATCAAAAGAAAGGAGAGATAAAACAAGAGCCAGGTTAATTACAGAGGTAAAGAGAGAATTTCTTTCTTATAGAAGGGCGTCTGTCTGTACGTTACCAAATGGTGGCGGCGTTGTAGTGCTGGTATTTACTGGGTGGTGCAGGAATTGTCCGCCTAAAAAAGTCCTTTTAGCGGCGTCCTCGGGGTTCTGTTTCTGCCTTCTGTTTATGCACCCCATCATTTCCTGCGTTTTCATTTTCACAACCAAATCTCACGTCAAGTATTGCCCCTTCTCTTCTTCAACAATTTTCATCGCATATCATAATTACTACTCACACCATAACCAAATCTCACTGTTAAGTATTGCCCCTTCTCTTCTTCTTTTTTCCAATTACTGTGCGCACAAGCCCCTCTGTGTGTGATATATAGTGAATTGAATATGTACTGTTACATAGCACAATAATTCTGTGGTTTTTGTAATCATAATTTTACTTGGGCACGAAGGATTTGTAAATTGTAAAGTGGGGATTGATTTGCAAAACACACTACAGGGGACTTCTTTTTCCTTTTTTTGTTTTGTTAGTTATTTTTTGGGTACTTCGTAGGCCGTGTGATTGAAAAAGTGTTTGATAACGCGATTCAATCATATTCTTAAAAATTTAAATTTTTTTTATTAAAATTTAATATGATTTGTACGTTTTAGATCATTTTGATATGCTGATATAAAAAATAATTTTTAAAAAATAAAAAATATTATTAATATATATTTTAACATAAAAAATTATTTAAAAAAATACCTGAATCACACTGCAAAATATACTCTGAATTAATGAACCTTTGATTTGAAAACTTTAGACTTCAATGGAGTTGACAGATAAAACAGCACGTGTGATTTGGGAGAGAAATATAGTAGTAACAGTAATTGGTGAGTGCGGGAAAAAGAGAACAACTCACAGATATTACTGCAACATCAACCAGCTCCATCTTAGTGATCTTCTGCATTTACAGAAACCGTTTCAACATCACAAGTTAATACTAGCCAACATCTTTTCAGTTCATCAACATGAACATAATTAAAGAAAAGGAAAAATATATAATCATGCAAATCTTGTGAAGCAAATATGTGCGTATAAAATCATGATCTGTCAATTATATATTTTTGGGTATTTGAAACAAATGAAGAGAAGATTGATCAAAAAAGAAAGCAAGAGAGACAGGGAAGTTTTGGGGCAGAGAGTTTGAAGCCTGATAATTAATGCGTGTGCATTTATAGGAAGTGATTTTGAAAAAAGATACAAACACACAACTGCAAAATTGAAGTTCTGATTTCCTTCAAAAGCAGAAAACAAATTAATAGACAGTGAGAATTTAGTCTACATCCTACACTAAGGAAATGCAAACCGGTCACTCCTCCTTAAGATTTTTTATCCGATACCAGTACTGATTCAAAGAGCGAAAGAGCAATTAAGTCCACCAGCAATGCATGAAAATCAAGTTGAAAATGAAAAACAAAATGAGATATAAAGATGAGACGCTTACAGTAACCTTAAAGAAAACGCTGCTTGTGATTGATTGTTTGGACTTTGGAGAGAGCGGGAGAGAGAGAGAGAGAGAGAGCGCTAGAGAGGAAAATGCAGAGAGAGAGGGGGGTGGGAATTTTTTATTTTTATTTTTCTGTTCTGTTGTGAAATCAACAATGGTGTGGTGCAATTCTGCTATAGAGAGAGGGAAGATTGTAATGATTAGCAGACGTGATGCACCTCACGTGACCTGGATTCTGGTCCCCGCCCCGGCCTCCTCTCCTCTACAGTAATTGTCTCATATCTTACCGTTTTACCCCTCTCAAGTCTTGTTGATGATGGATGGGACTAGGGAGAGTTGGAAGCTAATTGAGCATACATCCTGCAAGTAGCCAGTAACATGTAGCCAGGTCATAGCCTTTGTGTAACTTCCACGACGTGGCGGATGGTTACTTGTGAGGATTATAAGAGAGGTTTGGAGATTGCCACATTGAATAGGGTGACCTTTTAGTTCCCGGCTGGAGAGAACGTAACTGTCATTAATATTCTTTCTTCTGTACTCAAGTTTTACTGCTCACACCACACGAGTAGTAGAGGCCAGAGAGAGAGCCATATGCACGCACCAGAGTATACCAAAGAGGAATGGCCGGTAATTATTTTTTTAAATATTTTTTTAAAAAAAATATATTAAAAAAATATTTTTATATCAAAATATTAAAATATTTAAAAATTTATCCAATCTCTATTTAGAGGGTGTTTGGCAGTGTGGTAGTGGTTGCTTTTCAAATAGCTTTTCGTGCCGAAATACATGCCAATGATGTTTTTTTATTTTTTAAAAATTATTTTTGACATCAGCACATTAAAACGATCCAAAAAATACAAACCATACTCAATTTTAGTAAAAAAAAAAAATTTGAAATTTGATGAAAATCAGATTCAACCACAGAACCAAATACCCTCTTCGAACACAACGCCAAATAAATGCTTAGTCACTTTGTAAGATACTTAGAAATGGCAAGTACACCACCACATTTTGAGTCGTAGGTTTGAAGAAGTGAAGTGAACAAATTAGAAATACATTGTATCGGTACGTCTTCAAATCGTAAAACAATCAACCAAAGTATATGATAAGACTGGACCAAGGAGGAGGTGTGTCGTAGAATACAAGGAAATTGAATGTCCTCTGAAAAATATTTTTTTAGAAACCACTTTGATGAATTATAAAAGGTTAATTTTTTATTTTTAAAAAAAAAAATATATATATATATATATATATATATATTTGCTGGAAAAATTTTCTCCTGCTATTAACAATAGAATACACTCTTCTTCACTGCTTACGATTAAACATCAGCAGTTACCTCTTTCAAATAAAAATAACTTTTACCATAGCAAAATTAAACCATAGGTAATTATTTTCTCTATATATTTCTGCTGTTTTTAGGGTTTTATTTCTTTAATTTCAACTTTATAGATCAAATTTATATTTGTTATGGTTTTTATTGCTTATTGATTGGTCATGGTTTTTACAAATAGACCCCAGTTAAAAAACAACACACAAAAGTCATAATCCAAGATAAAATTATATTTTTTTCGGCATCCAACTCTAAGTTAAGGAGGGGGTTGACTGTGCCTAACCCTCTTATTGGGTGAGGGGCACGTCTGCACCCAGCTCCTGTTGGTCAAGGACACCCCCGCGCCCAACTCCATGTTGGGCCTCGACGCGTCCGACCCCACGTTGGGTCTGGACGCGACCGCGCTCGATCCCCTGTTGAGCCTAGACACGTCCACGCCTGACCCCCTGTTAGTGGAGGGCACGACCGCGCCCAACTCTTGCTGGTCAGGGATGCCCTCGCGCCCAACTCCATATTGGGCCTCGACGCGTCCAACCCTACGTTGGGTCTGGACGCGACCGCGCCCGACCCCCTGTTGAGCCAGGGTCGCCCTCACGCCCAACTTTATGTTAGGCCTGGACGCATTCGCGCCTAACCCCGTGTTTGGTAAGGGCATGTCCATGCCCAACCCCCTGTTAAGCAGTGACACGACTGTCTATGATCATTCTTAGGTGCAATTGCGAGCTGGACCTGTTTTCTCCTGGACTCCGAGCGTGAATTGAGCCCAACATCCCTCGGATTAGGTGTGTAATTGAAGGGTCACTCTATACTGAGCCTCTCATACCCTTAGCCTGGATTAATAATTATGATGTTCATCATAATCTCATTAAATACAAACAAGCAGTCTATGCTTACATTAATTAGAAGTGATGGTACGACCAGTAAGACAATATTATTTTAATCATACAAGATTACTTTTCTATCCCTCCTACATTGCATGAGATAGTAAAAATCAGGTGATATAAAAGAAGGAAAAAAGAGGAGGAAAAGACTCTCTCAGCTTCTTCTTCTTACATGTAGACATTCTTCTCCAACCTTTTCTATATATTCATAAAAGCTTTTTAATATCTCCATTAATGTCGTTCTTTACACCAATATTCTTGGTACTGACTTGATTTTCGGAGGGTCTCCTATCAACACCCATAGGGGATTTTGTGCAAGTATTTATTTCAGAAGAGTTTTATATCCCCCGAGAGAGAGATTTTTCCAAGGAGAAGCCTATGTGGTCTTGAAGTAAAGGTAATTGAATTCACCATAAATGATGTATGAGAATTTCTAGGAATAATTCATCCTAGAATATTTCCTGTGATTTTTATAACCTCATCACTTATTATAATAAAATTTTGTATAATAATCTATGGGTTAATCAATTTTTTTTGTTATAGAGTTGCATTTTGCTCTATAATTTGGGCGAGAGATTGTCTCGAGTACTTTATTTTGAAAACCTTGTAAATTTGATTTTGTGAATTATGGTTATGATGGTTATCATTTTAAAATATTTTTGTATCTATTTATTCTTGATACAAAATCTTATATCAAAAAACTCAAATATTTAACTTTCACTTAATATCATTAACTAATTTGGCTTTTTCAATATTAATTTTTTTTTTGGTTTTAAAAATGAAGATAAAATATTAAAAAAATTCACTTAAAAAATATTTAACAAGTTTATATGTCTATAATATTATATGTATATGTTATATTTTATAAAATAAACTATTTAAAATTTTATGATATGATAAATTATTTTTTTCTATTGTTACACTTTTATATTTATTTTTTTATTGTAAGTGATTAAATAGTAACATTTAATGTTTTATATATTTTAAATAAACTTAAAAAAGAATATATTAATAAGTAATTTTCTAACTTATTTTTCATGACATAACCAAACACTGTAAAGTATTTTTCAATTTCTTTTTTATGATACTGTTAAATATAAAAAAATAATTTATTTTTTATAAATTTATATTTTATAGAAACCATTTTTCAAAAAAAAATCTGGCAAACAAACAAGACCAAAATATTTATTCATAACTAGTTTTTAATATTTAGATTTTTAAGTGATCAGAAAAAAAAATCAGAACCATGTATGGATTGACTGTATAACTATAAATCATAAAGATGAATAATAAATGAATTTTAACAAATTTTATATGTATATCTTATTATAAAATAAATGATTTAAAAGTTACATGATATTACAAATCTTATCATTAATCGCGTTACGTCTATTTATATTAAATTTATTAACTTTGGTTCTTGTTGTATAACATTATTCAACTATAAATCCTAAGTAGCATTCGGTATAATAAATAATTCTTAACGAATTGAATAATTTAACGCAACTTTTTAATAATTTGTTTTATGTCTTTATTTTTATTGAATTTTTAAATGAAAATTTGTTTGAACCTAAAAGGGAAATGTTCAAGCCTAAGGGTTATTTGATATTTTTATTAAACTCAATTTAGCTGGTCAATTTTAAATTCTCCAAACCTAACTCATTACATAACCTTATTTTAAAATTAAACTCTGTGAGAATTGCCTTGACATGACCTAGTTATATTGATTGGTCCAAAGATAACTTGAATAATTTATTACCTATTCCTAGTTTTAAATTAAACTCTATAAAATTTTCTTGACGTTGTCATAACCCATTTTTAGGTTCTTCCAAATTACATTTTCTTTTCTTAAAAAACCAAAAAAAAAAAAACAAAATACTGAAACAATGTCGTTTTAAACGGCACTGTTCTCCTTCTTCCCTGCGCATGCAGAGGTAGGGAAGAAGAAGATTTTAAATCATTTTTCCCGGTTTCACTCTTCCTCCCGACTTGACCACCCACTAACACCACCTATACCCGCATGCCCTACCACCATGATGAAGGTGCCTTGCAACGGTTGCACATGAGCCATCCTACGCCACCATGCCCTGCACTTGGACAAGGTATGGTGAACCTCCCCCCCCAAATGCCTATAAATACAGGGGGGGAAACAAAAAATAGGGGGGAGGGGGGGTGATTTTTGGGAAAAAAGAAAGATAAAAAGAGGGATGAGGAATTTTTTGGAGAAAAAAAGGAAGCAAGCTACAGAAACAAAAAAAAAAAAAGAGAAAGCGAAAGCAGACGTGGGGAGGGAAAAATAGAGACTACAGTCTCTGCACATAGAAGAAGAAGACCGTCCTCATCCCCTGGGAACCACCGTTGTTTCTTCCTCTCCACGGCCACCAGCAGCACCGGGAGCAACCGCTGGCAGAACCAGAGGGAGAGAGAGTGAAAGATTGGAGTTGGCGAGAGAAGAAAGGGAAAAGAACAGAATACAGGGAACGAAAAAAACAGATAACAGAGGAGGAGAGGAGAACAGTAACCTTTCTCTCCGGCCTCTCTCTCTTCGCTGTTTGGAACCACCGGTCGTCGCACCATTCTTCCTCTTGGTCTTCACCAGCTGCACCGCCCGAGACCACCACAAAGAGGGAAGAATATTGCTGACAGAACGAATGAAAAACCGAGGAAGAAAAAGCAGCGAAGCAGAGGAGAGAAGAAGAAGAATAACCACCGTCTGCCACCATAGCCGTTTACCGCGACCAGCACTTCGAGCCACCAGCGCTGCCTGGTCAGTTTCCTTCTCTTGCTTCTTCTCTGGTCGCTCTTACTATTCTGCGTGAACAGTGAAGAGTGAATTAATTCATTATCCAGCCCAAAATGAGTTGGTCGGGTTCGATCCAGTCAAAAAAAATTCAAAAAAATATTTTAAGAAAAATTTGTGATTTCCCCGTGTATTTTTTTTTTTACTAATTTTTTGCTTAATATTGGTTTGTGTTTTTATATCATAAAAATACAAATCCAGTATTAAAATACATGATTTTCATCGAAACCTTGAAAAAAAAATGTTTTTGTTTTCATACATACGACAAAGTCTCTTAAAGAAAAAAATTACATCATATTTTCATACAACAAAGAAAACTTCAAAAAAAAATATTTTAGCATGCATTTTGGCTTTAATAACCAATTTATTAAAGTCACAAGAACTTGGCCAATATTTCAAAAAAATCCAAAAAAATATTTTTTTTCTTTTAAATATCAGGGATTATGAATTTATACTTAAAATGTATTCCCGATATTAAAAAGGTAGTTTTTTTGTTGACATTAGGATGGTTAAATTTTATCCCGATAAGATAATGATCTTCTTATAGAATGGGACTTTTCTTAAATCATAGACAGACCAACAATTAGAAATATGATACAACCGTAACATATATCAGACAATAAAACAATACAACTTACCTTAGGTAGGGCGTATTTGGGGTGCTAATACCTTCCTTTTACGCAACCAGTCTCCGTATTTGATCTCTGAGACCAATTAGGATTTCTAGTAACCAAAATACTAGATGGCGACTCTCATTTCATTTTTTCACTGATAAAAGACAAGAATTCCTTATTTCTCCATATTTGCCAGATAGATACACACACATGAGTGTGGAGGACGATCGCCGTGACGCCACACACGTCCGACATACGTGATTTAGTTAAATTCATTGATCTAGAAATAACCCGAATGACTTTGTAAAAAGTATGGATTGACTTAAAAAATGATATTTCTTTTAATATTGAGACTACAACACATTAGAACATGGATTTTTTCGAGTTTAGTAACTTTTTTGTTTTAAAGTATTTTTTACTTAATTTTAAGATTACAATGACCTCATAAAAAACAAATCAAAATAAATTATAAAGATCAATTCAAAATCAACTAAATATTGAAAGATAAAATTAATATAAAAAAAAGGCAAAAAAGATTTAATCGAAAGAAAAAAATTTAAAAGATGAGATTTTTTAAAAATAAAACTATTTGATATTGTTATTAAATCAGAACCAACTAAATTAAAGCCTTCCACCTCGACTCCTTGCCTAGCTCGAATTTAAAATTAACCCACATGTGAGTTGACTCTACATGACCCAGTTGATCTAGTAGGTTTAAAGGCACCTAGATGATCGGCAAAAGCATGGTCTGGCTTTAAAGAAAAATCAAGATGACATAATTGTTTTTTTAATATTGAAACAATAACATATTGGATTGATCCAAGTTTTATGGATTAACTCGCAAAACTTGCAACCTAGATCATGGACTACACTTAATTTAAAAATTTTGTTTTTTTGAAAATCTTTTTATTTAATAATATGATAACAAAAATAGATGCTTGCAAAAATTGAGTATTAACTAAATATCAGAGTGTTTGTTTAAAATTACGATAATCTCATAAAAAACAAAATAAATTATAATGATCAATTCAAAATCAATAAAATATTGAATAATAAATTTAGAAGAATAAGATATAAAAGGTATATTTATTTAAAAAAAAGAAAAAAGTTTAATTTTTTTAAAAAATAAAAAGTTTTACTGTTTGTATAATAATGAAACACCATAATGTTCTCCGCTTCTTCTAGAGAGAGTAACTAGTTTATCACCTGCGCCTTCACTGCGGGTTGAATTTAATTTTTTTAGAATGTAAAAAATAATATTTAGATTGTTTGAAACTTTCAAGCATAGTCATTAAACTTGATATAATAGTTCAAACTTAAAAAATCATGATTTTATTATCTACTTAGCTTGTGTTTTAAATTAAATTTTATGGGAGATGTCTCCACGTGACCTTATTCACTAAGTCTAAAGAAAAATCATCAAATAAAAAAGAAGAAGTAGGTCATGTTCATCCTGGTCAAACCACAAAACTCGCAACTCAGGTTATGGATTCCACCAAGTTGAATTAGTTTTTTTTTATAATATGAAAAAAATATGATACAATTTTTTTTTATGCCTATGCATTTCGGTGTATTGTTTACCATTCATGTTTGTGTAGCTCTTGCGTCTCTTACATTTTTCTAGGGTTTTGTGATTTAAGAAGCGTTTGGGAACGCGATTCAACTCGCGTTTCCAAAAAATTTGAATTTTTTTTGGTTAAAATTTAATATGGTTTGTATATTTTGGATCATTTTGATGTGCTGATGTCAAAAATGATTTTTAAAAAATGAAAAAACATCATTGACATGCATTTTGACACGAAAAATTATTTAAAAAGCACTCGCAACCACACTATTAACCTGAAAGTAGAATACAAATTATACTTTTAAATATTCTAGCTATAATTTTAAAATCCGGTCCGGTACAAGACCCGGATTCCTGTTTTTTTCTTGTAAAACCAGAAGGTTTCTGTTTCTTTTTTTTTTTTAACTGTCTAGCCACGTTAGTGCGACTCAAACCAGCACGAATATAGAGAGGATTATCAGTCAGACAACCAGAATTCACCTTAAAGTTTGAATGCGTCGTCCATGCCTAGCAATAAACAACACTCCTTGACTTCATTGCAGACAAATGTAATTTTGTTTCTAAGTTGGTTGCCATCATGCTCCCGAATATTTTAAAACCCCAGTTCTTTTCTTTATTTTTCCTTTTGACAAAACAAGTTGAAAGGACAAATTGCTTTTGTTTGGACAAAATAAACGTAATCATTGCTTTATCTCGGATTTGTTTTTTTATTTTAAATTAATATTTTTTAATATTTTTATATCATTTTGATACGATATTAAAAATAATTTTTAAAAAATAAAAAATATTATTTTAATATATTTTTAAATAAAAAATAATTACAACCACATTCTCAAACAGTCCACGGTAACTGGCCTCATTCATGCTCAGAAAACTACGTCATTCTACCTGCTTCTTGGAATTGTGATCAATTTGTTGGCTTACTCTACAATGTTTCTTTATTTGTTCAAGTTTTGGGGTTGTTGGCTGACTCCAAAGATATTCAACATGCTTGTGAATTCCTGTTTAGTGCGCCCATTAAAAAACAATTTTCATTTTACCAGTTCCAATCAATTCATCGTCCTTGCACCTTTTCGACGGGCATATTTATTTCGCAGCCTCCCCCTGTAAAAAAATTGCTTAGAATGTCATCTATATGTATATATTGTGCGTCTGGATATACATGTTGTTCATACAATGGGATGTTGGCTGTTGTGTTGCATTCGTAACTGTCATGGGATTCTTTCACGTTTTTTGTGATTTTGTTATAATGACATCCCTCCTTTTCGATATATTTTTCATCCATTCGATGAGCATTCCTTTTTCTGCCTTGGATTTTGTTGCTGAGAGGATGTTCGGGAGCTGGCTTTCCACCATCATTTCATGCCTTTTCCCCACCAGTTTTTTTACCCTTTTTTATGATGATAAATACTGAATTGTTTCAAAAAATATAATTTTTATAATTTTTTTATTTTAAATTAATTTTTTTTAGTGTTTTCAGTTTGTTCTGACGTGTTGATGTAAAAATTAATTTCTTTAAAAAAATATTATTTTAATATATTTATAAATAAAAAAAACACTTTGAAAAACAACCATCACCATAATACCAAACGAGTTGTACATCTTGGACATGTATTTTCTAAGTCATTTTTTTTTATTAACATGGCTATCTGGATCAGCTTGCGCGTATCTCGACTAATTCTATAAATCCTGAAGTTAATGAGCATGTAAATTTCAAGTAATTTTAAAGTTTATAAAACTTGAAGTGATAACGAGAAGCAAAAGTCATTCCTCTTTTATTTTTATCCCAAATGGCATGCATTTAAACATCATACTTACCCTTTTCTATTATGTATTATTTGAAATTATGATAACGGTTGTAATTTAAAGTGTTTTTTAATTAGAAATGCATTAAGATAATATTTTTTATTTTTTTAAAATTATTTTTAATATCAGCATATTAAAAAAATTAAAAAATTAAAATAATATCAAATTATTTTAAAAAAATTAAAAATTTTAAAAACACAAATTAAATCACATTTCCAAACATGATATCTTCAGCACACCATTGCATTTAGAATCCCTTTACTGCTTTTTAATCCCTTAAAGTTAGCTCCTTTGTATTCCAATCGTATCCCTCATAAAGCGGGTGCTCACGCAATGGCTTGTCTGCAGGAATAA
>Ga0325405_1006856_pt1 | contig 11487 bp, 6 predicted proteins | sample PopdelMetagenome_21_FD_205663 | JGI IMG/M metagenome (GOLD analysis project Ga0325405, IMG submission 205663) | Populus deltoides microbial communities from Bellville, Georgia, United States - Xylem-Control-R2 | ecosystem: Host-associated > Plants > Phyllosphere > Stem > Wood/Secondary xylem...
CTATTTGAAAATAAACAAATTTTTCTTGATCCAAACTAATATGCTTGGTAAGGTAATTTTATCTTGTTTGAATTAAATTCAAATTTAACAATAAATGAATTAGGATTCATTTACACAATATTTGAAGTGGAATTCTTCATAATCATAGAACTAGAATGAGTATTTGTTTTTTTTATTTGGTTTTGTTGTTAATTTTGATGATGCATGTAAATTCTTGATAAAAAAATTGGTAAACCAATGTAAAATTTGGTAATCCGTAATTGAAAAATGATAAATTAAAAAAAAATATTAAGAATGAAATGGAAAATCCCCAATGAATTTATTTAGATCCTAGGTGGAGTAGAGAAATATATCGATACGCGAAACAACAGTCCAATCATAAATTGAGTAAATTCTCCAATTAGATAAAATAATTATTTAAAGGAAAAAATTTGTGAATTGGATGAAATTATTGAAGAAAATAATGATAATAAAAATATAGTGGAATTCTAAATAAACTAATGTATGATTTTATGCATGAATAACACTAACTAACAATGTAAATCCCGTGTACAATCGCACAAATTTTGACTGAAAGTGATGAAAATAAGAGGGAAATTTTATTGTGATTAAGGATGAAAGTCCTTAATGAATTAGTTCAGAAACCTTGATGATTTAAGTAAATAAAATACATAAATCTAGATTTTGATGTAAAATTATCTACCGTCTAGTTTTACAATATCAAGCATAACTTTCAATATAACATCTGGGTCAAAATTTGAAAGGAGTCTCCTAACATATTGTTCTATCTTGAGTTGAAATTTCAAATCAATCAAAGATTAGGAAGGCCTTGCAAAGTGCTGATGGTCAGAAACAATATAGAAAAATAACACATGGACTCATTAGTGATATTTTCATAAATAAAACAAGATATTTCCTTTCATTTTCTCCTTAAAAAGACACAAGCATCCGTGAAAGAAGGGGAGACGATTTATTCATGCTTTTCTTCCAAAATTTTTGGTTTTTTTTTTCAAATATGAGAGCTTGTGAGTGGTTATAAATGATTTACTAGGAAAAGAAATAAACTCTCTGTGTGTGTGTGTGTGTGTGTGACCTCTCTGACACACACACACACATACAGAGAGAGAGAGAGAGAGAGAGAGAGAGAGAGAGAGAGAGAGAGAGAGATGAGTTTAACAATAGAGAAAGGTTAGAAAAAGAGAAGAGCGAAGCATGAAATTGAAAGAGGAAGAAAAAATAGAAGGAAGTTTGTAAAGAAACCTTGGAAATGGAGTTTAAATGGGTTGATAAGTTGCTTTTTAATTAGCTATTACAATTGTTTTAATGTTTAATAAAATGAATGAAAAACAAATACCTAAATTATCTTTCTAGGGTTCTTGAATAATACTTGGGGGAATTAGAGAATTAGTTGTGAATTGTTTAAGAGGCACAAGTTATATGTTAGATAGAGTAGAATTTGGAGAGAAGTTTGATAAAAATCCATAGGTGGCCATTAATGCTATGGTTGGCCATGAGGAATGGATGAGGAATGAGAAAGCTTGTTGAATTTTGGTGGAAATTGTATAAGGAATGGATGTGTTTGTGTGAGAAATTAGATGTGGAATAAGTTTTTTGCATGTAAACTTTATGTGTATATATGTGTGTAAGGAGAAACGAGGAAAAATTGGTAAGGAAATTTAATTAGATTCTTATGATAATGTATGTTCTGTGAAGTGTTGTTATGAGAAAACTTTATTTTGGAAAAAATTACGGTTGAATGTTTGAAATTAATGTAGCATGTGTGTTAAGGGGGGAAGTTGTTGATTTGGAATTTGAGTTTTTGTTTTATTAGGTGTGTATTGGTTAATGTGAAGGCTTTATAAATTATAATTGAATAAGAATTCTTAACTTAATGAATATTGGCATGTTGTGATGCATGATGGATGATTGGAGATCTAGAGAAATTGAATGGAGCTTTGTGTAATTGTATGTTCAATTAAAGTGCATGTGTAAGAAATGTGATGGGGGATAAGTATTTAGGTTAACCATGTAAGTTATGTTATAGGTAAGTGATGTGGGATACGTTTTTAGCTTAACCATGTAAGTTATGCTATAGATAAGTGTACGAAACATGGTTTTTCATGTTATGAAAATGGAAGGAAGTGTTTAAATTGTGGGTATAATTGCTAATTAGGGTATAAAATGTGTTTGACACTTAAGAAATGATGCATGAAATGTGAATTATAAATATTTGTAGTAGATTATGAAAGTTTGGTTGAGATTTATTAAGTAATTGATTTAGTTAATAGTTTAAATTGTATTATTATTAGTGTTCATGTATTATGTACAATTTGGGATTAGATTGAATGTAAGTTTAGGAAATTAAAATTTGAAAGTGACTAATAAATGGGACGTTGAAGATCAAAGGTTGTGCTTGTTGTAAAATAAAATGTGCTTGAACTATTGTAAATGCCTTAGAATTAGTGATTGGAAAAGATATTATTATTTAAATATATATTGGTAAGTTATAACATGTTGGAAAGTATAGGAAGGAAATTGAAACCTTTAATATTAAAATATGTAGATGAAAAAAAGAAAAGAAAGAGATATGTGGTTTAATGAATGTATATGAATTTATATAAAAGCTTAAGATGTTATTAAGGTAAAATTTTGTTTCGGGTGTTTGAACATGTATGGAAGTTAAGAAATCTATTTAGGTTGCATGAGAAAAATTATCGAATTGGAAGATATGTTGTGTTTTAATATTTTGGTATGGAAAATGTTTATATTGGAAAAATAAGTTGTGGATGTTAGGATAAAATCTCAAATGATGTTTAAATTGGTTGGGAAATTGAATTATAAATTTTTGAGAAAATAATTCAAGAAGTTGATTTTTGATATTTTAAATAGATTGTAATTTGTTATGAAATCTTAGTTTTTTTTTTAAAGGTTAAAATTGTATTATAAAAAAAAGAATATGCAAAAACAGGGGCTATCCAAAAAAAAGAAAAGAAAAGGGGCTTAGCTAACTAAGGAAACCCTTGTTGCCTGGATCGGGCTACACGCCCAAGCCCAAAGCAAGAGGAGAAAAATCTAAGTGCACACTAGAACAAGCCTAGGAAAATAAAATACAGATGGCTAGCTGACTTGATCGGGCCACATGCCTTGATCATTGACATGATTGCCTTATACAAAAAGAGAAGGCATTTGCTAACAGAGCCTAGGGACACTGGCCATAGCATTAAGGGTGCATGTACCATATTTCACATATAACATCTAAGATAGGGTTCTTTCTGCCGATGTTTGCCAAATGAGACCTAATGTGCTGAATGATCTCTGCATTAGTATCCTGAGGAGGGTGGAGGGTGCTGGTGAATATTCTGTTGTTTCTTTCAAACAGAATGTAGTATATTGCGGTGGACAGACTTACCCGAGCTGTGATGTGCAGAATATTCTTCATCTTCCTGTAGTTTGAGGCTGCCCATTGGAGAAGGAGATTCCACTGCATTCTGAGCCATTGAATTTTGGAGAGCCTTATAATGGATTCCCAAACTAAGCTATGTAGGGGCATTGGAAGAAAAGATAGTCATGGGATGCATCTTGGACTGAGAGGCTAATCAAAGTATAAAGGATTTATGTGGAATGTGGGCTGAAAACCATAAGAGGTGATGAAGGGAGTTGAGGGAGTGGGGGTCTAGATTCTATGATCATATCCTAAGCTGAGTCAATAGTAAACTTCCTTGCATTATTCCTTTTCCAAACCAGGTGATCATTCCTGTTTGTTCGTGGCAAAGAAGTTATGGAATTCTAGATGGCCTAGATGTTTTGATAGCTTATTGGAAACTTCCATCTATCCCCTTTAATAATGTTAGATACTTTTGCATTCCATGGCAGTCTTGTGGAGGAGAGGGTTCTATATGGCAGGAGGTCACTGAATCTTCTTCCAACTAGCAGCCAGTAGTCAAACCACAAGGATGCTGCTTGACCATTCCTAATACACAAGACCATCTACCCTTTGCACCACTCTCTACTCTGCAGGATCTTCCTCCAGGACTAGGAAGGGTTGGAGGGCATGTTTATGTGCCAGAAGGAACACCCTCTAAACAGGTTGGCATGGACCCATGCAGACCAGATTGATTGCTGGTCAGTCAGCAAATGCCATACGTGTTTCAAAATGGTAGCCCTATTATAAGTGTTCAAACACTTTATCCTCAGTCCCCCTTCTTTTTTGGGATAACATATTGAAGCCTAAGCTACCTTGGCTCTTATGGTGTTGAGGGATGGGCCTTTCCAAAGGAAGGCAACAACAAGTATGCTTTACAGCTTCCTGATCGTAGAGCTTGGGAGGATGAAAAAAGTGGTCCAATAAACTTGAACAGATAATATCACTGCTTTGATGAGCTGCAACCTTCCAGCATAGATGAGCGATGATGATGTCCTAGTTGTGTTGTACCTTATGTAAGAAAAAAGAAGATTATATGCTTAATAACATGCTTGGAATAGTGGAAGATTCCATCGATGCTTGTTTTCGCAGCCTCAATATTTGTAAACTCGAAATTTGATAAATTTCATAAAATATTATTTTTTTAGAAATTATTAAACATGTTGTGAAAGTAAAACAAATTTACATTGAAAGGTCATCCTTTCACTAGGCCTCGTACTTGTAGGTAAATAGATCCCGCTGTGAAGGGACCCCCCTTGACATTATGGCATTGCACTTGACGAGGCTGCATCGTGAGTTGATGCCTATGCCTGAGGTGTCTCTTCTTGGTCGGCACCTAATGACTTGTGGTTGTTAGCATCATTGCTAGAAGAACTAGCAGTGATCTTGTTTTCATGACGTGCAATAGACTTTCCCCTAGGTATCTACATAAATTTATGAAAAAAATAAAAATTTCTATTTTTAAAAACAATTCAGCAACACCTTCCCTATATAGAAAGCTACCTGTAACTAGATAACATATATGCCGCAAACTAGTTGATTTTATTCAATTTCTACCAATAATTTTGAATAATTTAATTTCATAGAAAAATCTCATTTTCTACGTGATAATATTTTTAATCCTAAATTAACAAGAATTGATTTTAAATGGATATAATACAATATAATAATTAAAATTAATCCTACACATTTAATTAGAAATTAAAAACAAAATTAAAAAAAATAACTAAAATTCAACAAAATAATGAAAAAAATACTTCAATAACAACTACAAGTCAACACAATTATTTCCAAGTTGTAATACTTTTGATCCTAAATTTACAAAAACAATATTCTAAATGGAATAAATACAAAATAATAATTAAAATTAATCCAATATTCTAAATGGAATAAATACAAAATAATAATTAAAATTAATCCTACACATTTAATTGTAATTGAACAAAAAAATAACAAAAAATCCATAAAATAATGCAAAAATTATTTCAATAACAATTAAAATTCATACAACTATTAATTCATAAAATTATTAAGAACAAATAATTGAACAAAAAAAAAAGCTAAAAAAAATAATGCAAAAATAAAGACAAAATAAACAAATGGATAAGGAATGAAAAATTCTTACCTTAATGGCGTGCTCAATTTCAGAGTTGAACTAAAAAGAAAAAAAAATGAAAAGACATTGTTAAAAAAACCCAAGAAAAAAAAGAAAAATAAGAAGAAAAACAACATACCATGTTGATTATGTTAAGAGAAGATCTACTTTGATTTTATCTGTTGAGAGACTATTGAGAAGAGAAGAGAAGAGTGAACGAGAGAGAAGAAGATGTACAGGAGATATAAAAAAAAAAAGAGAGAAGAAAATAAAGCCCTGTCTGTTGTGCTCGTGAAGCTTTTATATTAGGTTTTACAGTTGGAATTCCTGACGGATCATTAAATATTATTATTTTTAAATGTTTAGATGGTGATTCCGTCAGTCAAGTCAAATTGAAATTTTCAATTCGTATTAAAAATTTTAAAAAACCCCTCTAGTTTTTTTAATTCCGTTGGTTATTTTGTCAGTAAAAGAGTAAACAGTTAACATTCTATATCGTATCAATATACCCGTGTGTATTGAATGCCAAAAACAATACGAGGGTGAAGGGGAACAATTTCCATAGTCTCTGAAATATATTTATGGAAACATTCCAGCGGTATACCTGTATGTAATGAACACTGTGAATAGTGCCAAGGTGAAGGGGAACAATTCCCATCACCTCTGGAATATATCGATGGATTGTGTCCATTGGTATATCTGTGTATAATGAACACCATGAACAATGCCAATGAGAAGGTGAATAGTTCTCATTGCCATTTGAATATACCGATGGACACAGCCCATCGGTATACCAATGTGTAATGAACAAATCATCAGTATTTCCATCAGTGTGAAACAATGTCTGATGTTAGATTGTATTTGTATTCCCTATCTATCCATCCCATAAATACTTAAATTGACAACTGCATGCACAACACAATAACATCAATTCACATTACAATAATAAAATAAATATTTTCTTGTAATTCAATAATAAATTATATTATAGTTTATGCTAGTACACTTTCTTGTTTTGCAAATTAATCAGAATTGTCTTCTTCTTCTTCTTCAATTGACTCGTCGTCATCTCTATCACAATCTTCTACGTTGATTTCATCGCTTGCATCATCTTCATTGACTTGTATATATCCATTGGATCTAAAAAGAACATTTAACTCCTCAGCATCAACATCAATAGAAATATTCTTGGCGACACAAAAATTTGAATTTTCTTCCAAGTCAATCGACGAAGCAACTCAATATGGATTAAGTAACTCACCAAGTTGAAAGACATTATCTCCCACAATTGATTCATCGTTCTCATCCTGAACAACCTCGACACAACCCCTAGATTTGGTTTTTCTTACGGATAACCAATCAACTCTTGAACAATCCTTTCTAAAGAAAAAAGTGTATGTGCAACAAACTTGCTGACATTGCTTAGCGAAAACAAAGACATTGTCGATGTTGCGAAGTTTAGCCTTTGAATTGATTTCAACCAAACCATGATGGAGATCTACTATGATTCCTCTATCAGTGGTGTCATACCAATAACATCTGAATAAAAATACTATATTCTGCTCGATATGATACTACAATTCAATTACCTCTTCTAGTTTCCTATAATAATCAACTTTAACTCATAAGAAGTCGATCTTTTAATACAAACCCCACTATTATATGTGTTTCTATATTGCCCATATTCTTATATATGAAACACATGTCCATTGATGAAATACCCGTTGTAGTACTTCACCTTTCTTTTAGGACTCAGACTTAGTAAAGACAAAGTAACATTAAAATTCCCTCCCAATTTATAAACCTGGTACATGAAGTACAACCATGAATAATTAACATAAATGTGTTATGAAATTAAGTATCCCGACAGATAATAATAATTAAATAGTACTTACATGTGTTCTGAACCACCATGTGAAAAATTGTTCATTTTGTAATAGAAAGATTTGGGATTCAGTCAGTTATGAGTTTTAGAACGATAAATATTAACGATGTTGCTTATAATGTATTCAATAATGTATTCAACAATGTATTGGTTTATGATATTATAAGAGATAAATTGTTCATTAATAACAAAGTTTAAGTAGTATACTTATTAAATAACATATAATATGTGTTTGTCTTAATTTTATTTCAGACAAATATCTTCCCCTAACAATATTTTTTGGTGCGGGTCATCCAGGATGAGAGAATATTGACAAGTTTCCACTCAAAAGCACTTTACTACCATCGTCATGCTTTGAAACGCAGCTGATTCTTGTTCTCAATTAAAGCTCAAAATAGTACGAGATAAATGTTGAGATCTTTTCAACAATATAGGCCTCACATATCGAAGCCTCAACATACGCCTTATTTTTAACTTTTCTCTTAAGGTTGAACAAGTACTTACATGGAATCAAACAAATGTTTTGAATTGTGAGAAAAAAAGACAATAAAATTTTAATTACATTTCATGTGTAATCTTTAACCTCTCAATTGGATACATCCATCTATATTGGTCTGGGCCTTCAACTTTTACCTTAAACGGTAAATGTATGGGTAGATGCTTCATCAAGTTAAAAAACGACGGAGGGAATATCATCTCAAGTTTGCATATTGTCTGGACGATATTTGTTTCCTCTCCATATGTTGTGTCTACAACTTGTTGGAGCATATATCTCTAAAGAAATGATTGATCTCCGTGAGTGCTGTTGTATCCTAATTTTGGCCCATTGGTTTTTAATTAAATTTTACGGGGTTTAAAATGTAAAATTAAAAGATCAGAGATTTATTTTGATGAAAAATATGATTTGTCAGCTTGCACGGAAACTAGGGACTACAATGTGCTTTTGCCATTTTATCCTTATCTTCAAGATAATCCTTACCTTCAAGATAATGATAGTTGTCTGATTTTGAATTCGATTCTAATTCAAACTTCAAAAAAGAGAATGAGTTTGATTGAGACTTTATTTCTCGCAAGCGATGAGACTTTTGCACTATAAATACAGATCTCAGTGTATGAAGAAGAGCAGGCAGAGGAAACCTTAGGAGAAGGCCATTACCAGAAACCCAACAAAAAATAAATAAATAAAAAAAGACATTTACAAAAAAACCAACTAGCATGCAGCCCCATCGTGATCTCCTGTTCCAACCATGAATGATAGCGACAACACTGTGAGCAGCAACAACACAGCAACCGCACACTCTCCCAGCCTCCATTGAAGCAACATTTAGAAGCTCTATTTCGAACCATTAGTCGTGAACGAGCTCAATCCAGCAGCAGTGGAAGAGCTCCAGCGACTCCAGCAAGTCTAGCAGACTACAAGCTCCAACAGGCACTTGTAATATCCCACATCGGCGGGTGAGGGAGTGGTAGCTGACCTTATTAAGAGTGTTGGTTGCCAACTTGTCATACACGTTTTGGGGCGTCAAGCTCAGAAGTGGGCTCGTGTCACCAGGAACAAAACAGTGAGGGCGGTAAGGCCCAAAGCGGACAATATATGGCAAGTTGAGTCGGGCTGTTATACACTCATCTCTCCCCACCGTGCTCTTCTGACCAGCGTCCACTAGTTCTTCGATTGGGAGAAGATCCTGCTCCACCGTGGTCAGCTTCCTCTTTTCTTTTCCGGCCGCGGCTCCAGCCATCGCCAGTGAGTCGCTTCCCCTCCTGCATTATAATTCACGTAGGTGTGAATTATAATTCACTTGCTACTATAGGAAGTGAATTATAATTCACTTGTTTCTGTAGCAGGCCTGCGTTGTCACGCACGCCTACTACTCAACCGGGTCACTAGCTTAGGCTAGTGACTTGACCGAGAAGGTTGGGTCTACCCAGCCATGCAGGCTAGGTCAGACCCACCCAAAATAAAAAAAAATAAAAAATAGTTTTTTTATCCAGATTTTTTATGGGTTTATTCATTGGCGTCAGAGTCAGGAATACTGTATTTTGTGGATTGTGCAATATTTACCAACGCTAAAGTTGGAAATATACATAGGTGTATATTCACTGACGCCAGAGTCGTGAATATTATAGTATGACCATAAAAACTGAACACAAACAAACCTTTAGCAATTTTAGACAAAATCAGCAATGCAGCTTGCCTCAGGTAGGACGTTTAAGGGGTGATACTATCTTTCCTTTCGCATAACCAGTCTCGTACCATAGAATCTCTGTTGACTAGTTAGGGTTCCTAGTGACCATATACTGGGTGACGACTCTTTGAAACAAGATATTTCCCCCTAGGAAAATAAGATGCCAGATATCTGTTCTTTTTCCAATGCGATATGATTTTTCTTAAATGATTGCTGCGATGTTCGGTGTGACAAAATGACGACTCCACTGGGGACTTCTTAGGACTAAGCTTTGCTTTTTGTCTTTTTATTGCTGAAAATGTTTGTCGTACTGTGTTTTTGTGGTTGTGTTGTTTGTGTTTATCAAGTTTTTTTGTTGTTGTTTTTACTGTTTTAGCATACATAGTTATTCATGTTTATCATGCATATATATTGGATATGGATCTAGGTCTTCATGCATCACTCATCTCATTTTTAAACTATATGGGTATCATCTTTAAGATAAGTGGAGGAGTAACGACACCCCAATGGCTTTAGCTAAGGTAAGGCTCGCGAAACTATCTAACTCTTGCATGATTGTTTGCTCGACAGTAGTTGATATGCCGAACTGATATTACTCAGGGCCTCTATTTTCACGCTACTTGTAAACCTCACATCAACCTTTCGAGGATGATTACTGAGCATGAGAAAGACCGTTGAAACTAGATAGCAAAATTACCCCAATGCATTTAATGATTAAAACCTATCCTTTAGGTTGATCCCTGCGTAATTTCACTGAGATAAGCTTAGACGTATAAGCATCCTTATTATAGGGCTTTTGGGTGACATAATGGTCGTTATTCCTAAGATTACAATTGTTGTGTATGGACTCAAGTTTGAATCCTTGCAAATGACCGAGGAAGACTACCCTAGACTGGATGTCGATGAGATACCGTTACTCAAAGACATTAGATGCATAATAAAAGACACCAAGAATGTGGCTAAAAGCTTAGATGAAAAAAGGCTAAACAGATCTCCTCTCGACATTGCAATGAATATCGGATTCAGATATGACCACACATGCAAAGAATAATGATCGTTATGTCACCCCTCAAAAGGCGAATCCATACCCAATATGCTACATTTATCTTCATGCATGTTTGAACATACACTTATGAATTGTCATAATACCGTACTCAAGGTGAAATATAAGGCCCTCATTAAAAAGCACCCTTAACATGCGGTTGCGAAAAGAAAAAAAAGGAAACGAAGAAAAAGCCCAGTTGGAAGCCCAACATCGAAAAGAGTTGGACAATTTGAAAGAAGATGTCGCTAGACTTACTAGCCTCCTTGAGCAGGCTCTGAGATCTAAGTCGGGAGAAGGGACTTCCTCCCAACCAACATTTACAACTCATATTCTGTCGACGCCTGCAGCTCTCTCCAATCCACCAAACTTGGGGGCAAATAGAACCTTGCTTGAGCCCTAATACGCTGCATATTTCCCAGCTTAGCCTGTATACCCATTGAGGATCCCTCATATTGTTGAGCCAACCTTGGTGGAGTCTTACAATGAAAAAATGGTAGGAGATGAGGGTCTGGAAAAATGGACTGCCCTAGAAGATAGGGTGAGGGCAGTTGAGGGAAACCATTTGTATGACCCTATGAAAGCCACCAAGATGTGTTTGGTACCTAACGTAGTCATTCCTAAAAAGTTTAGGGTGCCAGAATTTGTCAAATATACAGGAACTCAATGCCCTGTAACTCATCTCAAGGCATACTGCAAAAAAAACAACTGAGGTAGTTTATGATGAAAAACTATTGATTCACTTCTTTCAAGACAGTTTGAGTGACGTTACCCTTACTTGGTATATGTGGTTGGATAATACCAAGGTAAAAAAATGGAAGGACTTAGTGATGCCTTCATTAGGCAATAAAAGTTCAA
>Ga0325405_1006864_pt1 | contig 11485 bp, 8 predicted proteins | sample PopdelMetagenome_21_FD_205663 | JGI IMG/M metagenome (GOLD analysis project Ga0325405, IMG submission 205663) | Populus deltoides microbial communities from Bellville, Georgia, United States - Xylem-Control-R2 | ecosystem: Host-associated > Plants > Phyllosphere > Stem > Wood/Secondary xylem...
AATGTTTGCAATGATCCCATTCTCATCAGTAAATATTCTGCTACAGGATTTTAGATATTCTTTTGATCTCAATGAATGGTGCATCACTGCATCTGGTGGGTTTTTTCAAGCTGCTTAGCACATCGATTATCTTGTTCTTACTGTTCTGATCACGACAATCTTAATTGATAACTTGATTTCAAATATTAACTGCATTTTTCTTTCCTAATTTATCTTCGACATCTTGTGTGCTTGGATCACTGTGTTTATATTCGCTTGGAGTGCTTGAGCACCATTTTCGTTTGGATAATTTCTTTGAATTTTCCACATTGGTAATAACTAAAGGGATGAATAAAACACCCAGTCACGATTAGCAATTACCACTTGCTATTCAAGTGCATATATTTGAGAAATGCCATCATCCTTTATTTTTTTCATTTCTAAAAATAAAGACTTTTATTAGGAAATTTGTTGAGAATGTGTTTTTTACAAATTTAAATTTATTTTTTATTTTTTAAAATCTTTTTAATATGCTAATATTATAAATAATATTTTTTTAAAAATATTTTAATATAGTTCCCAACAAAATTTAAAAATTTAAATTTATTTTACTTAAAATTTATTTTTTAATTTTTTAAATATTTTTACTATACAAAAAATAAAGACTTTTATTAGGAAATTTGTTGAGAATGTATTTGGGATTTTCATAATGTGAAGTTCTAATTTCCATCCTATTACCACTTTGATTATTATTATTATTTATTTCCGTAAGAAAATGGAAGTGAATGATAGCTCTAAAGATTATATTGAAACAAAGAAGAGCGGGTTGTGTGCCAGTGGTGGGCCAACGGTCGTTGGCTCGGCGGTCAGACCACATAGGTCATAGAGACGAGGACCGAGGGCTTGGATTTTTTTGGTACACAACACACACACACACACACACACACACCAGTGACCCGACTCATCAATATAGTCGTCCCTAATTGAATGGCAGATTTCTAGCATGTGGATCCTCGTGCATCTCATTTCTCCTTACAGTTAAGTTTTTTTATTTTTTTTATATATATAGTCTTTCTTAAATTATTTTTTAATATAGTATAAGAATATATAATGTTATGAATGTGTTTGGTTTTCTTATTTTTTAATTGAGAAAAAAACAAAGATATATTTATGTTTAATAAAATAAATTTAATAATAATAATTCAATCCATTAGCTACAATATACTTAGCACTTACTTTTCTTTTGAATTTATGCATTTTTATTTTTTATTTATTTTAGAGGTTGTTTTTTCTCATCAAGAAAATTTTTTTTTTTTTAAAAAATACATCATACAAATACAATTTATTTATATAAAATATAAAGAAAAAAAATAAAAATAACAATAATCTTTTGAAACATTATAAAATATAAAAAATAACTTTTATTTAAAAAATGGTAAACAAAAAAATAAAAAAATATGAGAAATGGTATTAAATCTAAACTAAGATAAATAATTAATGTAAGATAAAATATACATACAAAAAAGAAAGGGTATTAATTAAAATATTTACAAAAAATAATAAAAAAATAGAGAAAAATCAGACCACGCGCTTGTCCAAATACCCAAGCCTAGTCATGCCTGTAAACCTAGGCCCACACAAGTGAGCTTATATTTTTTATGTAATGTTTTAATTTTTTAAAAAAATTAATGTAAATGACACATTGTTCCATCCCAGATTCTAACCATACGGGGTAATACTGAAAAATAAGGTTGATGTATTTGTAGATATAAAATTTTATTTTTAATCTATTTTGACGCAAATAATCTAAGAAACACCTTAGAAATCTTGACAAACCAATCTTTCAACTCAAAACACATATAAATTGGTATAAAAATATAAAATAAAAATGAAAAAAAATCTCTTTTGAGCATGATATACCTTTTCAAGCAAGATAAAGATGAAAAACCATTGCTATCAAATTTTTCTCATTGAATGAAACCTCTCGATACCAAGTTTGGTCATTTTGATTGCTGTAATCGTGATAATTATCGACTTTCCTGTTATTTTTTAACGAGTTTTTCTTTTTGTTTTAATTTAAAAAATAAAAAATAAATAAAATAAACTTTGAAATAAAATAAAAATGATCACAAAAACCAAGCCTTTACTCCTTGTTTTATACGTCATTTCTCTTTCTTTCTTTTTAATTAGGCATGTTCAATCCTAATTTTATATAATTAGGCTATAAAAGAATTTAATGGAAAGGAAAAACAGTTTGAAAAGAAAAGTACCAGATAATTCATATGAACCCTAAAAATTTGGCTTGGTTTTCAGAAAAGTGTTTTCCTGAAAAATTTAGACGGAAAATACTTTCCAGAAATTATGAAAAAGTTAAAAATGTCATATTATTTGCTGATTATATCAAATTTAGTCCTCAAAATTTTGATTGTTATATATATTTTGTTTTGAATATTTATTTTTCAATTTCATCTCTTAAAATTTAATTTTTATATTAACTTTGGCCCTTATTTTTATAATTGTTATTTGTTTTTTCCTTATCATTTTTTTATTGAAATTTTTTATGTATCAAATTTGATCCTCATTCTTTTAATTGTTACTTATTTTATTTGAAATAATTTATGAAATGTTAATTATTATTATTTTAATTTCTTCATCTTTCATTTTATTTTTATTTTTTAGATTTGATCTGTATTATCTTGATTATTATTTATTTTATTTGAGATAATTTATGAAATTATATTTTTTTTCAATTTCATTCTCATTCAACTTTTTAATTTATAAGATTTGTTCCTCATTATTTTAATAAACTTGAGAAAAATAAAATATTAATAAATTATTTTCTAACTCATTTTTCATGACATAACCAAACACTGGAAAGTATTTTCCAACTTATTTTTTATTACGCTACCAAACATCAGAAAATAATTTACTTTTCTGGAATTCTCTTTCTAAAAAAAAATTAACTACTTTCCAGCAAATAAATGGGCTTAGAAAAATACTCACGAGAACCACGATTGTTACTCTTGAATTTAAGTACTGTAGTAAGTCTAATTAATTATCAAAATAATTCCTTATATTCTTGAGGCATGCATGCCCCCTTATTTTATTATTTTATTTTACAGTTAGATCATATCTTCGAACTGGGTTTTTCTTCACGCATTGACATTTTTTTTTAATTTAATCTAATTGTCAAGTATAATGAGAAATTATCATGTAGACATGGTCTATCATTAAGTCATGAACAAAGTCAAGCAGAGACTGTCATGATATAAGTACATTTCACATGATTTTATCTGCATATCTTATATTTATTGGCTTAATTAATCTATGATCAATGATCGATACAATAGATTAAAATATCTACCTAACAATCTCTCCAATTATCCATGTTAAAACTAAAGAAAATCATGAAAACTACACTCCTTTTAACTATAGCTTCAAGCTGTGGATCTTGCAGGTTAAGAGAAGGAGGGAATGTATATATATATATCCTTAATTAATCATGAAGCGAGAAATTAACCCTAGATTAACTATAGCTTAGGCTTTGCAGGCTCCGTTGTGTAAGCAAGCTAATCATGTCTCCATTATGAACAGGACTCTAATTAAAAGACGTCAAGTACTATCGTCAAATTTGATGAAGTAGCTGCTAGCTAGTACATGACAAAAATGGAAGTATGCTGGCTTATACTTTTCCGAGAGGTTGTAAAATATTGTATTCATCATTACTTTTTATGGCCCAGAATGATCTCTTTCATCCTCTCCACTCCTCAAAAGAGCAAGTTCTTTCAAATATATATATGATGGTCGCATCACCATGACAGGTAGAAGAATAAAGCGAAAGTGCATAACCAAATAAACCTCAAGCGAATTAAGAGAAAATCTCACTCCCATGTATTTTCATGACATGGCAAATGACACATTCCTTTTTGATCAGTAGGATTTCCATGAGATCTGTATACATTGTAAGAACCCGAGGAAGCTGAGAAGAGTGCTTAATTAAAAGGATAAAAAAGAGAGAGAATTAATAAGAAACGACAACAAAGAGTTTTAATTTCAGGTCATAGAACCTGAATGTCTAGCTTGGTTTGTTGGATTGATGGGTGGTGTGGAATTTCACCAACACCCACTTCCATCTCTTCAGCTCGATAAGTTGAGTGAACACCATATAGAACATAAAACAAGGTTATCAAGAATGCCCATATACCAAACCTTTGGAAGGACATGGCCTTTAGTGTGGTCATGAGGAAGACATTGAGGAATATTGATGTTACAGCCGGCCATGGCATGAATGGCACTGACCACTCTTCATTAGGTTGGCAAACGGAAGGCACCATGTATTGAAAGAAAGCTGTGATTGCAATCATGAATCCACCAAGTACTGGTAAAGCCCACCATTGCTCGTCAAGTTTCCATGACATAGAGAAGCCAATTGCAGTAGAAGAGAGAAGGACAAGGAACAAGAGGGTTTGTGAAGGCGGGTTGTGGCTAATGACAACATACCGACGATAGATGAGAGCATTAGCCACCATGTAGAACACCAAGAGTGTGCTGATGGAGATTATTTCAAGAATTATGCTGAGTTCGGTAAAGAGTGCGATTGAAGCTGTGCAAAGACCTAGAATATCATGAAAACAGTACAGAATATTCAGTATACTATTGGATCCCTCTTTCCCTTTTCTTTCGTTGGATTAGCCTCCGTTTAATTTTTTTGTCAATATGAATATAGCCTAGTTAAAATGGGGAGAGATACAGATGAAGAAGATTTATGAATTAAGAAAGTGGATAGGACTTCAAGTCTGATTAAAATGGGGATATTAATTTCTTTAGTGCTATGACTCAGAGGGCCGGGAAAGCAGAAGGAATTACTTACCCAAGAAGAGCGTAGCATTCAAAGGAGTGCCTGTGGAGGGATTCACCTTGGCGAACCAAGAAGGCACAAGCCGGGCCCTTCCAATGACACAAAGGTATCTAGCTTGGCCTAACATTGCAACCAGGAGAGAAGCAACAATTCCCAAACTTGCTCCGGCCCCAACCACATTGCTTGCCCACTTCCACCCGATCTTTTCGAAAGCGACAGAAAATGATGCATCTTTATCTATCTACAAATGATTTGGAAGGATACTAATCATTAGGGTATATATGCACTAAAAGAGGATTATGATGTCTGCTATTTTGACTTAAAACGTAATAAAGAGATAGATTCATTACCATATTGAAAGGCACCAACAAGCATAAAGATAAGGCCATGAGGCAATATAGCCCGGTGACAATGAGAACAGAACCTAAAATGCCCACCGGAAGGCTTTTTGCAGGGTTTTGGATCTCCTCTGCCATGGTTGAAACCGAGTCGTAGCCAATATAGCTGAAGTAAACTATAGCTGCTCCATCAAGAACACCCTTGACACCGAAAGGAGCAAGCCCTCCTGGCTCAACCAAGTTCCTGGCACGCCCTTTGGAGAAACCAACAATTATGATGAATCCGAAGAAAATCACATGAAAGACTGTCATAATAAGGTTCAATATCGAGCTTTCCTTTGTGCTGCAATCCCAAAAAAGAAACATCCATCACTTTCAAAATCCCACTCACCACTTACTTCGGAAAAAAATTCAATCAGTACTGTTAGTGATGGTTACAGAACCAATAGAAAAAAAATAAAACATTACCTATACTAATTGTAACAAAAACAATATAATATTAATCCTGCCCAAAGCCTCTCTCTCTCTCTCTCTCTATATATATATATATATATATATATATATATATATGCCTTAGAGGTGGATTATATAGATCCAATGGAAATGATTCATCATTCATAATAATCCAACTATAAGGCATAATTGTCTAGATCCACTAGTAAGTAGATGATAAGCGAAATGGCCACTTAAACCTTTCCAACGAAAGATCTAGCTAGCGACATAAATAATTTGCAAGCACCATGATTAATATACAAGAACATCAAACACTAGTCGATCACAAATAAATAAATAGATATGAAGCAAACAAAACAAAGGTGATAAGAGATCAAACCTATGGCAAAGACAGAGAGTAAGGAGAAGAATAAGAGCCACAGCTGGAAAATCCAACATATTGTAACCCTCTGCTACCCCATCCACTTCAATTCTCCATGAGCTTGGGTTCTCCCCCAAAGCATGGCATAGATATTCTGTGAAAGTTCTTGCAACCGCAGCATTCGATAATACATATTCCATTAGTATGTTTGCCCCAGCAAAATAACCTATAAACTCTCCTGTGTCATATAAAAATAAGAACCAAAATAACGTTAATACATTATATATCGAGAAAAAGAAAGAAACAATTCTTACAACATCATCAAAATCCTAATGCTTGTCTATCAAGATTATTAATGGAGAAAGTAAGAAAGAGTTGTGTTGTGAATTATTGATACCGAAGGTCACTCTAAGATAGCTGAAGGCCCCCCCAGCAACGGGAATCTGAACAGAAAACTCAGTGTAACATAAAGAAGAAAAGAGGGCTGATATTCCAGCAATGATATAAGAGATGAAAACTGAAGGGCCAGAGGTTTTAAGGGCTACAGGGCCAGTGGTAACAAAAACTCCAACACCAAGCATCCCTCCTATACCAAGAGCTATCAAGTCATACCACTTGAGCTTCCTCATCATGTCTGCACCAGACCTCAGCCTAACTTGGTTAAGCTCCTGGTCAGGAGTCCATGTAGCTAGCATTCTTTTTCTAAGCCTGTGAGGGGTTTGAGAGAGGGACTGGAGATAGTTAGAGAAGGAAATGTTTGTGGGTGTGGATTGAACGGTTGCCATATTGCTAGCGAAAGAAGAAGAGAGTGTTTTGTGGCTTTCCATGAGAATTGCTTGGGGGTGAGGGTTTTAAAATATGAAGCTGAGGGAGGATATAATGCTAGATTCTTTCACTAAAGGTTGATGGGGAGCCCAAATGGGTGCCCCTGATGGCTTTATTGAAAATACCTAGTTGCCCATAGAGATAATGGGAAATGTCCAGTATAGCCTTTCACAGCTTTTGAGTGCCCCAGGACCCCAGAGAGGCTGTTCAGCCATGGAAGCATGCAAAAAAAAAAAAAAAAAAGTAGAAAAAGGCTCAGCCATTTAGAAAATGAGATTGTTGAGAGGAATCACAATGTGATCAGAAGGGCCTAGCTTTGACCTAATCTTCAAGAATTTCCTCATCTGAAACTTTGAAAAGGCGTGGCAAGCATCCCCATATATCCTTTGTTAAAGCAGCTTAAGATCTCTTCACTGCTGGCTCTCAAGAACATTTGGGCTTGATTCCTCAACAGAGAATGTCGCAGTTGCAATGCCTGCCGTTAAAGTCAAACACGTGTGAGTGCAGTGTTGTCCTAGTCTACGATGTATTGATTTTTTCTTTGATTATTTTTACCCATATGCATGATTTTATGATTCTTTAAAACAAGAGAGATAATATATTGCTGCTTTTTTGATCCTTTCACGGATATGCTAGCTAGGACTCCAGTAATCAAGAAGAAACTCATATACAGTTCTTGTAAAAGAAATGATTGTTTAAAATCTCTAAGGTTTGAGTATGATAATATTTTTCCTTTGATATTTAAAAAGTTATACTCGGGTCAATTTATTTAAAATCATTTGTTTTATTCTCCGTTTATCTCATTTTCTTCTCTCTCTACAAATCGATGATCAGGAGCGAAAAATATCAACCATAAATTGATCAAATCCAACAAGCCCATACAACAAACACATCTTCTCTGCTAGATTTTTTTGTTTAAATCTTCTTTTCTTTTCTGGTAGTAACGCATTGTTAGGCATGATGAAACCCTAACCCTAAACATCGATTTGTAAAAATTGAGATGTTAAAATTCACACCAACTGCAAAATTGTTTTGTTAAATATTGATTATTTTGTATCCCAAACAAAACCCTTATCAAAATCCCTAAAAAATCCTAAAATTTTTAGATGAACCCATCAATCCCAAACAAAACCCTAAAAAAAAAGTTGTGGACTAATTTTTTATGTTAAATCATAATGATTTAGAATCCTAAACACCAATCATGATTTGCAAATGAATTTGTGTTGTTGTTTCAAAACTCTAGAAAAAGCTTTATATAAATCTTTTATTTGTAAGTTACTATTTACTTGATGGATTCAAATTCTAAATTTTCAATCATTAATCATCTTTGTTTAATCTTTAGATATATTTCTCAGGTTATACAATGTCAGATTTTGTTATGCATCATAATAGTAACAATTAAGTTCAAGAAAATTATGGCTCTAACTATACATTATACATAGACCTATTGTTTATATGTAAATAAGTGTTTGATATTGACTTTAAGGGATTTACAATTCAAGATGATGGGACAATGAAGTTTTTTATGATGCATTTACAAACTTCTCATAAACCTCTTTTTCAAATTTCTTTAGACTTATTATGTTAAGTTCTTTTTTTTTCTTGTTATTGTCACTAGGCCACGACGATAATCCAATAAAATGAATTCTTTTACCTTTGAAAGTTACTTGATAGAAAATGAAGACATATATATCATATAGCCAAAACCTATCTAAAATGACATGCCCTGTATCTATTGAAGTTACATCACATCAAATCTCATTATGGTAATCTATAAATTTGATAGGGAAAAGACATATCTCCTTGATTTAAATTGAAGTGTTGTTAATCCATAAACACTATAGGGTTTAAGGTGGGAGGTATAATTTAGATCTAAACAGGCTACACCATTAGAAGATATATACTTCATTGATACAACTTACACTATCTATAATGATCTCCAAACTTTTATCGCTAAAATTAATTTAAGTATAAAAAGTAACAATCATTATCTAATCTTTGATTCCTTTAGGTTGTGTTAGGACATAATTAACTACACTTAATTTAGTTATCTCAAATCCTACCATGTCTTACTCCATCTAAGTATATATTGATTGAACACAACTTAGTATATTGGATCATTCTCATTCTTCTAATCTAGATCTTGAAAATCCTTCGGATCAAATATATACGTTTGATCACCATAGTTATCTTTTTCACGTATATCCTCTTGCTTGTTGGTGAATAAGATCTTATTAGTACAATTAGTTATGACATGATCAAAATCCAAATATCTAAAACATTGAATCCCTTAAATCATATTAGGTAATTCATTGAGAATACATTTACCCTTGTCCTCTTTAGGAACCTATGGAATATTAGGATTGGGTTTACAAGATAAAACATTTAACAAAGAATTATTATTTTCAAATTGGGACTTACTAGGGAAATACAAGGGGTCTTAATATTTCATCCATCAACTCTTCATGACCAACTCATAGTCTTGCAATGAGATATAAGCTTGGTCAATGGTAGACATACCTCAAAGTACAACCTCTCTCCTAATATCATCATTCAAGCCCTTACAAAACCTATTTAGATTCATTGCACCATCCTTTCTTACAACACATCTCATCTTATACTCACCGAACTATGCTACATGTTCATTAATAAACTTATTTCCTTGCTTAAAGTTGTTTCATTGATTTAAAAAAATTCCTCTATAAGATCAATGTAAGTATTTCTCTTATAATTTCTATTTTATTTCAATATAATTAGTAATGTAGGTTCATGTTTTTTATCTAAATACTCTAACACTTTTTTAATAAAGTTAGACGATATCACTAAGGTTTATCTTCGCAAACCTAATTACTTTTTAATTCTTAAATAAGTGGTCCATGTTATGAATCCACCTAGTGAAAATTCATGGATTAAAACAACCATTAAAATCTAGGGCCTCTGTTTTGATATGTTTATGACTCGATCATCAGGGTCATCATAGTTGTGGTGCCAATGATTATGGTTATGTTGGTGGTGTCCATTGTGAATTGGCATATGAAGATATTGATAGTGCACATGAGTTGTAATTGCTCTTGAATATCTTTAAGGCTACTGCTAAGAGTTGGATTCATGGTAAGTGTGAACTAGGAGTTGGACACTAGAAGACCACTCTATAAATGTATACAATACTAGTCTAGGACTATGGGTGAAATCACAAATGATTCGTGCAAGTAAAATGCAATACAAAAATAAAGCTAATATTTATTTGTTTCGAAGATCAATCAATAATAAAATACATCAGGAAAATCACAAGCATGCAATGTTTAACCTCTTAATGTAAACGGGTAACCAAACACAACGTCATAATTTTCCACTAATCTAATAAAGCTTCACAATTAATAAAGGACTATATGCTAAATATAAATGATGAAATAGGCTAATAAGAAAAGATAATATATAAAAATACGAGATGAGGTTTTTTTTTGTAATTTTATTGGCACAAAAGTAATATTAATAATAATTATGAATAACAAGTGCAAAACAAGTGAAGTAAAACTCAACGAGCTGAGAGGTTGAGTGATTTACCGCCCTTATTGTTTGATGATTATGTCATGTTAGTTGGATCATTATTGGTGCAGGTAGAACTACCGATGTAGTGTTGTACCGACTTGTTTGGTGACATCATTTTTTTAATCAATATAGAGCAAAAAAAATTACAACTAAATAAGGAAATGCTCTGATTGTACAATAACAAGATCACAGACTCCTATGCGTGATCAGGTATGGTTAGAGGTAGAGCCTAATGACATGAATTTATTACTATTGAAAGGAACTCGTGGCTGCTATGAATGATGTTAGGATTGTTGGGACTAATAAGCGGTGGTAGATCTTTGGCATGGTTTTTGTGGATGTTGAATTGATTTTTTGGTGTTAATTGATCTGATTTTCTGTGTTGCTAGGCTGGGTGATTTGGTTGTATTGACTTTGACTCCTAATTTGCTATACTAGGTAACAACTGATGGTGTGGTTATGGCTATTGTTTTGAATAGGGGCTGGTGGTTAGTTTGTGTCGTTGTTGGAGCCTGAACCTAGTGGCATGAGCTCGTTGCTCATGGTGGTTGTTGGAGATCAATTGCCGTGGATGATTTACACTAGTAAACAGTGAGTTTGATGTCTTAGTGATGATTTTATTGATGATGAAGAGGTTATTAGGTTATAATGGGTGGTGGTTAAACTGGTTTTTGGTGGTTTTGGATGATGGTTGGCTGATGATGGCTACCGAGGAAGATGAATAGTGTGGCTAGGGTTTTGGAGCAAAATTTTACCAAGGACATGTTTGGCTAGGGTGATTTTTTTTTTCATATTAGAAGGCTCTCCATAAATTATAGCATTTAAAAATTGTGTTGAATTTTGAGATTTTGAACAAGTACTTCAATGAATTGTTTAATTATAGGCATAATTAAAAGCTTTATTTTAATATCATCATTATTATCATTATTATTATCATCAATACTTGAATAATAAAAAGGGAAAATTGATATGTATGATTTCTCAAATAGAATAAACTAATGATGTGAATAGTTATGAACTTAGGTAATCTCTCCTCTCGGAGTTTATATTTAGAATTAAGTGTATCTAAAAATGAAGTCAACAAATTAAATTCACTTGCACTATATATACTATTAGCTCATG